>Ga0114939_10001513_pt1 | contig 18212 bp, 18 predicted proteins | sample AshMeaCrysSpring_FD_87196 | JGI IMG/M metagenome (GOLD analysis project Ga0114939, IMG submission 87196) | Groundwater microbial communities from Big Spring, Nevada to study Microbial Dark Matter (Phase II) - Ash Meadows Crystal Spring | ecosystem: Environmental > Aquatic > Deep subsurface >...
AAATATTTAAATCAATATTATAATTTTCTGCTGTATATAAAGCAAATGTTCTTGCTATATCAAGTTCCCACTCTACGTTGAACTCTTTATCTTTTTTCTTTTCGTTAGAATCTACAATTAATATATCTTGATTATAGAATGTTTGTTGGAATCCTAATGTCCCTGAATAAGTGAATCCTAATGGTAAATTACCTGCGTATCCGAATTCTAACTCTAATCTATTAAAATATTTTCCTCCACCATCTTTTGGCATTGAATGATAGAAGAATGGAGCAACATAAACATTACTTAATAATCCACCTTTATTTTGGTAAATTGTATTAAATAATACATACTCGAAGTTTTGAGAGTTATCCTCTTCATCTCTATATTGGAATCTAGATGTCATTACATCATTGTGCTTATATGAGAATCTTAGTCTAGTCTCTGTTGCTTCTGATTTACTAGCAGATGTTTCAGAGAATTCGTCATTTCTATCTAAATTATTAAAATCTCTAATTCTTCCTTCAAACTTAAATTTCTCTGTTACTTGAATTCCAAATGAAGTCTCTAATCTAGAGTAGTTATTTTGTCCTTTATTCCATTCATCTGCATCAGAAGTTGGTCTTACCTTTTCATCATTATGTCCTTCTGTGTTTCCAAAAGCTCTGTATTCTAATCCTACGAATCCAGTTGGTCTGAATGCTTCCTCTACTGCAACCTCTACTACAGGCTCAGCTACTACTACAACCTCTTTTGATACTTCTACCGGCGCTACTACAGCCTCTTTCGCAGATGCAGTTGCTCCAACTACTAATAAAGAACCTAATAAAAGTGCTAACTTTTTCATATAAATTCCCTCCAGTTATTATTTTTTTTTAGAAATCCCCGTTTTTGAATTTCTCCCGTTACATAGTTTATACAATATTTTAATTCATTTGTAAACATTTTTTTATTTTTTTCAAACTTTTTACAACTTTTTTACGTCTAGATTTTTTCTCTTTTTTTAATATTTCTTTAATGCTTTTTTATATATACTAAACTTTTTTGGAATTTTGTAAAGTATAACATCACTGAACATTTAGTCATCGCTTTTTTTACATATATATTTTTTATTTTAGAATTCTATTATATATATCAAAATATTTTTTTATAATTAATATTTGTAAATAAATAAAAAAAAGCAGATACATAACTGTATCTGCTATAATTTTTTTGAATAAAAAAGCGATTATCTCTTTGAGAATTGTGGAGATCTTCTTGCTTTTCTCTTTCCAAATTTCTTTCTCTCTACCATTCTTGAGTCTCTTGTTAAGAAACCAGCTTCTTTTAAAGCCCCTCTTAAAGTCTCATCAGCTTCTAATAAAGCTCTTGATAATCCGTGTCTTATAGCTCCAGCTTGACCAGCGTTTCCTCCACCGATTACGTTTACTTTAACTTCAAACTTATCTAAAGTTTCAGTTAAGTTTAATGGTTGCTCAACGATTTTAGAAAGTAACTCTCTTCCACCGAAGTACTCTGCCATAGTTTTTCCGTTTATTTCGATTCCTTTTCCACCAGGGATAAGTCTTACTCTTGCTACTGAAGTTTTTCTTCTTCCAGTTCCTCTATATTGAATCATTTCTGCCACTGTCAATCCCTCCTAATTAAAATTCTACCTTTACTGGTTTTTGTGCAGTATGAGCGTGCTCAGCTCCAACAAATATTCTTAATCTTGTTAACTGCTCTCTTCCTAATCTGTTCTTTGGAAGCATTCTCTTAACAGCTAGCATTAAAGCTTCTTTAGGATTCTTTGCAAGAATCTCTTCTAATCTTCTTTCTTTTAATCCACCAGGGAATCCTGAGTGACTGTAGTAAACTTTATCTGTTAATTTCTTTCCAGTTACAGCTACCTTTTCGATATTTGTAACGATTACGAAGTCTCCTCCGTCAATATGTGGAGTGTAAGAAACTTTATCTTTACCCATTAATTTTTTAGCTATTTCTGCAGCTAATCTTCCTAAAATTTTTCCTTCTGCGTCGTATTGAACGAATTCTCTAACAACGTCTTCTTTTCTTTGCATTGCAGTGTATTTCTTCACGTTTTTTTTCCTCCTCGAAAATAGTTATATTTTTTAATATAACGAACGGCGTTCCTTTGTGGGAAAGGATTTATTATACCTATATATTATATCTATTTTTTCCTTTTTTGTCAATTATTTTTTGAAGATTCCTAAAGGTTTTCCTAGTGGTAAAAACTCTCTTCCAAAAGTTTTATTTAAAACATTTGCAGCTGATCCGTAGAATGACATCATAGCTATTGCAAACTCTGATACTGCAGCTAATGTATGCATTGCATGAGGAGCAATTCCAAATGTTGTTCCTGCTAATCCTATAAATAAGAAGTCAATTAATATAAATATTATTAATAATGTTTTATTAGTTTCAATAGCTCCAACTGTCATGTATAATGTGAATATTAAATATCCTATAAATACAAATCCAAAAGCTTTAGGGTCCGCTGCAGCTTTCATAGCTTCACCAAATACTCCAAGTTGTATCATCCAGCTCATAGCCATTCCAAACCAGAAGAATGCATATCCTCCAAACGCTGTAGTTCCAAATACATTTCCATGTTTAATATCATTTAAACAAGCTATTAACTGAACAAAAGCTCCTAAAAATATTGCCCAAGGAATTACTAACGATACTCCACTTACAATTCCAAACTTATTTGCTGATGCTACTAATGTAACTATTGCAAGACCTAATAGTCCTAATGCTGAAGGGTCTGCTACTTCGATTTTTACATGATTGTTTTGATTCATTTTCTCTTTTCTTACTCCTTAATTAATTTTTTTACGCAAGGAGTATTTTAACCTTTTCATAAAACTTTGTCAACAAATACTTAACTTTATTTATTTTTTATATTGTTAATGCTGAAGCCCCTTTTATTCCTGCATCATTCCCAAGTTGTCCTAATTTAATTTGAAGATTTTCAATTGTTATTCCTAGGGCATAATTTGGTAGTTTTTCTTTTACTTTATCTAACAAAATATCTCCAGCTAAAGCTACTCCTCCTGATAAAATTATTACTTCTGGATTTATAATATTTAAAACATTTCCAATTCCCATAGCAAGATATTCTGAAACATAATCAACAATTTCTAAAGAGAATTTATCTCCTTTTTTAGCAGCATCAAAAACATGTTTAGCTTCTAATTTATTTAAATCACCATCTATTAATCTATAAAGTTCATTATTTTTATTTATTTGTAATCTTGATAAAGCTTCTCTTATTACTCCTGTAGCTGAGGCATAAGCTTCAAAACACCCTTTTTGACCACACCCACATATTTTTCCTTCTTTTTCTAATTTCATATGACCAATTTCTCCACCTGCACCAGTAGCTCCTGAAATCAGTTTACCATCTATAAATATTCCCCCACCAACTCCTGTTCCAAGAGCTATTGTTACGCTTTTAGAATATCCTTTTCCAGCTCCATATAAAGTTTCTCCAAGAGCTATGACATTAACATCGTTATCCAATCTTGTTTTTATTCCAGAAATTTCTTCCATTTTTTCACTAATATTTATGTTTTTTTCCCAAGGAAAGTTAGCAAAAAAACCAACTTTTTTCTGCTCAATAACCGGTCCTGGTATCCCCATACCAATGCCTTTTATCGTATCTCTAGATATATTTAACTCATCTGATAATTCTAAAACAGTACCCCAAATTTTATTCAGAGTGTAATCTACTCCCTCTATTGATTCTGTTTTTATACTTGTACTTTTTAAAATATCACCCTCAGAATTTAGTATTCCAATTTTACTATTAGTCCCTCCAATATCTATTCCTACAAAATATTCCATAAAACTCCCTCCTAATTATAAATATTTTTATATTTTTCTTTTAAATACTCTATATAATATTCTGGATTTAATTCTTCTCCAGTTACAGAAACCATAATCTCTTTAGGTGTTTTCAACTTTCCATATCTATGAATTTTTTCCCCTAACCAGTCTTTAATTTTTTTTAATTCTCCTCTTTCTAATGCTCCCTCTATATTTATATCTTTTTTCATAGCATTTAAAATTTGAAGTGAATATACATTTCCTAAAGCATATGATGGAAAGTATCCAATAAGACCACAAGACCAATGAACATCCTGCAAAACACCTTCAGAATCTGTTGATGGAACTATCCCTAAATATTCATACATTTTTTCATTCCAAACTCTTGGTAAATCTTTTACCAAGTATTCTCCTGATAAAATCCCTTTTTCAATTTCATAACGTATCATTATATGAAGTGAATAAGTTAATTCATCTGCTTCAACTCTGATTAAAGACGGAGAAACTTCATTTATTCCTTTATAAATCTCTTCTAATGTTAACTTTGATAATTCACTGTATTTAAATTTACTTTTTTCTAGAATCCCAAACCAAAATTCCTTACTTCTACCAATAATATTTTCATAAAATCTCGATTGAGATTCATGTATACCCATAGAGGCTCCATCAGATAAAGTTGTATCTTTTAATATTTCATCCACTCCCTGTTCATATATGCCATGTCCCCCCTCATGAATAGTACTAAAGACACTTGAAAACGGAAAATCTTTTAGATATCTGGTTGTTAATCTAACATCATCTTTATTTACAGTTAATGTAAACGGATGAGCACTTTCTGATAAAACTCCTCTTTCTAAATCAAACCCAATATACTCTAAAATCTCTTTTGAAAAAATCTTTTGATTGTATTCTGAAACTTCAAAATTCACTTTCTTTTGAAAGTCTCTTTTGTTGTTATTTACTTCTTTTAATAAAGGTACAATCTCTTTTTTTAATTCTGCAAAAAAATTATCTAGCTTTTTAACGTTCATTCCCTTTTCGTAATCATTCAAAATCTCTGAATAAACATCCTCTTTTATGCCTCTATACTCTATAAACTTTCGATTAAAATTAAAAATTTGCTCTAAAATAGGAGCAAAACTTTCAAAATCACTATTTTCTCGAGCTTTCTCCCATATCCCTTGAGCTTTAGCTGTAAGTTCAGAGTACATTTTATACTCTTCACTAGGTATAACTTTTATTTTTTCAACTTCTTCTTCTAAAAGTTCTATCTCTCGTTTTACTATATTATCTAATTTTTCTTCATTTTTTTTCAATTCTTTTAACATCTCTAAAAACTCTTTAGAAGTAGTTAAATTATAGCTCTTTAGACTTAATTCTCCTATCATTTCAGAGATCAATTTATAACCACCTTTTGGTGCTTGAGTTTCCATATCCCATTGAAGTAAAGCTAACATAGAATCTATTATTTTTTTCTCTTTTATCATTTCTCTAAATTTATTTATTTTATCTTCCATAATTCCACTCCTTTACCCTTTTACTTAATTATATTGAATTTTTCTCTCTTTAACAAGATTTTTCCCGTTCTATTGATAATTTTAGTAAAATAATGTAAACTTATATATAAAAATATAATAATAGTATAGAAGGAGTTTTTATGAAAAGAAGTATATCCGGTATCCAACCCAGTGGAATATTACATTTAGGAAACTATTTTGGAGCCATGAAACAGTTTATAGAAAACCAAGACAAATATGAAGGTTTTTATTTTATTGCAGATTATCATTCACTTACATCTCTTACTGATCCAAAAGCACTTAGAGAAAACTCTTATAATATAGTTTTAGATTATTTAGCTTTAGGACTTAATCCTGAAAAGTCAACAATTTTTTTACAATCAGATGTTCCCGAACATACAGAGCTTATGTGGTTACTTTCTAACATTACTCCTGTAGGTCTTTTAGAAAGAGGTCATTCATATAAAGATAAAACTGCTAAAGGATTTTCACCTAATACAGGACTTTTAACTTACCCTGTTCTTATGGCTGCTGACATACTTATGTATAATGCTGACATTGTTCCAGTGGGAAAAGATCAAAAACAGCATTTAGAAATGACAAGAGATATTGCACTAAAATTTAATCAGCAATATGAAGTTGAACTTTTCAAACTTCCTGAACCTCAAATTTTAGAGGATTTAGCTGTTATTCCTGGTACTGACGGACAAAAAATGAGTAAATCATATGGAAATACAATTAATATGTTCGCATCTAAAAAAGAGCTTAAAAAACAAATTATGAGTATTGTTACTGATTCTACCCCTTTAGAGGAACCAAAGGATCCAAATAACAATATTGTTAAACTTTACGAACTTTTTGCAACTAAGGAGCAAGTTGAAGAGATGAAAAATAAATTCATTGCTGGAAACTATGGATATGGACATGCTAAAACTGAACTTTTAAATGCTATACTTGAGTATTTTAAAGATGCTAGAGAAAAAAGAGAAGAATTAGTAAATAATATGGAATATGTAGAAGAAGTTCTTGCTAAAGGAGCAACCAAAGCTAGAGAAATTGCTAAAGCGCAAATAACTGCTGCTAAAAAAGCTGTTGGATTAATAGGAAATGCATACAAAAAATAAAAAAAGACAGTTTTCACTGTCTTTTTACTTTTTTTATGGCGCACCCGAGAGGAATCGAACCCCTAACCCCCTGATCCGTAGTCAGGTGCTCTATCCAATTGAGCCACGAATGCATATTTGTCTATAAAAAAAAGGTAGTCACTCTACCTTAAACTTCTTTTATAATGGCGGTGAAGGTGGGATTTGAACCCACGGTACGGGATTAACCGTACTCTCCCTTAGCAGGGGAGTGCATTAGGCCACTCTGCCACTTCACCATCCTTTATGGCGGAAGGTCAGAGACTCGAACTCTGAAGTCTTGCGACGCCGGTTTTCAAGACCGGTTCCTTACCAATTAGGATAACCTTCCGTACACAAAAATAGTATCATTTTTTTTATTAATTGTCAAATACTTTTTTATTTTTTTTAAAAAAAGCTGCCTTAAAAGCAGCTTTAATTAACTATTTTTCTTCAGTACCTGTTGTTTCAGTTACCTCTTCTTTATTTTCTTCCTCTTTTGGAATAGGATTTCCAAACATCCACTCAATTTGTCTTCTAACTCCAGTTAATTCTACAACTTGACCATCGAATTCTAATCTATCATTCTCAGGAATAGCTAAGAATCCATCCTCTATTGGAGCATCTTTTAATAAATTATGCTGAATTTTTATAGCATTATCAAACCCAAATGGTTTAAATTCTGTTTTTACACTTCTAATTAACTCATCATTTTTAGAGATTTCCTCCACTTGCTCTGGACTAAATTTTCTTTGTGGTGGATACTCTGCTATAAATAAAGTTTCTGTTTTTAAAAACTTTAACTCTTCTCCATCTTTTTCAAATATATCTATTGTGTATCGTCCTCTTGTTTTAACTAAAAATCTATCAATGTCTACTATCTTTTTTCCAACACCTAAAGGATCTACCATTGGTGTTAACTCCCCTCTTGATATCAAATCATCATCAGGCCCATTTAACCTAACTTCAAATACTGTCGGTTTTGCAATCTCCTCAAAAGTTAAAACAATTGATAATCTCATCATAGGATGAGGAAATATAGGTTGAATTATATTATCAAAAGAGCCAAATATATCTACAGCTCCTCCTATTTGTTGACTCATTTGAGCTGCATGTGTAACTACTATATTCTTTACTTTAGCCATCTTATCCCCCTTTTTGGTTGTTTTGTTCTAATTTACTATAGCATACCTATTTTAATTTGTAAATTTTTATTTCAAGATTGTAAATATAAAAATAGTCCCCTTCCCTTCTTTAGAAATAACATCTATTTTTCCTCCGCATCTTTCTACAAGTTCTTTTACAATGGAAAGTCCTAGTCCTGTTCCAGCTTTATTGCTTGTTCTAGCTTTATCTACTCTATAAAATCTTTCAAATATTTTCTCAACATCCTCTGTAGAAATTCCTACACCATTATCTTTTACACCTATTTTATACATACTTTTTGTTTCTATTATCGATATTTCTATTTCTGGTCTTAAGTTTCCTCTGTATATAATAGAATTTTCAACTAAATTTTTCAGAATAGTCAAAACTTTTTCAAAATCAATTTTTAATTCTCCCTCTTTATTTAAAAGATTTAAACTATAAATTATATTAGCTTCACTTGTTTTAATTCTTTCATTTAATATTGCATGTAACTCAGTTTTTAATCTTGCTACTGGAACTTTTTCAATATTTATAATATTTGAACTTTCTATTTTACTTATATTTAAAAAATCTGCAATTATATTTTCTAATTTATCTATATTATTTTTTATAGTCTTTATAAACTGAATTCTCAATGGCTCAGGTGCATCTTCTAGTGCAATTACATAACCTTTGATATTTGTTAAAGGTGTTTTTAATTCATGACTCACATTACTTATAAATGTTTTTTGAACTTCTATCATTCCTTTAGTTTGTGTTATGTCTTTTATGGACAATAAATACCTTTGATCTTGATCTAAAAATTTAACGCTCACACTAAAATACCTTTTTAATCTAAGAATATAAACCTCTGCTTTTTGACCCTGTTTTTCTCTTATACTTTTTTTCATTATATCAATAATTTCAATATCTTTTATTAAATTCAAATAATTCAACTTATCTTTTTCATAAAGATAATTGAATCTACTATTTTTAATAATTAACTTCAAATTTTCATCAAAAAGACATATTGAAGAATCTATAGATGTTATTATTTGATGTAAAATCCTTTTTTCTCTATTTAAATTTATTATATTTTCTAAATTTTGGTTTTGCCATTTTTGTACAATATCCCATAAATTAAGAATCCAAGGATCTTTTTCAAAATACAGATTTTCTCCATTTCCTTTCTCTTTTAAAAAATCTTCAATAACTTCTATTTTCCTATATAAATCTCTTTTCAAATATTTTTTATAAAAAGCATGCATTATAAAATTTAAAAATGTAAAAAATAAAAGTTCTACAACTAAAATTATATTTAACATTTTTAAAGTAGCTCCATAATTTTTAGAAACTCTTACGACTACTTTTTCTCCCTCTTTATTGCTTCTTTCAACTGCATAGTATGCCATAGTCTCATCTGAAATAGAACTTTTCCTTACATCAAATCCTATTCCAGCATTTTTTACTTCAAGAACTTCCCTTCTATTTCCATGATTTTCTAGCTTTCCTTCTTCATTATATTTTCTTGAATCATATATAACCTTTCCATTTAAACCGATTATATTAAATCTCATGTCAGAATTTTCAAATATTTGTTGGTAATCTTTTTTGTCATACTCCTTTATTAAATTAGAGATGATAAAAACATTTTCTTTTAAGCTATTTTTCACTCCATCTTTATACAAGTGAGATAGAAATGAAATATTAGTTATTACAAAAATTATTTCAACCATAACTATAAAAAATAAAGCAATTATCTCTTTTCTTCTAATCTGTACCCTACTCCTTTCACTGTTTTTATACACTCTGTTAAAAATGGTATTTTCTCTCTCAATTTAGATATATAAACATCTACAGTTCGATCACCTGAATAATAATTACTTCCCCAAACTTTATCTAATATTTTCTCTCTACTTACTACAATTCCTTTATTTTTAACTAAAAGTAAAAGTAAATCATACTCTTTCTTAGATAATTCAACCTCTTCACTGTTATTTGTAACTAAATGTTTATCTTCATCTATTTCTAAATCTAAAAATCTATTTCTTATTTTTTTATTTTTTTCTTGTTGATTAAGAAGTTTTTTTCCTCTTAAAAGAAGTTCTCTTGGATCAAATGGTTTTTTCATATAATCATCCGCTCCAATTTCTAACCCTTTCAATACATCTTCAACCTCTGTTTTAGCTGTTAGCATAACTATGTAAGGAGTTCCATACTCATCTTCCATCTCTTTTACAATCTTCGTAAAATTTATTCCATCTAAGTTAGGTAACATTAAATCCAAGATGATTAATTCATGTTTATCTTTTTTCAAATACTTCAAACCTTCTAATCCATCAGAAGCTACAGTCACTTTATAACCCTCTTTTGTGAAATAATAGTTTATTAACGCCTGTATCTCTAAATCATCTTCAACTACTAGTACCTTCATATCATCTCTCCTTATTTTTTCTTTTTATTATATCATAAATATAAAAAAGGTGTCCTTTTTTCATCAGGACACCTATATCTACTATTTTGCTGGAACAAATCCCTCATCAGCAACTACTCTTTGTCCATCTGCTGATAATGCAAAGTCAACTAATCCGTTTACATCTTTATTATCTGTATCTATAACATACCAATAAATTTCTCTTGCTATTGGATATTTTTTATCTGCTACATTCTGTACACTAGGTTCTATCGAATCTACTTTTAAACTTTTTACAGATTTATCCATATACCCCATTCCTATATATCCAACTGCATATTTATTACTCTTTGCTTCTTGCTTTATAGCTTCATTAGATGGCATATATAAAGTATTTTTACCATATTCTGCATCTTTCTTTGTATTCTCTTCTCTTATAATATGCTCTTTAAAAAATTCATGTGTTCCTGATGATGAATCTCTAGACAAAACAACTATTGTAGCATCATCTCCTCCAAGCTCTTTCCAATTAGTAATCTCTCCTCTAAATATTTTAGCTAAATCCTGATGTGTTAAATCATTTACTTTATTTGAGTCATTTACTATTACTGTTATACCATCATACCCTAAAACAACTTCTTTTAATTTTAAGCCTTTCTCCTCCGCTGCTTTTACCTCTTTATCCTTAATATTTCTAGATGCCATTCCTATATCTGCTGTTCCGTTTATTAAAGATGAAATCCCTACTCCAGATCCTCCACCTGTAACAGCAATTCTAGCATCTTTATTTTTTCCCATATACTCTTCGGCAATATACTGAGAAACATTTACTATTGTATCTGATCCTTTTACTTGAACAACTTTTGATGCCATTGCTGTTGTTGAATATGCTCCCATCATAGCCATTAACCCCATTATAAAAAACTTTTTCATTTTCATCCTTAAACTCCTCCTAAATTTTATCTTTATTTTAAATTTTTAATTTTCTATATCTTGAAAATAGTATAGAGCATCAATGTTAATCTAGTTTAAATTTAATGTAAAAAAACTGTAAAAAATTTTTTACAGTTTTTTTACACACAATTAATCCTATTTTAACAAGCTAGATATATTATATTTGTATATAGTTTAATTTTTTTTTAATTTTTTAACATAGATTTAGGAGGTTATCATGCATAATATAAGAAAAGTTAAAGATTCTTTTATGAATGGAGTTCACTCTATTATTGGAATTTTTAACATTCTAATTGTTATACTTATATTCATTTTTATTTTAGTTAATAGTTTATCTTTCTTTAAAGATTATCCAATTTCAAATTTTTTCTTTGGAACAGAATGGATATCTCTTTCTGGTAAATATGGACTTCTACCGCTTTTAGTTGGATCATTTTGGGTAACAGTAGTTGCACTTTGTATCTCTGTTCCTATAGGAATTATAACTACTATATATCTATCTGAATTTGCAAATAAAAAAACTAAAAAATTTGTTAAAATTATTATAGAGACGATGTCTGCTCTCCCATCAGTTGTATTAGGTTATTTAGGATTATATGTTTTATCAGGTTTTATTAAAAAATCATTTGAGTTACCAAGTGGCCTAAATGCTTTAACTGGAGGAATTATGCTTTCTTTTATGGCTATTCCTACCATTGTTAGTTTATCTGATGACGCATTAAATGCTCTTGATAATTCTTACCGTGAAGCTTCTCTTGCTCTTGGTGCAAATAAACTTGAGACAGTTTTTAAAGTTCTTTTACCAGCTGCATTTCCTGGAATATTTGCAGGTATCATGTTAGGATTTGGAAGAATTATTGGTGAAACAATGGCTGTTCTTATGATAACTGGAAATGCACCAATTATGGCCTCTTCTCCTTTGTCTCCAGTAAGAACGCTTACAGCTACTATTGCTGCTGAAATGGGGGAAGTTGTTCAAGGCAGCAAACATTATCACGCTTTATTCGCTATCGGTTTAGTTTTATTTGCAATAAGTTTCTTAACAAACAGTATTGCAGATAAATATATTAGAAAATCAAGAAAACTGATGGGTAAATAGGAGGAATATTTAAATGAAAATTTTAAAAGGAAAAAGTGGTGCTGCTCTTGAATTACTTATTAAGACAATCGCTTTATTAGCAGTAGTCCCAATATTTTTAATATTAGGGTACATTATCTATAAAGGTATCCCTGCAATCTCATGGGAATTTTTAACCGAAGTTCCAAGAAGAGGAATGAGAGCTGGTGGAATTTTTCCTGCACTCACTGGAACTATTTACTTAACTCTTGGTACTATTGCTGTTGCTGTTCCATTTGGAGTTTTTACTGGGGTCTATCTTGTTGAATATGCGAAAGATAATATATTAACTAGATTAATCAACTTAACAATTATTAACTTAGCTGGAATCCCTAGTATCATATATGGACTTTTCGGAATGGCATTATTCGTTATATATTTTAAGTTAGGTGTTTCAATATTATCAGGATCATTAACTTTAGGTATCATGTGCTTACCTGTTATTATAACAGCTACAAGAGAGTCTCTTTTAGCTGTTCCAAATAGTTTAAGAGAAGCCTCTCTTGCTCTTGGAGCTACAAAATGGGAAACAATTTCTAAAGTAGTTATTCCAGCTGCATTACCTGGGATTTCAACTGGAGTTATTTTAAGTATTTCAAGAGCTGCTGGTGAAACTGCACCTATTCTATTTACAGCTGCTGCATTTTACTTGCCATTTTTACCTCAATCAATATTTGATCAGGTTATGGCACTACCTTATCACCTTTATGTTATATCTACACAAGTCCCTAACATGCCTCAAAGCAATATGCACGGAACTTTGTTTATTTTAGTATTTATAACTGTAGGATTTAATCTTATTGGTGCTTATATTAGAAATAAATTTGAAAAATAATAATCTCATATAATTTTGGAGGAATATATATTATGAAACAAGACGTTAGAATAGCTGTTAAAAATTTTAACTTTTATTACGGTGATTTCAAAGCTTTAAAAGATATAAACATGGATATAATGAAGAATAAAGTTACTGCACTTATTGGTCCATCTGGGTGCGGTAAGTCAACTTTTCTAAGATCTCTAAATAGAATGAATGATCTTATATCAAATGTTAAATATGAAGGTGAAATCTTACTAGATGATATGAATATTTTTGATAAACAATTTGATATTGTTGAACTTAGAAAAAAAGTGGGTATGGTTTTTCAAAAACCAAATCCATTCCCTAAATCTATCTATGAAAATTTAGTTTATGCTCCTAAACTGCACGGTGAAACTAACAAAAAAAAATTAGATGAAATAGTTGAATCATCTCTTAAAGCCGTTGCTCTTTGGGATGAAGTAAAAGATAAGCTTCATCAATCAGCTCTTGGATTATCAGGAGGACAACAACAAAGACTTTGTATAGCAAGAGCAATCTCAATTAATCCAGAAATTCTTTTAATGGATGAACCAACTTCAGCTCTTGATCCAATATCTACATCAAAAATTGAAGAATTAATCGTAGAACTTGCTAAGGATTATAGTATTGTCATTGTTACCCATAATATGCAACAGGCATCAAGAATATCAGATTATACAGGCTTCTTCTATCAAGGAGTACTTGAAGAATTCGATGAAACTTCAAAAATATTTACTACTCCTAAGGTTAAGAAAACTGAGGATTATATTACAGGGAAATTTGGATAAAAAGGAGATTTTATGAGAACTTTAAACGAATCTTTAAAAGCTTTAGATGAACATTATTTAGAAACACTTAAATATGTTGGTAGAAATTTTGATGTAAATTTAGAAATGCTTCACAACAACGGATTTAATCCTACTCTTTACGGAGAAGCAAAAATGATTGAGGATTTTATTAATTCTTTCGAAGTTAAATTAAAAGAAGACTCGATTGTTACAATGGCTAGATTTCAACCAGCTGCTAAAAACCTTAGAAAATTAGTTATGATTATCAATAGTGTAAGAGTACTTGAAAGAATGGGTGATCTTTTAAAAGCTAATCTGACATTAATTAAAGATATTGAAAAAAAAGCTCCTAACTTAGCTTACACTCTAAGTGAAAAAGTTTTTCCTATAGCTAAAAAAATTAGAGGACTTTTTCAAATGTATATTGATGCTTTTTTAAATGAAGATGTTACTTTACTTTATAACGTTCTTTACTTAGATGAAGAAATTGATGATTTAGTAAATTCAAACACAGAATATTTTCTACTAAAATGAAAGAAAGTCCAGATAATGTTATTGGAGGCTCTGAGTTACTTTTACTAGATAAGAAATTCGAAAGACTCTCTGATCATATAATTCATCTGGTTAGTGATTTAATTTATATTTTAAATGGTGAAAATACAAGAAAAGTTGAATTACAGAATAAAGATAAAGGGAACCAATAATGGTTCCCTTTTTAATTCTCTCTTATTCCAATATAATCTGCTAATTCTAAAAACATTTTAATTTTTTCTTTTGGAAAAATATTTAAACTTTTTTTAGCATCTAAAATTACTTGATTTAATATCTCTTTACTTTTTTCAGTTCCAAAGATACTTGGGTATGTTGTCTTTTCTAGTTCTAAATCACTTCCAATAGGTTTTCCTATTTTTTCAAAGTCACCCTCTATATCTAATATATCATCTTTAATTTGAAAAGCTAATCCTATTCCATCTGCATAGTTTTCTAAAGCTTTATACTCTTCTTCCGTTGCTTCTGAAATTATTGCTCCTATCTCTACTGGCAATTTTATTAGTTTTCCAGTTTTATTTTTATGAATATATTTTAAAGTTTCCAAAGATACGTTCTTTTTTTCACTTTCTATATCTACTGTTTGCCCACCAATCATACCATTTATTCCAGCGTATCTTGATACCATACTTATTATTTTTACAAGTTTATCTGAAGCTACTCCTTTTGTTTCATCTGTTATAACTGAAAATGAATGCGTTAATAAAGCATCCCCTATTAGTATTGCTTCTGCTTCTCCAAACTTTTTATGAGTTGTTAATTTTCCTCTTCTATAATCATCATTATCAAGAGCTGGTAAATCATCATGAACCAAAGAATAAGAATGAATCATCTCTATTGCAACAGCTATTGGTAATCCTAAATCTATTTTTTTATCGAAAAGCTCTAATACCATTATTAATAAGATTGGTCTTAATCTTTTCCCTCCATTTAAAACAGAATACCTCATACCTTCTGCTATTACATTTGGATATTCTAATTTATTTAAATGATATTCTATATTTGAATCCACAATTTCTCTTTTAGTTTTTAAGTAATTTTTAAGCATTTTCATCAACCTCTAGTTGAATATTATCATTTTCTGAAGTTACTTTGATTATTTTTCCCTCTGCTTTGTTTAAAATATCTGAGGATTTTTTTAATAACTTCATAGCTTTTTCATACTCTTTAATTGACTCATCTAAAGATAACTCACCTTTATCTAATTTTTCAATTATCATATCAATTTCATTAATATTATACTCAAAACTATCTTTTTTCATGGATCCTCCCTCTTTTATCTTGTATAGAATGTCACAACTTTTTTTCCATATTTTCTTTCGTCTGTCTTTTTAAATTCTCCAACTTCTTCAGACATATCCTCATACATATGATGTTCACAAATTATTAATCCATTTTCTGCTAATAATCCAGCTTTTGATATAGCTCTCATAACTCTCTCACAAACCTCATCTTTATAAGGAGGGTCCATAAAAATTATATCAAATTTTTCACCTTTTCTTCCTAAAATCTCAACAGCTCTTAAAGTTTCATTTTTATAGGCTCTTGATTTATTCTCATATCCTAAATTATTGATATTTTTTATTATATATTTTAATGCTTCTTGATCTTTTTCTATCATTACAGCTCTTTTAGCTCCTCTACTTAAAGCTTCTAAAGCTATATTTCCTGTACCACTAAAAAGATCTAAGAATCTAGCATCAGTTATATATGGAGCAATTATTGAAAATAGAGATTCCTTTATACTATCTTGAGTAGGTCTTGTATCTGTACCTTTTCTACATTCTAGTCTCTTTCCTTTTGCTTCTCCTGCGATTATTCTCATCTTTTCACCTCTTTTTTATTAATAAATAAACATTGCATCTCCAAAACTAAAGAAATGATACTCCTTTTTTACAGCCTCTTTATACACATCTAACATGAACTCTCTATTTGAAAGAGCCGATACTAACATAAGAAGTGTCGATTTCGGTAAATGAAAGTTAGTTATTAATGCATCTATAACATTAAATTTATATCCTGGGTATATAAATATCTCTGTACTTCCTGTTTTAGAAATTAAGTTCCCATCCATATCCACAGATGATTCCAATGCTCTAACAGTTGTTGTTCCAACAGCTATTATTCTTCTATTCTCTTCTTTTGCTTTTTTTATTCTTTCAACAGTATATGAAGGAATTTCAAAAATTTCCTCATGCATTTTATGATCTAAAACATCTTCAGTTTGAACTGGCCTAAACGTTCCTAAACCAACTTCTAAGAATACATCTAATATTTCAACACCTTTTTCTTTTATTTTCTCTAAAAGTTCTTTTGTAAAATGTAATCCAGCTGTAGGTGCTGCAACTGATTCTCCCTTTATTGCATAAACTGTTTGATATCTATCTTTTGTTTCTAAAGCTTCTACAATATATGGAGGTAATGGCATTTTCCCAAGTTTATCTAACACTTCTTCAAATGCCCCCTCATATTCAAATCTTAAAACTCTATTTCCATCTTCTTTTATCTCTAACAGCTCAGCTACTAGCTCTTTATTTTCACCTATCTCAAGCTTTTGTCCTACTTTTAATTTTTTAGCAGGCTTTAATAAACACTCCCAAGTATCTAGGCTCACTCTTTTTATTAAAAGTATTTCTAAAACTCCACCAGTTTCTTTTTTTCCAAAAAGTCTAGCAGGTATAACTTTTGTTGAATTTCTTACTAAAACATCCCCTGGTTTTAGATAATCTATTATATTAAAAAAAGTTTTATGTTCTAATGTTTGATTTTCTTTATCTACTACCATTAATTTAGAGTGATCTCTAGGCTCTCTAGGCTTTTGACCTATAAGCTCATCTGGTAAATGATAATCATAATCAACTAGCTTTGTTGACATCCTCTTCACCACTCTTTCTTCCTATTACTACTCTCTCTATTCCACTATAATCATTAACAATTGCTATTATTTCAAATCCAGCTTTTTTCATAAATTGACTTACTTCATGTGCCTGATTATACCCAACTTCAAAAGCTAAATAACCTTTATCCTTAAGATATTTTGAAGATTCCTCTGATATTTTTTTATAGAAATAGTAACCATCTCCATTATCTGTTAAAGCACCTTGAGGTTCATGCTGTTTAACTTCTGGCATTAACTCCTCATATTCCTCTTTAGGTATATATGGTGGATTTGAGATAATCATATCATAATCATTATCTTTTATATTTGAAAAAATATCTGACTTAATAAATTTCAAATTATTCTCTACATTATTAATCTTTCTATTTTCTACAGCGACCTCTAAGGCATCTGTACTTATGTCTGCTCCTAAAACCATAGCACTTGGAATCTCTTTGGCTAGAGTTACAGATATTGCTCCACTTCCAGTTCCTATATCTAATACTTTAGGATTATCTATCTCTTTTAGAATAAATTTGCACTGCTCTACTAAAATTTCTGTATCTGCCCTTGGGATTAAAACTCTCTCATCAACTTTAAAAGGTAACCCATAAAACTCCCACTCTCCTAAAAGATATTGTAAAGGTTTTTTTTCCTTTGCTCTTTTATAAAGTAAATCTTTTATCTCTTCTTTTTCTTTTAAAGTAATCTCTTTTCTTAAATTCATAAATAACATTGTTCTCTTTACTTTTAAAACATGAGCAAATATATACTCTGCATCTAACTTACTATCTTTTACATCATTTTTATTTAGATATTCTATACTTTTTTGTAAAAGTTCTCTATTTTCAGAATTACAATCTTTCTCTTGAACTAAAATTGTATCTTCTTTTGGAAGTTCATCAAAAGTTAATCTATTTCTAGCCATAGTTTTCAAATAATTTTTTATTTTATCTTTTTGTTCTAAATTAAGTTCCATATCAAAATAAGCATAAAGAGTTATTCTTTCTAGATTTAATACATGAGATATAATCTTCTCACTTTCTAATCTAGGTTTTGAAAAGGAGTATTTTTTCAAATACTCCTCAGAAAA
>Ga0114939_10001514_pt1 | contig 18209 bp, 13 predicted proteins | sample AshMeaCrysSpring_FD_87196 | JGI IMG/M metagenome (GOLD analysis project Ga0114939, IMG submission 87196) | Groundwater microbial communities from Big Spring, Nevada to study Microbial Dark Matter (Phase II) - Ash Meadows Crystal Spring | ecosystem: Environmental > Aquatic > Deep subsurface >...
TCAAAACCCTTATTAAACAAGCTTTTTAAACTGGCAGCACGTGACACAAAAACTGCATGAACTTTTTTCTAAGGCTTATACACAAAGTAAACACCCTAGCCTAAGCCCCGAATGATTTGGATAATTATTCTGAAATCTGAGTGTTAATTTCTTCTTTATCCCAAAAAAAATAAAAACAAACGAGAATATTTTTTACTTTATTTATTTTAAAAATACATCAAATATTCTAATATCTAGAATGAGTGGTTATACCCCCTATTTTATGCTTTAAAATTGGCAAAAGTATAAATAACATTATCAGAAATAATGTGGTATTTTTGTGATATAAATGAGATTGTCACGATTATATATATGGAGATATATATTTATTTACATCTTTCTAAATACTTTCTAAAAAAAATATTAAAAGTATTTGCATTTAGTCAAATATTTTGTATTCTCATTTTATAAATTTTTTTCGATTTTGAGGGCTTGCCAATGTTATTAACTAAACGTACTGCCCTGGAACAGGAATCACTTTTAATTTCTGTGAACCTTCAAATTGTCACTCTGATTGAGATTTATCCTGTTAAACGAGATAATATATCCTCTCTAATTGCTAAAGCTTCAAATTGGATTGATGCGAATATTCGCAATCAACCAGATTTTATTAAAGCTACGCTGTTTCAAGATTCGGCAAATACTCATATTGCTTACTACGGACAGTTTCGCTATCAATCTCCGACTAATTCTTTAAATGTCACCAAGGAGCGATCGCTGTCTGCTGCGTTTCCTGAAATTACATATTTTAGTTCTCATTCTTTTTCTGTATCGGTAAACGAATCAAAAACATTACCTATCAATAGGAATCAAAGTCTTTCAGATATAGGAAAAATTAATCCCCATCATCGATTAGATAAACAACCGATGATTTATATAAGTACTTGGGAGCATTTTGATAAATTAAAAGCCTTAAAATACTTCCCAGATATTGAACTAGAAAATGGAAATAACCAAGATTATGAAGAGTGGGGAGAAAATTATTATCATAAGGTATTTATGAAGTAGTAATGGCTAATAGAAGAATGGCTAATTGCTAATTGCTAATTGCTAATTGCTAATTGCGCTCTTCAAGACAGGAAGACTGGTTAATGGCTAGAGGATGGGAAAATTTCATAATATCAAATTCGGTGAATTGCACATAATAAAATAAGCCAACGCATTTTCCCTATATCCTTTCTACCCAGACACCACCCCTACCAAGATTTTTTAAATGAGCCTTGATCCGGATTTGATATAACACTACGCCCCAGAAATATTATTTTCTAGGGCGTATTCAAATCAGATTTTAATTTTATTATTGAGAAGCAACATTTAATTTTTACAACAATGGATAGCTTCTTGTAATAAATCCTTATCTAATGACCACCACTCTTTTAACTCAACCAAGGCGGAATATAACTTAGAGTCACCTATTTCCTTTGCAGCTTCCACTGGTAAGATACCAACATGACTAGAAGATAATTCGACTATTAATGGTTTTACAACTCTTTTATCCTGCCTAATGGCTAAACCAACCAAAGCTTCTCCTCGAATCTCTGTTTGACCATCGGTGTCACCAGTTTCGCTCAGGATTCGCTGCCATAATGCTTCCCTAATTTGAGGGGTATCAACATCTACCATTGAACCTAAACCAAAAGTCGCCCAATTTCTCACTTTTTCATGGTCATCAGCAGATAACTCAATGAGTGTATCAATGGCTAATTGATCATCTTGGCTAAGTAAGCCAAAAACAACTCCATATCTAACATCAGGATTGGGATGATTTTTAAATTCTGCTAATGGTGCAACAGCCCTGGATTCTTTATAATGTCCTAAGGCAACTCCTATAGAATGTAATACCTCCGGGACTTCTTCATATTCTAATAACTCCAGGAGGACTTCTACAGATTCTTCAGGAAAAGTTCTTTCTGGCGTGCCTAACTGAGCTAAAATATGGATTCCTAAAACTCGATCCCTGGAACTTTCGCTTTCACATAAATCTAATGCCGCGTCAAATACATCTTCGCTTCCACGGTTATGTAACACTGTGACAATATACCAATAATCTTGCTCATCTTTCTCATTTAAGGCAAGTTCAATTAACTCGCCTGTATTAATTAATTCATAGGAAGTTGTTGTATCCATATAAAAATCACCCACACTACTATATTAATACTCATGAATATAATAATTGTTTTTGATTAATTCATCATAGGGATGACATAACAATAAAAGATAATAAAAAATGAAAGAATAGAAACGATTTTATTCTGACCTGATTATCCCTTATCCTTATACAGCTTTTTTTTCTAAATAATCCCGGTGTTGTGTGATGAAATTTTAACTATTGTAAGGGGTTTTTCATTAATGGTACTTTAGTCCTATCCAATATTCAAGCAGCCTAAGTAGTAATCAATGAGGCTAACTTTATAGGGATTGTAGTTGCGTTTATGACTCCCTTTTCGAGAAAATTTAATATTAATTTATAAGCAACTGAGGAGCGCTTAAGCGCAACTACAAACTTAAAATGTTACCAAAAAAAGTTTGTGGGAAATTCTAACAACTCTGTCAAAGGGACTTTGAGTGGTTAAAAAATAAAAATTGTATATTTTCATTTTGTGGCACGGGCGTCCCGCCTGTGCTTGAAAAAATAGGCTTTATTTCCCAAAAAACAGGCTTTATTGGGCAAGAAACAGGCGGGACGCCTGTTCCACAAGATTGTGTGTATTCATCATTGTTTTCCAAGAAACAGGCGGGACGCCTGTTCCACAAGATTGTCTGTATTCATCATTGGCGATTCGCGATTATTCTTTTGAGTAGTAATAACAAGCAACTGGAATTATTTACAGTTTTTTTCCTGGGCTTTAATTTTATTTTGTATGTTCTCAGGTACCCCAACCCTAGCATTTTTGTAAAGCCTTTCAAATTCTCTAAGATAATGGGCGCTGACTTTAGGATTTTCAATTACAATTACAGTTTCATCATTACCATTATTTGCCGCAACTGACCAATTGTGGGAACCAGTTATAATAGTTTTCCCATCAATAACGGCAAATTTATGATGTAATAAATCGCCTTTTGGTAATATTGGTATGCCTACTGTAGTAATTCCTTTTTGCCACGGATGATTATCTAGTTCATATTTACACTTGTTTTTCAGTGCTATTCCCATCATATCTAGGACGTCACTGTAATATCTATAAGCAAAAGATGGCTCTACTAAAGTACGAATATTTACATTATCTTGGAAGCGCTTTTCTAAGACATTAGCTAATTTTTGTTCGGAGAAGACAAATAAAGCCATATCAATAGATTTTGTCGCGGTAGTTAAGATTTCACTAATTAAGCCATTGCTGCTAAAAATCCAAGGTTGAGTAGGAGAAGTTGGAGAAAACTGAATTGTAATTTTACTATCACCTAAATTTATGGTTTTAGGTTTTCTTAAGGGTTTTTTTAATCCAAATTTTTTATCATTCCACATTAAATTAAATTCTTCTGCAAAAATATTCGCAACTTCTGGACTATCAATTTTCAATAAATTATTGGCATTGCCAAGGCTTTGATTATTAGAGTAATCGCCAGTTGTATCGCTGAGGGTGAAATTTGCGGAGGTAAGGATTACTATTCGATTATCTACGATGACAAATTTATGGTGCATTAAGTCACTACCTTGGGAAGCATCTTTTCTGTCGTCAATAATTGGCACTTTCCCATTAAGTAAAATTACTAAAGCATCTCTTTGGTTAATTTCTTCTGGGCTTAGTTTTTTATCTTTATTAATATCGACGAAGGTATAAAATTCTTGGTATCGACCCTTTTCCCTGGGGGTCATTTTAGCAATTTGGGCTGGTGTTAAATTACTCCAAGGAAAACTATAGTTGTTTTCTAAAATTAACCTAATTTGTAACCCTTCTTTATGTTTTGCCACAAGGGCTTGTGCTATTCTTGGTAAGCGTAATTCTTGCACCGCTACATCTACTGTTGATTTTGCTTGTAATATGGTATCTACTATTTCTTTTTCCAGGTCATCACCCTGACGGTTAAGGGGACGATAATTTTCTTGATATTCAGAGAATTCTGAATGGTTAAAGTAAACTTGAATCAGGGGGTCTTGGGGTAATGCTTGAGGGCGATCGCTATGAAGCTGCACTTGTTTACAAGCTGTGAGTAAAAATAGTAAAACAGTATAAATACGTAGCTGATTATTAAGCGTATGATTCCAACACATAAAAGAGTAATTTAATATTTAGTTATTTTTACTTTTAATTACTCTTTGCCAACACTATATCCTATTAACAGGAAGAAATTCTAATAGAGGTTTGGTAAAAATTACCTAGGGAAGACCTAGCAAGTCGTCTTTAAAAAGTTATAATTCTGTTTCTTCGCTTGTCTAATAATTACTTGTTATTTGGTGTGTTGTCCAGAAAAAGTATGCAAATTTATCTAGACTATAGTGCTACGACTCCAACCCGTGTTGAAGCGATCGCTTCGATGGAAAAAGTCCTCACCCAACAGTGGGGAAATCCTTCTAGCCTGCATGAGTGGGGACAACGGGCGGCTATTGTTTTAGAAGAAGCAAGAATGAAAGTTTCTCTTTTCATAAATGCTTTAACACCAGACTCCATAATTTTTACTTCTGGTGGAACAGAGTCTAACAACTTAGCAATTATGGGTGTAACCCGTCTCTATTCCACACCTCAACATATAATAATCTCTAGCGTCGAACATTCTGCCATTACTGAAACAGTAAGAATGTTGGAACTATGGGGTTGGCAAATAACACGTTTACCAGTAGACAGTAAGGGCAGGGTTAATCCAGAAGATTTGCAAGCCGCTTTACAAAAAAATACTGTTTTAATATCTATCATTTACGGTCAAAGTGAAGTCGGCACCTTACAACCCATTGAAGAATTAGGATTAATTGCTCGCAGGGCAAAAATTTTATTTCATACAGACGCAGTACAGGTTGCTGGGCGTTTACCAATAGATGTACAGCAACTACCAGTAGATTTATTAAGCCTTTCCAGTCATAAAATTTATGGTCCCCAAGGAACAGGTGCATTATATATTCGTCCTAGTATAGAACTAATTCCTTTATTTGGAGGTGGTGGACAAGAAATGCGATTGTGTTCCGGTACCCAAGCTTTACCCGCTATTGCCGGTTTTGGAGTCGCAGCGGAATTAGCAAGTTATGAAATATCAACGGAAACACCACGATTAATACAATTAAGAAATCGTCTTTTCTCTCTATTAGCTGACGAAAATACTTTAATAGCCACTGGTGATATGGTTCATCGATTACCCCATCACGCTAGTTTTTGTTTACGGCAAACTCACGTTAATCTCACCGCCAGAACCCTTGTTAGGGAACTTAATTTAGCCGGTATAGGTATTAGTGCGGGTGCCGCTTGCAATAGTGGTAAATTATCTCCTAGTTCTGTGCTTCTAGCAATGGGTTATACAGAGGAATCAGCCTTAGGGGCGATACGTATAACTCTAGGACGTGATAGTACAGAATTAGATATTGATTGGACTGCCTTTGTCATTAAGCAAGTTTTATCACGTATAAAATTGGTGGGATTGCTTAGTGCAAATAACTGAGAAAATGACTGATAAACTAAAATTATTTTTCAGCAAATAAAAATGTTTGAACCTCACTCACAGCCAAGTTTAACAAATACATCAGTACAATTGCCTAAGTCCTTAGAAGAAGCTATTGCCCAAGCCCAAGCAGCAACTCAAGAAGCTTTAGAAGATGGTCATAAAAGGTTACAAGTTGAATTGCGCTTTCCAGAATTAAAAACTATGCCTGTTGCGCGTCAATTTTTATCAATATTTGAACCCTATGAAGATAAGACAAAAATATTTTTTGCCGATGCGGGGGGCGCAGCTTTAGCTAGACGGGATTGGACAGATATAAATCTACCTATATTAGATATTGGTAGTAGTAGAACATCTACTAGTGGAAAAATAGAAGCCAAGGATGAAATTTTCTTTTTTATTGCTCCTACTGCTGTGGAAGTAAAACAATTAGAAACTCTTTGTCAAGAAATTGGCGATCGCCCCATTGTCATGTTGAATCCCAAATTAGAAGATTCCAGCACAGTGGGTATCGGTTACGCAGGCCGTCAAATTAGAGATAGATTTCTAGGTACTATTAATAGCTGCTATTATCTCCGTCCTTTAGATGACCAAGCCGCTTTATTTTATACCTATCCCGGCACTTGGCAACTATGGGTTGAGCAGGATGGATTGTATCAAAAAGTAGCAGATTTTCCTCAAAAACCTTCCACTGACGAAATTGATACTATTTTAATGCGAGAGCCTTCTAAACCAAAGACTACAAGTGGAAGTAATCAACCTCCTGTTGTCCGAAAAACAGGTGTATTTAAGAGTCTAGGGCGTTTTATTAAAGCTCTCAGTAGTTAAGTATATTTGCATAGTCAAGTTAGATTAATATTCCACATAACTTAATCAAATCTAAACTAGCTAAATTTTGCCCTCATGCCCCCAATTATGGGGGAGAGAGTCTTTAAAATAGTTGATTTTAGAGATTGTTTCCAATCTTAACTAAACTCTATGTGATATCTTGCACTTCTACTATTTTCATTTCAGGAAAAAGACTAAGTATTCACAACAACCAGGGACTATAAGTCCCTGACTAATAGATAAAGTCCTCTAAAAGAGGACTGAATAAATGAAAATATTAACGTAATATTTATTACTCAAATTCTTTGTGTTAGTTGTTTATCCTTAAAGTGCAAGATGTGAGCTATTGAGTTATATCAAGTCCCCTTAAATGACCAAAAAAAACCCTCAGCCCCGGGGTGAGGGTTTTATGAATACTAATTATTCGGACATGATACTATAACCACTTTTTTTTACTCCCAGGCTTTTACACCGGGGAATTTTGCTAATGAGACATGTTGGCAGAAAAAGCTAAATTTCCTTATCAACAATCTTGGAAGCTTGAAAATGGGATTTTTTTGCTAATTCATAATACTTGTGGGCTTCCTCTAAAGAAAGGATAGCCTGTTGTTTAGATAACCTTGCATCACTAGGCAAACCTTCTAACTCAGCAATTTTTTGACATCTTTCATATTTACGTTGTTGTATTTCATACTTTCGTTGCATCGCCTCATACAACCCGTGACTACATCGGATTACCGATGTAGTCACGGGTTGTTGACATAAATTTTATTTTTTGTCCATTTATAAGATAAAATATAAAATTGAATTATGTTTTATATAATTTTTGCTTTGTCAACAATAATTGACAAAATGTAATATTTTTGTTATATTTATTTACATAGCTTAACTAAGTCAAGATTTAATAACTTTAAATACGGGCCACAATATAAATTTAAATATGGAAAATTTAAATTTGAATATGAATTGAAATTTATATGTAAATAGAAATCTCAAGATAAAAAATATAGAAAATCAAGGGTAATCTCCATTGACATACGGTTTATTTCATAACCCCGGTTTGCACCGGGGTTTTTTATTTTTCCAAGTTGAAGACTGCCTCGCAATTGGGGAGAGGTATATCCTTCGCATCCTAACATTTCAACTCTTGGAGTTCAGTAAATAAATTACTTACACTTGTAAACATATGTCTACAAGTGTAAGTAATTGTTGGTAAATATTTCGACTAAATCTATTTTCTCTACATTTAAAGAAAGGAGACTATTGGATAATTTACTTTGGAATTTTGCATGGATTAATTTTTTAAGTTTCACCAGATGGCTGATTTTTTTGCCCTTCTGTATTGTTAGGGGAGGTAGATTCATCCTTGGGAGGTTTTTCTGCGGGTGAGTTATCCACAGGGGGTTTTGTTAAAGGGGAATTAGTTGGTGCTGGTTTTGGTGTAGTTGGTTTTTCTGTAATTGGTTTTGGTATAACTGGTTTTTCTATTGTTGGTTTTTCTGTTGTTGGTTGTTCTGTTGGTGTTTGTGTGGCTGTGGGCGTTGGCTTTGGTGTAACTGGTTTTTCTGTTGGTGTGGGTATAAGCGGTTTTTCGGTTGGGTTTGATATAACAGGTTTTTCCGTTGGGGTGGGAGTAACGGATTTTTCCACTGGCGGTTTTGGTGCTTGTGCCCCTTCTAATTTAACTGTCAAGTTGTAGTTGCGATCGCCACTGCCAAGAGGATTAGTTAAGTGAATTGTATATTGACCACTGGCAGGTAGAAGACTTTCATAAAAAGTAACTTCTTTGGCTGCGTTATCAACAGGTTTCTTATTTGGTCCAAAAATCGTAAAATTAGTACCTTCTTGGTCTAGTAATGCAGTTATTTTTTGTCCTTCTTGAGCAAAAAAATTATATTTGACAGTTTGATTTACCCCTATAGTGCCGGTGTTATTGCCACCAATATTTAAAATCTTGTTCTCAACAGAGGCTGTAGGAGTTGCTGTGGGAGTTACTGTAGGGGTAGATGTTGTTGTTGGCGTGGATACTAAGGGAGAAGGAAAGGTTTGTCCTGGAACTGGAATATTTTCTTCTGACTGCCTTTGATTCAGTATATTACTGACAATTGTCCAAGACCCTAAACCCGCTAAAATAACCACCGCACTACCAATTGCTCCCACAGCCAAGGGATTATCTAGTACAGAAGCATTGTTTTTGGGCGCTGGGATAGCTCGGTTTGGAGGTTTTTGCTGGTTAGGGTCATTATCTGGAGAATTGAGTGGTTGTCCTAAATCAGGTCTTTGTCTTGGTGCAACTGCTACTGTTTTGAAATTAGTGAGATTGGCGTCAGGCCTGTTTTGTACTAAAGCTTCTAAAGCTTGTAAAACATCTGTTGCACTCTGATAGCGATCGCCAGGGCGGAAACTTAACATCCGATTTAAAACAGCAGCAAATTGAGGATTAATCCTCACCAAAGGCAACCAATTCCAAGTTAACTGGGTATCATCAAATAAATCCTTGGGTTCCCTAGCAGTTAACAACTCGACAACTGTAACAGCCAAAGCATATAAATCACTACTAGGATAAGCCCGCCCAGTTTGCATTTGCTCGCTGGGGGCATAACCAATTTTTCCAACAGCGGTAGCTTGGACTGTGCCACCAGGAGTTTGTAAACGAGTGGCAATCTCTTTGACAACTCCAAAATCAATTAAAACAGGCTTACCATCATTATCTCGAAGAATTATATTCTCTGGAGAAATATCCCGGTGAATAATTCCACGACTGTGAATATGGTCTAAAACAGGTAATATTGACCGCATTAATTGTATAACTTCAGCCTCTTGAAAACCATTTTCAAAAGCTTTGCGCTCTTCAAGTAAATCGCGGTATGTTTTACCACCAACATACTCTTGAACTAAAAATAAACGCTGGTCTTGTTCAAACCTTTCCCTAAATTGAGGAATTTGAGGATGTTGTATTTGATACAAAATAGCCGCTTCCCGGAGAAAAAGCTCTTCTGCCTTTTCTACAGAAGAATCTGCTGTGCCCGTGGTAATTAACTCTTTAATGGCACAGAGTTCGTTAAAACGTCTCTGGTCTTCGGCGAGATAGGTTCGACCAAATCCCCCTTGACCGAGAGTTTGAATTATCCGATATCGATTTTGTAATACAGTGCCAACTGAAATGGGTAGCATTGTTGATGGTAATGGTGTTAATAGCAACCAAGAAAAGGGGGAGTCACCAAGGGTGCCTTAGCCCCCATGACTGACCTAGCACACCCTGTATTAAGCAAATTTAATGAAACTCGCTTAACTATATTTTCACACTTCCACATTTGTGGCGCTGTGTAAAAACCTATTCTTGGATATGTTGTTTGATTTAAAATTTGAAATCAAGTCTGCCCGGTTATTAATTTACAGCTTTTTACCAAAAAAATAAGACATTAATAACGTCAGTTGCTAGGTATAACTAGTAAAACTATCACTCAGAGACAATCTTATTTTGAAGTATTGCTAGATACTAAATTTTAGAGATGGGCACTTAAAAATAGGCATTTTTGCATAACTAGCAATTTATATGAATAGTGGGCTTTTCTATCATCTTTACTGGGTTAGATAAATTAAAAAACAAATAGACCTCTACCGAATATACATATTTACCCTGACTAAATGAGGCTTATATATTCTTTTTCCGAGATGTCAAATATATATTTTAACGAATAAGTTTCAGTAATCACCAACAAAGATGATATCAAAGAGTACTATTTATTTCTCCATTTTCAGAAGAGAATAGGTTTTTTTTACTTATTCTTGTCTCTATAGTTAAAATAGTATTTCAAACCCTGAATCTTAATTAAATATCAGTTAAGCTGTGAATAATTTGCATTTCGTTATACATTAAGTTGGTTGAGGCAAGCAGTCTACTGCACAAATATCTTTGATTCATCAGGTTTTGTGCCCTCACTTCCAACTTTCAGAACTATGGAGTCTGGTTTTGTGGCTAGATTTCGCTCCCAATTGTCAAATTATTTTTTAGTTGATGCAAAAATGCATAAATCAATAATCATGATGATTCTACGGAGGATTCTTCCTAATATTTATGACAGCTTCAAGAAAGCACCCTAATGTTTTTTAGAATTTTACGGTTCAAGAAGCCAAATATCTGATGATAAGATTGCCATGAATGCACATCGAGGTTCTGCTGTGCTTAGTTCTGCTGCACTAAAGCCTCAGCCAACGACGACTACACAAGTCTCCGACAACAATAAGCTGCGGCTGTTTTCTGGTTCTGCTAATATTCCCTTGTCCCAGCAAGTAGCCCGCTACTTGGGAATGGACTTGGGACCTATGATTCGCAAACGGTTTGCGGATGGCGAACTCTATGTCCAAATCCAAGAGTCCATCCGGGGTTGTGACGTTTATTTAATCCAACCCTGTTGCCATCCCGTGAACGATAACTTGATGGAATTACTGATTATGATAGATGCCTGCCGTCGGGCTTCCTGTCGACAGGTAACAGCAGTAGTTCCTTACTATGGTTACGCCCGCGCCGACCGCAAAACCGCTGGACGGGAATCAATCACAGCCAAGTTAGTTGCAAATCTAATTACCCAAGCTGGTGCAAATCGCGTCATTACGATGGATTTACATTCTGCTCCAATCCAGGGTTATTTTGACATTCCTGTTGACCATGTTTATGGCTCTCCTGTAATTATTGATTATCTGATGAGCAAACAACTTACTGATATTGTTGTTGTTTCTCCAGATACAGGTGGAGTTGCCAGGGCTAGGGCTTTTGCCAAAAAGCTTAATGATGCTCCATTGGCTATCATTGACAAACGCCGTCAAGCACATAACATCGCCGAAGTTATGAATGTCATAGGTGATGTTAGAGGCAAAACAGCAGTTTTAGTAGACGACATGATTGACACTGCTGGCACTATTGCCGCTGGAGCAAAGCTGTTACGGGAAGAAGGGGCACGGCAGGTTTATGCCTGTGCTACCCATGCTGTCTTCTCGCCACCTGCTGTTGAGCGTTTATCTAGTGGGTTAATTGAAGAAGTAATTGTTACTAACACAATTCCCGTATCTGAGACTTTTCCTCAGTTAACTACGCTTTCTGTGGCTAACCTTCTTGGTGAGACCATTTGGCGGGTTCATGAAGACAGCTCAGTAAGTAGTATGTTCCGTTAACAGTCCACAAAACTGTTACTACCACTACATTTTTCATAAAAACTCAAAAACCAGGTTTTATTGTCACAAAACCTGGTTTTTTTTCATCCAAAAAACTCTCCCTATCTCAAACCTATTTACACAAACATAGCGATCGCCAATCCAACCGTTACCCAATCAAATCTATTTAGACCACCATGAAAAAACTTTTACTATCTCAAGGCTGTTTGTAATGTTTTGATTTATTTTAATTTGCGGTTATTGGAGTCTTGGAGAAAAACTGTTACGCAATCAAAAGTCTTTAGTTTACAATTTATGTATCTTATGTAAAGTTTTATAAACAAATATGATGCTAAGTATAGAAACCAAGGCTAATGAATTAATGCCAGCAGGTGGAACTAACCCAGATTACTTTGACTGTAAAGAAGCATGGTATCCAGTTCACTACTTAGAGGATTTAGATAAATCAAAACCAACGCCCTTTACTCTTTTGGGAGAGAATATAGTTATCTGGTGGGATAAACAGAGTAATAGTTGGAAGGCATTTGAAGATAAATGTCCCCATCGTTTAGTACCTCTGTCAGAAGGTAGAATCAGCGATGATGGTTTATTAGAATGTCCTTACCACGGTTGGGCTTTCGCAGGTAACGGACAATGCGAAAGGATTCCTCAACAGGAAGAAGGAGGTAAAGGAGAAATATCTAAGCGTGCCTGTGTATCATCTTTTGCCACTTCGGAGCGTCAGGGGATGTTATTTATATATGGGGGAAATTTGGAAAATGCAGAAAAAACAAAGATTCCCATTGTAGAGCCAATAGAAGAATCACCAGATGATTGGGTAGTAATTGGAACCTTTAGAGATTTACCCTATGATGCTTTTACGTTACTAGAAAATGTTCTTGATGCCAGTCACGTGCCTTTTACTCATCATAATACCGTAGGCAATAGAGCGAACGCTTCCCCAGTGAATTTAGAAGTCTTAGAATCAGGAAAGCATGGTTTTAGAGGGACTTGGAAAGAAGGACCAAGACGAGGAAAATTAGGACAACAGGATACAACTTTTATTGCTCCTAATTTAATGTGGCATGATTTAACTTCCAAACAATATGGTAGGACTTTAACAGTTGTCTATGCCACGCCAACCCGTAAAGGAGAATGTCGTTTATTTGCTCGTTTTCCCTTTAAATTTTCTTCTAAATTACCGGGTTTCTTTATAAAACTGACACCCCGTTGGTATTCCCACATTGGGCAAAACTCAATTTTAGAAGACGACCAAATATTCCTTCATCACCAAGAAAGGTATTTACAACAACAGGGAGGTAGTGAGAATTTTACCAAAGCCTTTTATCTACCCACCACTGCTGATAAATATATCTTTGAGCTACGGCAATGGATAAATCAATATCATGTTGAACCCTTTCCTGGTGAGACCTTACCCCCATTGCTACCGAAATATAAACTTTTAGATAGATATCATTCCCATACAGTCAATTGTGCTAGTTGTCGTAATGCCTTAGAGAAAATCAAGAAAATTCGTCAACTTACTGGAATAATTGCTGTGATTCTTCTAGCCACTATTCCTATGACAACCTTTTTCTTTGGCAAAACCTCTGTTTTGCCAGCAATAATCCAAACTGCCTTGCCATTAGTATTTGCTGGGGTCTGGTTATATTTAGGTAAATTGTCAAGAAAATTCTATGAAGGAATAAACATTCCTCCTCGCAATATATAACAAAGTAATTTGCTAATGGCTAATAGCTAATGGTTAATGGCTAATGGCTAATGGCTAATAGCTAATGGTCTGTCACACCAATTTTGATGAGTCTTTGTGGAACAGGCATCCTGCCTGTTTATTTGTGCCAATTTTGATGGATCTTTGTGGAACAGGTATCCTGCCTGTTTATTTGTGCATAAAACAGGCAGGATGCCTGTTCCACAGATACCTATCAAAGATGATAAGAAAGATCGCTATATAAGACGAAGTTTAAACAACTGAACCCTTTGTTTAAGCCAATGGTTAAATAAATCTAATAAAATCTGATTGTATAAAAAATCATCTAAAGTTGGTGTAATAATCTCATCAACCAAAATTAAATGATGTCCAGCAGCAGAATAAATGGGTTGAAGTATTTGCGGAGGTTTAGCTTCAAGCAAAGGGGCTAAAAATTCTGGAGCTAAATCTGTAGATTTAACTATCCCTTTGTAACCTAATTGACGACGTAAATCTACATCTTGAATATATTTACGAGCTAAATCAAAAAAACTCTTTTTTTCTTCCTTTATTAAATCAAATAAATTGTCAGCTAAATCTTTATCCTCAACTATAATTTCATACATTAGTATACTTGTATAAATTAATTTATTTTCTAGAAAATAGGGTTTGACTTTATCAGCAAAAAGATATGTAGCTAATTTTTGAGAAATCAAAGAATAATAGGCAATACGTTCAAAATCTTCTATGGATAAAGCATATTTTTCTAGCCAAACAAAGGTATCTTCAGAAGTCAGAAAATTGTGAGATAAGCGAATACTATCTGCTGTTTGCTGTATTTCATTATTATTTACTGTAATTCCTAACTCCACTGCAGCTTCTAGTATTAATTTACGCTTAACTATTTCTTCCATGATTTCAGGAAGCTTACAGGATAACTTAACTTGACTTGTAATTTCGTCGCTGTTGATGTCGATAGTTTGAAACATGCTGTTTTTCTTACAGAAGTACAACTATCGCTTAACTGTCACCATTAAAATCCATCACCCAAAGCCAAAGGGCAGTTTGATTGAGTCGGAAAATTCTTCCCTTACAACTGCCCTGGTAAAAATTTTTCTTCTGAATAGGTATGAGCCTCTGGGTGATTTTTTCTAGAATGCTCCTATATTAGCAAAGCTAGCAACTAACAAATCTTTTTTATCTTTGCCCTCAAGCTCTGATAACTCACCAATCAAAAGTCTACCATTATCCTGAATCTGATTATTTACCTGAGAATTTTGACCTTGCTTTTGTATAGTCGATAATCCCATATCCTTTAAAATACGCCTAATATTGCGTTCGCTGATTTCAATTCCGAATTCCTTGGCTAAATGCTTTCTTAACCAATTAACAGTCCATCTTCTAAAACAGTAACCGTAGTCGCGAGGACTATTAGCCACCAGTTCCTGCAAACGTTTTAAATAAGCTTGGTTTACAGCCTTGGGACGACCAACAGGAGAATCTGAAAACTGATGAGCCATTCCAGAATTTGCTATATGTATCCAATGGCGGGCTGTGGCAGCGGAACATCCTAAACTGTGACATATTTCCGATTGAGATTTTCCCTCATCGGCTAGCAGCATAATTTTTATGCGCTGAGTGCAATATTTAGGTAAATCTGATTGTAACCTATGCAATAGTAATTGCCGCTGAAATGGTGTTAGACACTTGCCAAAAACATTATATGGTCTCGTTATTTCAGCTTTAAACTGGTTGTGTGACATAGCCGTATAAAACTCTTACAGCACTGTGGCTGAGAATCAGGAGCAAAACCGATTACCGTAAGAGCATATAGGAACATAAGAAAACCAAAATGCCTATTTTCTTATAAGTAATCAAGTCTTCTTTGTATAATAAATATTTCCTTTTTATATGTCTGTGATAAAAAGTAATATTTTTTAATCAACATATCTCTTCTTGATTAAGAAACTACAACAAACTTCGATATATCAATACTTTCATTGTTTTACTATTTTGGTTTTCGATAATTGAGATTTCTCTTTACGACCTTTATAAAACTTCATATAATACAATTTTAACAATTCTTAATGAGATGAAATTCATATAAGTATTAATTTTTATTCTATACAAATGCTTGTACGTATAAATATGGTTTTAAGTTTCACAAAGTAGTCTCAAAATATCTATAAAATCAGGTAAATTATAAAATGCTAAACTTAATTGTTATACTCTATAAAAGACTAATATTTAACATCAATGTTGATAAAAGACTAATTAAAAAGTCCATTTTATATTAGATAATTTCAATTTTTGAGTCCCTTATCATGACTGTTGAAGAAGCCCTAGCCATTGTGGATACTGTTCTTGCGCCAGAGCGTTTAAGTTCAGTCCAGGAACTTGTATTCCGCCAGTGTTGGGTAGGACAAACCTATCAAGAAATAGCTGAGAGTTCTGGTTATGATGCTGATTATATAAGAGTTGTAGGTTCTAAACTATGGCAGGTGATTTCTAATGCTTTTGGAGAAAAAATAACAAAAAATAATATCAGAGCTGTTTTAAGACAACGGGTGCGCCAAGGTTACAGGGATGAACGATATGGGTCAGAAGCTGTTATTATAGATGAACATCAACTACCGATATTAGAGTTTCCTGGTAGCGCTCTTCCTTTGGAGTCACCCTTTTATGTAGAGCGTCAATATATTGAAGAACGTTCCTATGAAGAAATTATCAAACCAGGGGCGTTAGTGAGGATTAAAGCGCCGGAAAAATGGGGTAAAACATCTTTAATGGTGAGAATACTTGCCTATGCGAAGTCTAATAGTTATAGAGTTGTAAGGATTAATTTTCAGCAAGCAGAATCTGAAGTATTAGCTAATTTAGACAGATTTTTACGTTGGTTTTGTGCCAATATTGCTCAACAGTTAGAGTTGGAATCTAAATTAGATGATTATTGGGATTTGGATTTAGGTAGCAAAGTTAGCTGTACAACTTATCTCCAAGGGTATATTTTAACGCAGGATAATTCTCCTTTAGTAATTGCGATGGATGAGGTACACAAACTATTTGAGTATCCAATAATCGCCCAGGATTTTTTACCATTATTACGAGTATGGCATGAGGAAGCAAATAATCTAGATATTTGGGAAAGATTGCGGTTAATTGTGGTTTATTCGACGGAAATTTATATCCCACTTAATTTAAATCAGTCTCCTTTTAATGTGGGTTTACCGATTTGGTTAGGAAAATTTAATTTAGAACAAACCCAGGATTTTGCTTTTCGTCACGGATTAGATTTATCTGATAGTGAATTTAAAGTGGAGAATTTGGTTCAGTTAAGGGCTATGGTTGATGGACATCCATATTTGTTACATCTTGCTTTTTATTCTATCCGTACAGGGAAAGTAACAATTGAACAATTATTAAAAGATGCTCCAACTTCTGCTGGTATTTACAGCGATTATCTACGAGGTTACTTAACTACATTACAAAAACATTCGGAACTTGCCAAAGTTTTTAAAGAAGTAATAGTAGCAAATGGGGCTGTGCGCTTAGAAGTTATACCTGCCTATAAGTTAGAAAGTATGGGTTTGATTAATCTTCATGGGGATATGGCAACACCTAGTTGTGATTTATATCGCCTTTATTTTTGTGACCATATTAATCAATTTTAAGTATGTCTGAAAAGTATGTCTGAAAATATTAGAGAAATACCAGAAAAATTACAGCAAGAAAAAATATTACATCATATTGCTTTAGGTGTTTCGGCGAAAATCGGCGAAGCTTTTTTTCTCTCGTTGGTACAATATTTGAGTCAGGCTTTAGAAGTTGATTTTGCCTTTGTTGGTGAAATTGTCAAACCAGAGGGCGTGAGCATTCGCACCATAGCCGGTTATGGTGATGGCCGGGTCATAGAAAATTTTGAATATCAACTAGAGGATACTCCCTGTGAGAATTTTCTGAAAAAAAGTGTTTCTGTGTATCCTGAGGGCATACAACAGATGTTTCCTAAAGATATTTTTTTAATAAATTTGAATGTTGAGAGTTATATAGGGATTTCCCTTTTTGATTCCGTCGGTCAGCCACAAGGTTTAATCTGTGTTTTGAGTCGGCGATCGCTTCAACAAGAAAGCATTAGACTAATGGAAGAAGTATTAAAAATTTTTGCAGTGCGCGCCAGTTCAGAATTAGAAAGACAGCAGGCCGAAAAAAAGATTGCTTTTCAAGCTTCCCTACTAGACCAGGTGCGTAATGCTGTCATCGCCACAGATTTAGAGGGTTATATTACCTATTGGAATAAATTTGCCCAGCAGCTATATCAATTAACTCCGGAAAATATGGGGGCATTAATTGACTATGTTATTTTTTCCCAAGAAGGGCAAGAAATAGACGAAGTTACTCAATTAACTCAATATAATTCACCACTAGAGAAAAAATCTCAATGGGAGGGTGATTATTGGGAAGTTGAATTTACAGCAAAACGTGGGGATGGCAGTACTTTTCCAGCCTATGTTGTGAATGCTTTAATTAAAGATGGCATAGGAAATCCCTGTGGTGTGGTGGGTGTTAGCATGGACATAAGCGATCGCCTATCATCATCAACAATCCTACGACAATACGAGAGAATCGTTTCCGCGACCCCAGATGGTATTTCTTTAGTAGATTCTAACTATATCTATCGCTTGGTTAACCAAACTTATTTAAATTGGAATAATAGGCAATGGGAAGAAATTGTCGGACATTCCATAGAAGAATTATTTGGTCAAGAAACATTTGAGCATATTATTAAGCACTGTATTGACCGTTGTTTAGCTGGAGAAACTCTACAATATGAAGCTTGGTTTGATTTTCAAGATGGTATTTCTCGATTTGTCAGCGTTACCTATGCACCCTATGTAGA
>Ga0114939_10001515_pt1 | contig 18207 bp, 18 predicted proteins | sample AshMeaCrysSpring_FD_87196 | JGI IMG/M metagenome (GOLD analysis project Ga0114939, IMG submission 87196) | Groundwater microbial communities from Big Spring, Nevada to study Microbial Dark Matter (Phase II) - Ash Meadows Crystal Spring | ecosystem: Environmental > Aquatic > Deep subsurface >...
CATGAAGGACCTGGGTTACGGCAAGGGCTACCGATACGCGCACGACGAGGCGGGTGGCTACGCGGCCGGTGAGCGCTACCTTCCCGACGGCATGGATCCGCCCGGCTGGTACCAGCCGACGGACCGCGGGCTGGAATCGAAGATCCGCGACAAGCTCGCCTGGTTGCGCCAGCGCGACAAGGAGCCGGGCAACGGGACGTGAGGAACGCGGTGCGGGAATGGCCGGTCCCTCGCGGGGGCATTGTGCTGACGCCCGAGATCCGCGTTCGCGCTTTTGACGACGATCCAGTCGTGGCTCGAGTCCGAGTGGCCCGCACACTATGGCCCCGGGGGACCGGGCGATGCGCGGCGCGACCTGCTGTCCTATGCCAATCTCGACGCTTTGCCTTTCGGCCTGGTGGCATTTCAGGAGGGCGAGCCCTGCGGATTTGCCGCCGTGAAGGCAGAGCCGTTTGCGAGCCACCCGCACCTGGGTCCCTGGGCCGGTGCGGCCTATGTGCTGCCGCCGCTTCGCAGGCGGGGCATTGGTCGAATCCTCCTGATGGCCCTGGAAGCGCGTTCAGCAGCGCTGGGGTGCACGCGAATCTGCTGTGCGACAGCCACGTCCGCCACATTGCTGCAGCGCTGCGGGTGGCAGTTGCTGGAGGTGGTTGGGCACGAGGGGACGACGGTGGGCATCTACGAAAAGGCGCTTTGACGCCTGCCGCCGCATGGCGAGAGCCCCGTGGAGCAGCCGGGGTGCGGGGCGGCGCTTGCTTCGCCCCGGTAGCTGGGATAAGTTGGCCGGCAGGAGGGGCCTCGATCGAGGCTTGCCCGTCTTTCATCTTTGACCGAGGTAAGCGATGCACAAAGTGGTGGCCCGTCTTGCCGATGGACGCGTGGTGAAGGGATTCACCATTGACTTCTTTCCCGACAAGCCGCTGTTCCACATCAACGTGGACGCGGCACCGAAGGCCGCCAAGCCGGAGGAGTTGAGAACGGCCGATCTGAAGGCGCTTTACTTCGTCAAGGACTTCGCCGGAAACCCGGAGCATGACGAGCGCCGGGAGTTCGATCAGTCGCAGCGCCCGATCGGGAGAAAGATCCGCGTCGTCTTCAAGGACGGCGAGGAGATGGTGGGAACCACCCAGGGCTACCAGCTGGGTCGTCCGGGATTCTTCCTTGTGCCGGCCGATCCCGCATCGAACACCGACCGCTGCTACGTGGTTTCGGGTCAAGCGAAAAGCATCGCCTTCATCTGAGCGCGGCTTCGGCCCCGGCAACCATTGCACGGGCCGCGCGCGGCGTTGCAGGGCAGGTCGACGGGCCACGGCGGGATCGGGGGGCTGCGCGAATATAATCGCCGTTTGACCCGATTCGCCGCGCCCCCGCCATGCTCGACATCCAACTGCTCCGCAAGGACCTACCCGCCGTCGTGGCGGGTCTCGCCCGCCGTGGCGTCGCCTTCGACGTATCCGGCTTCCGTGCCCTCGAGGACGAGCGCAAGGGTCTGCAATCGCGCACGGAGGAGCTGCAGGCCAAGCGCAATGCGCTGTCGAAGCAGGTCGGCATCCTCAAGGGCCGGGGCGAGGATGCGTCCGCCGTGCTTGCCGAGGTGGGCGGCATCGGCGACGAGCTCAAGGCGAATGAAACGGCACTCGGCGCGCTGCAGGAGCGCTTGGCGGGGTTCCTGCGCACCATTCCCAACATCCCCCGCCCCGAGGTGGCCGGGGGAACATCGAGCGACGACAACGTCGAGGTGCGCCGCTGGGGCGAGCCGCGCGCGTTCGATTTCCCCGTGAAGGACCACGTGGACGTCGGCGCCGGGCTCGGCATGCTCGACTTCGACACCGCCGCCAAGCTCTCCGGGGCGCGCTTCTCGGTGCTCAAGGGCGGCCTGGCGCGCCTGCACCGCGCGCTCGCGCAGTTCATGCTGGACGTGCACACGCGCGAGCACGGCTACACCGAGGTCTACGTCCCGTACATGGTGACGGGCGAGTGCGCCGACGGCGTCTCCAGCCTCGCCAAGTTCAGGGACGATCTCTTCAAGCTCGAGGGCCGCGACCTCTACCTCATTCCCACGGCCGAGTATCCGGTCACCAACTTCGTGCGCGACACGCTGCTCGAGGCGAAGGACCTGCCGCTCAGGTTCGTCTGCCACAGCCCCTGCTTCCGCTCGGAGGCTGGCAGCTATGGCAAGGACACGCGCGGCATGATCCGCCAGCACCAGTTCGACAAGGTCGAGATCCTGCAGGTCGTCCACCCGGACCGCTCTGCCGAGGCCCACGAGGAACTCACCGGGCATGCGGAAACCATCCTCAAGCGCCTGGGGCTGCCGTTCCGGACCATGATGCTCTGCACGGGCGACCTGGGCTTCTCCAGCGCCAAGACCTACGATCTCGAGGTCTGGCTGCCGGGGCAGAGCGCCTACCGCGAGATCTCCTCGTGCTCCAACTTCGAGGCCTTCCAGGCGCGGCGCATGCAGGCGCGCTTCAAGGGCGGCGACAAGGGCCGGGCGGAGCCGGTGCACACGCTCAACGGCTCCGGCCTCGCGGTGGGCCGGACGCTGGTGGCGATCCTCGAGAACTGCCAGCAGTCGGACGGCTCCGTGGCCGTGCCGGAGGCGCTGCGGCCCTGGATGGGCGGCCTGGAGAGGATCGCGCGCGCGTGAGCACGCGCATCGTCGTCGTCCGCCACGGCGAGACGCACTGGAACCGCGAGGCCCGCATCCAGGGCCACGGCGACAGCCCCCTCACCCCCGCGGGCGAGGCGCAGGCCGAGGCCATCGGCGAGCGCCTCGCCCTCGAGCGCTTCGACCGGCTCGTGGCGAGCGACCTCGGGCGTGCCCGCCAGACGGCGCAAGCGATCGGGCGGCGGACAGGGCACGCGATCGTCGCCGACCCGCGTTTCCGCGAGCGCAACTACGGCGTCACCGAGGGGCTCACCTATGCCGAGATCGACGCGCGCTATCCGGACGTCTTCGCCCGCGTGCGCGACGCCGATCCCGACTACGCCGTTCCCGGTGGCGAAAGCCGCCGCCAGATGTACGAGCGCGTGAGCGCGGCCCTCGATTCCCTTGCCCGCGAATGGGCCGGGGAGCGGGTGGCCCTGGTCTGCCACGGCGGCGTGCTCGGCGCCCTGTTCCGGTATGTCCACGGCATTCCGCTCGCCGAGGCGCGCGCCATCCCGATCCCCAACGCCGCCTACAACGCCTTGCGCCACGAGGCCGGGCGCTGGCACGTCGAGGTGTGGGCCGACACCGCTCACTTGGAAGGGGTGGATCCCGTGGTGGGGCCCTGAGCGGTGGCCGTCAGCCGCGGCGCGAGGGGCTTGGCCCTCGGCTCGACGCGCTCCAGGATGTCCCGGTAGTTGCGCACGCTGTCGACGAACTGCATGGCCTCGCGGCCGCGCGCGAAGCCGTGCCGCAGCCCCTTGAAGACGGCGGGGTCCGCCAGGCCCGGCAACGCCTGCTTCACGTCCTGCCACTTGTCGGGCGAGAGCCCCATGCGCTGCGCGAGGACGCGCGCGTCCTCGAGGTGGCCCATCCCCAGGTTGTAGGCGGCGAGCGCGAGGAAGGTCCGGTCCGGCTCGCCGATGCGCGGCGGCAGCAGGTCGGCCATCAGTCCCAGGTAGCGCGCGCCCCCCAGGATGCTTTCGCGCGGGTCGAGGCGGTCCTTGACCCCGAGGCGGTCGGCCGTGTCCTCGGTGAGCATCATCAGGCCGCGCACGCCCGTCGGCGAGGTCGCGAGCGGGTTCCAGTGCGACTCCTGGTAGCCGATGGCCGCGATGAGGCGCCAGTCGTAGCCGGAAACGCGCTCCGCCTCGTGGAAGTGCGCCTTCAGCCGGGGCAGCACCGTGTAGACGCGCTCGAGCAGCGTGCCCGCGTCGACGGCGGAAATGCGCTCCGCGTGCTCGAACCAGCGGTCGGCCAGCCGCTTGAGCGTGCCGTCCTTCGCGATCCGGGCGAAGAAGGGCTTCATGCGGTCGAGCAGAAGCTTCTGGTCCACCGTGCCGACGCGCCAGGCGTAGTTGTCGGGCTTGCCGACGTCGAAGGCGACGTCGAGCTGCGGGAAGTGCTTTCGCGCCACGGTGAAGCGCGCCGAGTCGAGGAGCGCGGCGTCGAGATGGCCCTCGGCCACGCGTGCGAGAAGGCTCTCCGGGCGCGTATCCGGCGGCAGGCGCTCGAGCGACCCCGGCAGGTCCTTCAGCGACGACAGCAGGTGGTCGGCGAAGGAGTCGGCGATCACGCCGATGCGCCTGCCGGCCAGGTCGGCGAGCTTTGCCGGCTTCGGGTCGCCCGTGCGCCAGACGAGCTGGTTTTGCGCCGTGCGGTAGGAGGGGCCCCAGGCGAGACCGCCGGGCAGGTCGAAGTGCCGGGGCAGCAGCGCCGCCGCGAGGTGGGCGCGCTTTTGCTCGAGCGCCTTCTCCGCCTGCTCGGGGCTGTCGACGAAGAGGTATTCCATCGGCACGCCGATCTCCCGGGCGAACAGGTCGACCAGGTCGTGCTCGAAGCCCGTCGGGTGCTCGTGCGCGTCCTCGTACCAGGTGGCGGGGCCGTTGATGGTGGCCACCACGAGCTTGCCGCCCTCCGAAAGCGGCGCGACGGGCTTCGGCGCGGGCTCGCAGCCGGCGATCAGGCAAGCGAGGAGACAGAGGAGGACCCGCGCCATCATGGGCGGAAGTGTGACCGGCCCGGCAGGCCGATTCAACCGGGGGCGGCGGGGGGCGGGGGCGGGCCGAAATGGGCGATAATCCCCGACGGACGACAACGATGCCGAAAATATTCGCACTGGTGCCCGCGGCCGGGCAGGGCACGCGCATGGGGGACGCGCTGCCCAAGCAGTACCTGCCGCTCGCCGGCCGACCGATGATGTTCCACTCGCTGGAGGTGCTCGCCCGCGTGGCGCGCATCGACCACGTCATCGCGATCCTCTCGCCGCTCGACCGCCACTGGGGCGCGCACGACTGGAGCGCCTTCCCGGACAAGATCGAGGCGCTTTTCGCCGGCGGCGCCACGCGCGGCGAAAGCGTCGCCAACGCGCTGTCGCTCCTCGCGGACCGCGCCGCCCCGGAAGACTGGGTGCTGGTGCACGATGCGGCGCGCCCCTGCATCGCGCCCGAGCTGGTCGAGCAGTTTCTCGACGAGGTGGACGACGACCCCGTGGGGGGGCTTCTCGCGATGCCGCTCGCCGACACCCTGAAGCGCGTCGAGGAGACGCTGCGCGTGGGCGAGACGGTCCCGCGCGAGGGGCTGTGGCGCGCGCAGACGCCGCAGATGTTCCGCTACGCCACGCTGAAGCGCGGCCTCGCCAACTGCCCCGCCGTCACGGACGAGTCGCAGGCGGTCGAGTCGATCGGCCAGATGCCGCGCATCGTGCAGGGCGAGAACGCCAACATCAAGGTGACCTTTGCCGAGGACCTGGCCCTCGCCGAGATGATTCTCGCGCGGCGCGGCGGGGTGCCGATGTGAGCCGACGCAGCGGCGGGGAGGGCGCGTGAGCGCGTTGCGGATCGGCCAGGGCTTCGACGTCCATCAGCTGGTCGCGGGCCGGAAGCTCGTGATCGGGGGGGTCGAGATCGCCCACGACAAGGGTCTGCTGGGCCACAGCGACGCGGACGTGCTGCTGCATGCCATCTGCGACGCCTTGCTGGGCGCTGCCGCCCTCGGCGACATCGGCCGGCATTTTCCCGACTCCGACCCGCGCTACAAGGGGATCGGCAGCCGCGCCCTGCTGCGCCACGTGGCGGCCCTGCTGCGCGAGCAGGGCTGGGTCGCCGGCAACGTCGACGCGACCATCATCGCCGAGGCGCCGCGCATGGCGCCGCACGTGCCGGCCATGGTCGCCCACATCGCGGCCGACCTGGGCATCGACGCCTCCTGCGTCAACGTCAAGGCGACCACGACCGAGAGACTGGGCTTCGCGGGTCGTGGCGAGGGCATTGCGGCCCAGGCCACGTGCCTGCTCGTGGCGAAGGAAGGGGAGGGAAGATGACGCAAGCGCTGTGGGAGGCAATCCGTGCCGCAGACGTCGACGCGGCCCGGCGTGCGGCCGACGCCGACGCCCTGCATTCGCGGGGCGAGGGCGGCGCCACGCCCCTGATGGTGGCGTCCGGCCTGGGCAATGCCGAAATGGTCGCCGTCCTGCTCGCGGCCGGCGCCGACGTGAACGCGGCCGATGAACGCGGCTTCACGGCGCTCTACTACGGCAGCTACAACCCGGACGAGGACCGCGGCCATCCCGACGTGGTGCAGGCCCTGATCGACGCGGGCGCGGACAAGGAGGCGAAGATCGGCTACGGCGTCCGGCCCCTGATGTATGCCGCCGGCAACGGCGAGGCGGGCGTCGTCGAGGTCATGCTGCGCGCGGGCGCGGACCCGCTGGCGCGAAACGACGGCGGCCGCACTGCGCTGATGATGGTGAAGGACCGCGACTATGTCGACGTCATCAACCTGCTGCACGAGGCCGAGGCCATGCTGGAAGTGGCGAACTGCGGTTCGCGCAACGCCCCGACCATGCAGGTGGTCACCTTCCTCAAGCGCGACCCCGGAACCTAGGTCGGCGCGGCGGCGATCGCCTCCGCCAGCGCGCGGAAGCTCTCGCGCGAGGCGTCCGTCACCGGGACCAAGGCGGCGGTGGCCACCCCCCGGTAGTTGCGGAACAGGGAGCGGTGGTAGGCAGGGTCGTAGTGCGCCGCGAGGAGATCCGACACCAGCGCCCCCCACTCGCCGCGCGCGGCGAGGGCGTTCCACCGGTCGATGCGTTCCGACCCGTGCAGCGGGGCGAGGCACGAGAGCTTCTCCCTCAGCAGCGCCGGGTCGGCGACGAGGTGGGCGTAGTCTTCCAGCAGAAGCGCCGAGCGGACCTCCGGCGGTGCCTCCAAACGCAGGCAATCCCCTTCGCGCATGCGCGCGATGAGCGCCTCGGGCACGCGCAGGTTGCCCACCTTCTTGCTCTCGGACTCGACGAACACGGGGCTGGCCGGGTCGAATGCCGACAGCGCGGACCAGATCGCGGTCTCGAAGGCCTTCTGGGTCGGCTGCGGCTCCCCGGGCAGCTCGCCGAGGACGGAGCCGCGGTGGGCGGCGAGGGCTTCGAGGTCCAGCACCTGGGCGGCCGTTCCGGCCAGCGCCTCGAGCAGGCGGCTCTTGCCGGAGCCGGTCGCGCCGCAGACGACGCGGAAGGAGAACCGCGCCGGCATCGCCTCGAGGTCGGCGGCCACCTGCCGGCGGAACGCCTTGTAGCCGCCCTCCAGCTGCGCCGCGTCCCAGCCCACCTGGCGAAGGACGTGGGTGAGGGAGCCCGAGCGCGAGCCGCCGCGCCAGCAGTAGACCAGTGGCCGCCAGTGGCGCGGCTTCTGCGCGAACTGCGTCGCGATGTGCCGCGCGATGTTGGCGGCCACGAGCGGCGCGCCGAGGCGCTTCGCCTCGAAGGCGCCCTGCTGCTTGTAGACGGTGCCGACGAGCGCCCGCTCGGCGTCGTCGAGGGCGGGGCAGTTGATCGCGCCGGGGAGGTGGTCCTCGGCGAATTCCGCGGGGCTGCGTGCGTCCAGGATGGCGTCCCATTCCGCGAGCTGCCCGGCGGCCAGGGGCGGGCTTACCCGGGCGACGGGGCGCTCGCGCGCCACGGGCAACTGGGTCATCGCTTCGGAGGGCGCTTGAGCAGCGGCTCGAGCACCGGCCAGACGTTGTCCAGGATGAGGGGCTGCGCCGCCGCCGCGGGGTGCAGCTGGTCGGGCAGGAAGAGCTCGCGCTTCTCGGCGATGCCGTCCAGCAGGAAGGGCACCAGCGGCACGCGGGCCTTTTTCGCGATCCCCGGGTAGAGCTCGCGGAACTCGCGCGCGTATTCGATGCCATAATTCGGCGGAATCATGAGGCCCACCAGCACGGGCTCGGCGCGGGCCGCGCGGGCGAGGCGGATCATCTCCTCCAGGTTGGCGCGGGCGGCCGCCACGGGTTGGCCGCGCAGGCCGTCGTTGGCGCCGAGCGCGATCACCACCAGGGAGGGGCGGTGGCGCTTCAGGTCCTCCGGCAGGCGCCGCACGCCGCCGGCCGTCGTCTCCCCGGAAACGCTGGCGTTCACCACCCGCCAGGCGAGCCCCTCGCGCGCGATGCGCTCGCCGAGGAGCGACACCCAGCCCTGGCTGGCGGCGAGGCCGTAGGCGGCCGACAGGCTGTCGCCAAAGACCATGACGGTGTGCTCGGCGTAGGCCGGCGCGCCGGCGAGCAGCAGAACCAACGCCGCGGGGCCGAGGGCCGCGCGCCGCAGGAAGCGAAGAAAGGACATCACGTCGGAATCCCGGTCGGATCCGGCGCGCCACGGAACACGATGAACACCCTCACGGAAGCGCAAACGCCGCCCGCGGCCGCCGGCAAGCCCGCCATTGTGCGGGCCGCGGGCCTCACCAAACAAGTCTCCACCCCCGACCACGACCTCGTCATCGTCCGGGAGGCCACCTTCGAGATCGCGCGGGGCGAGACGGTCGCCGTCGTGGGCGCGTCGGGATCGGGAAAGTCCACGCTGCTCGGACTGCTGGCGGGCCTGGACGTTCCGAGCGCCGGGCGCGCCTGGATCGACGGCGAGGATCTCTTCGCCCAGGACGAGGACGGCCGGGCGCGCCTGCGCGGGCGCCTCGTGGGCTTCGTGTTCCAGGCCTTCCAGCTGCTGCCGTCGCTGACCGCGCTCGAGAACGTGATGCTGCCTCTCGAGCTCGCGGGGGCGGCGGACGCGTCCGGCCGCGCGTCGCGGGTGCTGGGGGAGGTCGGGCTTTCCGAGCGGCTCGGGCACTACCCGCGGCAGCTCTCCGGCGGTGAGCAGCAGCGTGTGGCCGTGGCGCGCGCCTTCGCGACACAGCCGAAGCTGCTCTTCGCGGACGAACCCACGGGCAATCTCGACTCCGTCACCGGCGAGCACGTGATCGACCTGCTCTTCCGCATGAACCGCGAGCACGGCACGACGCTGGTGCTGGTCACGCACGATGCGGCCCTCGCGGCCCGCTGCGACCGGCGCATCACGATCAAGGCCGGCGAGGTGGTGGGATGAAGCGAGTCGGAACACCCTTGGAATTGCCCTGACATGAAGAGCCTGTCGATCGCACTGCGCATGCTGCGCCGCAACGCCCACTCGGGCGAGGCGCGCGTGCTGGCGGCCGCGCTCTTCGTCGCCGTGGCGAGCGTGACGACGGTGGGCTTCTTCGCCGACCGCGTGCAGGGCGCTCTCAACCGGCAGGCCAACGAGCTCCTCGGCGGGGACCTCGTCGTGATCGCCGACCAGCCGCTGCCGGCAGCCTTCGGCGGCGCCGCGGGCCGGCTTGGGCTGGCCACCGCCGAGACGCGAACCTTCCCGAGCATGGTCGCGGGACCCGCCGGCGCCAACCTCGCCGAGATCAAGGCGGTGACGGCCGGCTTCCCGCTGCGCGGGCGGCTGCGCATCGCCGACGCGCCCGGCGCGCCGGACCGGGAGGTGGACGGCTCGCCGCCGCCGGGAACCGTCTGGATCGGCGTGCCGCTGGGCTCGCGGGTCGGCGCCGCCGTGGGCCAGGAGCTGCGCGTGGGCAACGCGAACCTGCGCGTGGCCGCGGTGATCACGCGCGAGCCGGACAGCGTGCTCGACTACTTCGGCATCGCGCCGCGCGTGCTCATGAACCGGGCGGACCTCGAGGCCACGGGGCTGGTGCAGGTGGGCAGCCGGGTCACCTACCGGCTGCTGCTCGCGGGCACGACCGCCGCCGTGGCGCGCTACGAGTCCGAGATGCGCCCGCAGCTGCAGCGCGGCCAGCGCATCGAGAGCGTCCGCGACGCGCGCGGCGAGGTGCGCGTGTCGCTGGAGCGCGCCCAGCGCTTCCTCGGGCTCGCCTCCTTCCTCTCCGTGATCCTCGCCTCCGTGGCGGTCGCCCTCGCGGCGCGCCGCTTTTCCCACCGTCAGACCGCCGCCGCCGCGATGATGCGCTGCCTCGGCGCGACGCAGGCCGAGATCTTCGCGATCAACGCGTGGCAGTTCGTCATGCTGGCGGCGGCCGGCTGCCTCGCGGGCACCCTGGCTGGCGTCGGCGCCCAGACGGTGCTCGCCCACTCGCTCGCCAGTTTCTTCAGCGTCCAGTTGCCGCCGCCGGGTCCGCTGCCCGCGGTGAAGGGCGTGGTGATCGGCTTCGTGCTGGTGCTGGGCTTCACGCTGCCGCCCTTGCTTCGCTTGCGCAACGTGCCGACGCTGCGCGTGCTGCGCAGCGACGTGGCCGTGGCGGAGCCCTCCAGCCTCGTTGCCTACGGGCTGGGCCTCGCCGCACTCTCGGGGCTCGTCGTCTGGCAGGCGGGCGACGTGAAGCTGGGGGGCATCGCCCTTGGCGGGTTCGCGATCGCCCTCGGCATAGCCGCCGTCGCCGGCTATGCCCTCATCCGCGCGGTGTCCCGGTTGCGCACGGGCGCCTCCGGGCCGTGGCGCTACGGCCTGGCCAACCTTCGCCGCCGCACCGGGGCGAGCCTCGTGCAGGTGATGGCGCTGGGGCTGGGCATCATGGCCATGCTCCTGCTCACGCTGGTGCGCACGGATCTCATCGTGCGCTGGCAGCAGTCCGTGCCGGCGGACATGCCCAATCGCTTCGCCATCAACATCCAGACGGACCAGCTGCCCCTCGTGAAGGACTATTTCGGGCAGCTCGGGTTCGCCACGCCGGACCTCTACCCGATGGTGCGCGGGCGGCTGGTGGCCATCGGCGACCGCCCGGTCTCCCCGGCGGACTTCACGGACGACCGCGCCAAGCGCCTCGTGGAGCGCGAGTTCAACATGTCGTGGGCGCAGGACCTGCGCCCCGACAACAAGATCGTGAAGGGCGCGTGGTGGGGCGCGGCGGCGGCGCCGCAGTTCTCCGTGGAGGAGGGGATCGCCAAGACGCTCGCGATCCAGGTCGGCGACACGCTCACCTGGGACATCGCCGGGTCGCGCTTCGGGGCGAAGGTGACCAGCCTTCGCAAGGTGGAGTGGGACAGCTTCAAGGCCAACTTCTTCGTGATCGCGAGCCCCGGTCTCCTCGACGCCTACCCGGCCAGCTGGATCACCAGCTTCCACCTGCCCGCCGGCCGCGAGGAGGTTGTCAACAGCCTCGTGGCCCGCTTCCCCAACGTGAGCGTCATCGACCTCACGGCGATCATGGCGCAGGTGCGGCGCATTTCCGACCAGGTCTCGCGCGCGGTCGAGTTCGTGTTCCTGTTCGCCATCGCCGCCGGCCTGGTCGTGCTGTTCGCCGCGATCACCTCGACGCAGGACGAGCGCCTGTTCGAGGGCGCCGTGATGCGCACGGTCGGCGCGAGCCGGCGCCAGCTGGTGCTGCTGCAACTGGCGGAATTCCTCGCCATCGGGCTGCTCTCCGGCCTCGTCGCCGCGGCCGGCGCGGTCGGGCTGGCGGTCGTCCTCTCCGAGCGCGTGCTGAACGTCCCCTACGAATTCAACTGGGGGGTCCCGCTTGCGGGACTGCTCGCGGGCGGCCTGGGGGTGGCGATCGCCGGGCTCATAGGCACGCGGCGCGCGGTCTCGGCGCCGCCCCTTCAGACGTTGCGGTCCGTGGGGTAAGCTGCGGGGCCGACCCCCCGGGGTCATGCACCGAAAGGAGCCCGCCATGCGCAACAACCCCGTCTGCTGGTTCGAGATCTACGTGCAGGACATGCCGCGTGCCAAGGCCTTCTACGAGGCGGTGCTGGGCGTGCAGCTCGCCCGCCTCGAGGGGCCGGACCTCGACATGTGGGCATTCGGCATGGACGAGACCTCGGTCGGGGCCGGCGGCGCCCTGGTCCGGGTGCCCGAGGTGCCGTCCGGCGGGACCGGCACGCTCGTGTACTTCTCCTGCGAGGACTGCGCGGTGGAGGAGTCGCGGGTGGAGAAGGCCGGCGGGCGCGTCCAGCGGGCGAAGATGTCCATCGGCCCCTACGGCTTCATCTCCCTCGCGTTCGACACGGAAGGCAACATGATCGGCTTCCACTCGCTGAAATGACCGAAGCGCTTCCCGCGTCCGGCAGCAGGCACCGGCGCTGATGGGCGTCCGCGACGACCCTCGTTCCGCTTCTGCCGGGCGGCTTGCCGGCGCGATCGCCAGCGTGCTGCTTTGCGCCTGCGCGGCGCGGGCGCCGCAGCCCGTTTCCCCGGCCGATGCCGACCGGATCGGCGTCGAGCTCGACCGGCTGCTCTTCGACGCCTACAACCGCTGCGATCTCGAGCGATTCGGAAATCTCCTGGAGGACGGCATCGAGTTCTACCACGACCAGGGGGGGCTCATGCAGGGCCGGCGGAGCGTCATCGACGCGACGCGCAGCCACATCTGCGGCAAGGTCCGGCGCGAACTCGTCGCGGGATCGCTGCAGACATTCCCGCTGCAGGGCATCGGCGTCGTCCAGCTGGGCAGCCACCGCTTCTGCGAGATTGCCGCGGGTGCCTGCGGCGGTATCGCGCGCTTCGTCAACCTCTGGCGGCACGAGAACGGCGAGTGGAGACTCGCGCGCGTCATCAGCTACGACCACCGGGCGGTCCCCTGATGCCGGGCGGCGCCCCGCCGCGCAGGTGGCGCGCCTCGCCCTACGCGCTGCTGTCGGTCACGTCCTTCTTCTGGGCCCTCAACTGGGTGATCGGCCGGGCGGTGGTGGGCACCATCTCGCCGCTCACCCTCACCTTCATCCGCTGGGTCGTCGCCGTGGCCGCGATGATGCCCTTCGCCTGGCCCCTGATCGGGGCGCACTGGCCGCTGATCCGCCGCGAATGGCGGACGCTGGCATGGATCGGCTTCTGGGGCACGGGCCTGCACAACGCCTTCGCCTACGTGGGGCTGCAGTACACGACCGCGACCAACGGGTTGATGCTGAACAGCGCCGTCCCGGTCATGATCGTGCTCACCGGCTGGATTCTCTACCGGGACACCATCACCCGCCTGCAGGCGCTGGGCGTGGCCATCTCGCTGGGGGGCGTGCTCGCCATCCTCACGCGCGGCGACGCTGCCGCGCTGGCGGACTTCTCGCTCAACGCGGGCGACCTCATCGTGCTGGCGGGAATGGTCTTCTGGGCCGTGTACACGGTGCTGCTGCGCCGAAAGCCGGCGGAACTGCCCGGGCTCGCCATGCTCGCCTGCTGCGGTTCGTTCGGCGCGCTGCTGCTGGCGCCCCTGAGCGCCGCGGAACTCCTGTTCCTCGGCGGGCACGTCGCGTTCACGCCCGCGTCCGTGGGGGCCATGCTCTACGTCGGAATCTTCCCGTCGTTCATCGGCTACGTCTTCTGGAACCGGGCGGTGGCGCAGGTGGGCGCCAACGTGGCCGGCATCTTCATCCACCTCATGCCCGTGTTCGGGAGCCTGCTCGCCTGGATCTTCCTCGACGAGCGCATCCACGCCTACCACCTGGCGGGCATCGGCCTGATCCTCGGCGGCATCTACCTCACGGCACGGCGTGGCCACGTGCCCGTGGCGCCCGCGGACTGACGTCGAGGGCGCCGCCGGCCGTCGCGACGGGATGCCGCGGGCGGCGCTACGCCTCGACGGCCTCGAAGCCGATCCCCGCGGTGTCCCACTCGGCCCGTTCGGCCTCGAGCGCGATGGCGATGAGGGTGTTGTCCGCGAGCCATTCGCGGCCGACCGCCAGCCGGAAGCCCCGGGCGCGGCGTTCGAGCCTGAGCGCGGGCAGGCGCAGCGTCCGCCGGCTGCGGTAGAAGATCACCGCCAGCCGCAGGCAAAGGGCGGTGGTGACCAGCAGGGGGTCGTCGCCAAACACCTCGCGCATCTTCGCGAGGCTGCCGCGCTGCGCGAGCACGAGGTTCGACAGCCACCCCTGCTCCTGCCGCGAGAAGCCGGGCATGTCGGCGTTGGCCAGGATGTAGGCCGAGTGCTTGTGATAGGCGCCCTGCGCGATGGAGATGCCGATCTCGTGCAGCCGCGCCGCCCACGCCAGGAACCGCTCGGCCGCCGCCGCCTTCTCGTCCTGGACCGGCTCGAGCTGGCCGTACAGCTCGCGGGAGAGCGCGCCCACGCGCTGCGACTGCACCGGGTCCACGTGGTAGCGGCGCACGAACTGGTCCACCGTGACGTCGCGGATGTCGCGGTGATGCACGCGTCCGAGCAGGTCCCAGAGCACGCCCTGGCGCAGTGCCCCGTCGGCGAGCGTCATCTGGCGCAGTCCCAGCTCGCTGAAGATGGCCGACATGATGGCGAGCCCGCCCGGGAACACCGGCAGGCGCTCCTCCTTGAGTCCGGGAAGGTCGAGCTTGCGCACGTCGCCCGCCGCGATCGCCTGCTCCCGAAGCCACTGCAGGCCGTCGGCGGTGATTCCGCGGTCGGCGCGGCCCGAGGCCACCATCGCCTCGGAGATCGCGCGCGCGGTGCCGGAGGAACCCACCGCCTCCTTCCAGCCGGTCTTCTGGAAGGCCGCGACGATCGGCAGCACCTTCTCGCGGGCGGCGAGCTCGGCTGCCTTGAACGCCTTCTTCTCGATGCGGCCGTCGTGAAAATAGCGCGCGGTCCAGCTCACGCACCCCATGTAGAGGCTCTCCATCACCTTGGGCCGGAGCTTCACGCCGATGATGAATTCCGTGGAGCCGCCGCCGATGTCGATCACGAGGCGGTTGCGGTCGGACAGCGGCAGGGAGTGCACGACGCCGGAGTAGATGAGGCGGGCCTCCTCGCGGCCGGAGATGATCTCGATCGGGAAGCCGAGGATCTCCTCGGCGCGCTCGAGGAAATCGCGGGCGTTTTTCGCGACGCGCAGCGCGTTGGTTCCCACGATGCGCACCGAGTCCGGGTGCAGGCCGGCGAGGCGCTCGGCGAACAGCCGCAGCGCGGCCAGCGCCCGTTCCTGCGTGGCGGCGTCGAGGCGCCTGTCGGGGCCGAGGCCGGCGCCGAGGCGCACGGCTTCCTTGATCGAATCGAGAGGGTAGATCTGGTCGTCGACGACCCGGCCGACGGCGAGGTGGAAGCTGTTGGAGCCGAGGTCGACCGCGGCGAGGGTGGTATATTCCATGACGCCTTTCCGCGCCGTGATGCGCGGACTTTCGCCGGGAATTGTCGCACAGTCATGGGACACAAGCCGAGATCCGAGCCGAGCAAGGCTATGACGCTGTCGCCGGATCATTTCCTCAACCGCGAGCTGCAGGCGCTCGAGTTCAACGGCCGCGTCCTCGCCCAGGCCGAGGAGAAGTCCACCCCGGTGCTGGAGCGGCTCAAGTTCCTCTGCATCGTCTCTTCCAACCTCGACGAGTTCTTCGAGATCCGCGTCGCGGGCGTCAAGGAGCAGCTGAAGCTCGGCGCGTCGTCCGCCGACCCCGACGGGATCGCCCCTCGCGAGGTGTTCGCGCGCCTGGCGCAGGTGGCGCACGCGCTGGTCGAGCGCCAGTACGCGCTCCTCAACGGCGCCATCCTTCCCGCCCTGGCCGCGCAGGGCATCCGCTTCCTGCGCCGCGCCGAATGGACCCCGGCGCAGCAGGAGTGGGTGCGCGGGTACTTCTTCCGCGAGATGATGCCGCTGCTCACGCCGATCGGCCTCGACCCCTCGCATCCCTTCCCGCGCGTCTTCAACAAGAGCCTCAACTTCGCCGTCGAGCTCGAGGGGCGCGACGCCTTCGGACGCGACTCGCGCGCGGCCATCGTGCAGGCGCCGCGCGTGCTGCCGCGCGTGATCCGCCTGCCGCGCGAGGTGGCCGGCGGCGGGAACGACTTCATCTTCCTCACCTCCGTCCTGCACGCGCACGTGGGCGAGCTCTTCGCCGGCATGAACGTGGTCGGCTGCCACCAGTTCCGCGTCACCCGCAATTCCGACCTCTTCGTCGAGGAGGAGGAGGTGAAGGACCTGCGCAAGGCGCTGCAGGGCGAGCTGCCCCAGCGCCACTTCGGCGACGCGGTGCGCCTCGAGGTGGACGACACGATGACCGGGTCCATGGTCGCGTTCCTGCTCGAGCAGTTCGGGCTCGAGCCGGTGGACCTCTACCGCGTGAACGGACCGGTGAACCTAGTGCGGCTGATGAGCGTGCCGGACCAGGTGGACCGCCCGGACCTCAAGTTCAAGGTGTTCCACCCGGGGCTGCCGCGCGTGCTGGAGAAGTCCAAGGACATCTTCGAGACGCTGCGCAAGGGCGACGTGCTCCTGCACCGCCCCTACCAGTCCTTCGCGCCGGTGATCGACTTCGTCCGCGATGCGGCGCGCGACCCGCAGGTGGTGGCGATCAAGCAGACCGTCTACCGGACGGGCACGGACTCGGTGATCATGCAGACCCTCATCGACGCCGCGCGCGCCGGCAAGGAGGTCACGGTCGTCGTGGAGCTGATGGCGCGCTTCGACGAGGAGGCCAACATCAACTGGGCCGCCAAGCTGGAGGAGGTGGGCGCGCACGTGGTCTACGGCGTGGTCGGCCACAAGACCCACGCCAAGATGGCGCTGGTGGTGCGCCGCGAGGAGGGCCGCCTGATGCGCTACGTGCACCTCGGCACGGGCAACTACCACCCGCGCACGGCGCGGCTCTACACGGACTTCGACCTGCTCACCAGCGAGCCCGAGATCTGTGCCGACGTGAACGAGGTCTTCCAGCAGCTCACCGGGCTGGGCAAGGCCTCGAAGCTGCGCCACGTCTGGCAGGCGCCCTTCACGCTGCACGCGCGCGTCCTGGAGGCGATCGAGACCGAGACGAGGAATGCCCGCGCGGGCAGGCCCGCGCGCATCGCGGCCAAGATGAACGCGCTGCTCGAGCCCGAGGTCATCGAGGCGCTCTACAGGGCCTCGCAGGCCGGCGTGAAGGTCGACCTCGTCATCCGCGGCGTGTGCGCGCTGCGGCCGGGCGTGCCGAAGCTCTCGGAGAACATCCGCGTGCGCTCCATCGTCGGGCGGTTCCTCGAGCACACGCGCATCTTCCATTTCGCGAACGGCGGGAAGGCGAGCGTCTGGCTTTCCAGCGCCGACTGGATGGACCGCAACTTCTTCCGGCGCATCGAGCTCTCCTTTCCCGTGCGCGACGCCAAGCTCGCGCGGCGCATCGTCCAGGAGGGCCTCAGGCCCTACCTCGACGACAACACGCAGTCCTGGGAGATGCGGCCCGACGGCAGCTACGTCCGGCGCACGCTCGGGCGCGGCAAGCGGCGCTGCGCGCAGCAGGAACTGCTGGCGGCCCTGGCGTCGAACTGAGTCGCCCGCGGGCGGGCAAGGGGCCGCGGCGCCTTTACTGCCAGGGCCAGCGGAACCCGCTCGATTGGTTCCTGCCGGCCTCGATCATCGGGTCGGTGGGGTAGTTCTTCGCGAGCACCTTGCGCGCGCCGTCGCGCAGCTCTGGCATTCCCATCTTGTCGTACGCCTCGATCATGATGTCGAGCGCCTGGCGGCGCACCGGCGAGTTCGGGAAGCGGGTGATGACGTCCTGCGCGCGGTTGGCCGCGCTCAGCCACGCGCCGCGGCGCAGGTAGTAGGACGCGACGTGGATCTCGTGGCGGGCGAGCGAGTCCACGAGGACGTCCATGCGCCGGCGCGAGTCCTCGACGTAGCGGCTGTCCGGGAAGCGGTTGATGAGCGCCTTGAACATCTCGAAGGACTCGCGCATGGCCTTGGGGTCGCGGTCGGCGAGGTCCTGCCGCGCGAAAGAGGTCGCGAGCACCCCCAGGTCCTCCTTGAAGTTGGCGAGCGCCTTGAGGTAGAGCGCATAGTCGAGGTTCTGGTGGTTCGGGTACGCCTTCATGAAGCGGTCGAGGGCGGCGATCGACTGCGCGGTGTCGTTGTCCTTGTAGAACGCGTAGGCGGAGTCCAGCTGGGCCTGCTGCGCGTACTTGCCGTAGGGGAACTTGGCCTCGAGCTCCGCGTAGAGCTTGGTGGCGGCGGCCCAGTTGCCGGCGTCCAGTTCGTCCTTGGCCGCGCGGTACCAGTCACCCGCCTGCCAGTTGCGGCGGTCGTCCTTCTTGTCGCCGAGCATGCCGCAGCCGGCGAGGGCGATGCCCAGCGCCACCAGCAGCACTGCCGTTACACTTCGCGTCATGGTCGATCCCGTGGCGAAACGCGCGAATTATACCCCTGCGGAGGAGGCCGTCCCGAAGACGGTGCTGGCGGTCACGCCGGCGCTGGCCGGGCTGCGGCTCGACCAGGCGCTGGCCCGCCTCCTGCCGCGGGAGTCGCGCAGCCGCCTCGCCCGGCTCGTCGAGGAAGGCGCCGTCCTGGTCGACGGCGAGCCGGGCAGGCAGGCCCGGCGCCTTCGCGGCGGCGAGCGGATCGAGGTGACGCTCGTTCCCCGCCCGGAG
>Ga0114939_10001516_pt1 | contig 18196 bp, 22 predicted proteins | sample AshMeaCrysSpring_FD_87196 | JGI IMG/M metagenome (GOLD analysis project Ga0114939, IMG submission 87196) | Groundwater microbial communities from Big Spring, Nevada to study Microbial Dark Matter (Phase II) - Ash Meadows Crystal Spring | ecosystem: Environmental > Aquatic > Deep subsurface >...
CGATGGCGTCGTCCACCAGGATACCGATGGACAAGATCAGGGCGAAGAGGGAGACGCGGTTCAGGGTAAAGCCCCAGGCCCAGGAGGCGAACAGGGTCAGGGCCAGGGTGACCACCACCGCTGCTCCGACGATGATGGACTCCCGCCATCCGATGGCAACGACCACCAGCAGGATCACCGAGGCGGTGGCGAAGGTCAGCTTGCTGATGAGTTTCTTGGCCTTGGTGTCGGCCGTGGCGCCGTAGTTGCGCGTCACCGTGACCTCCACGCCCTGCGGGATGAAGGTCCCGTCCAGTTGGGCGAAGCGCTCGATGACCCGCTCCGCCACCTCCACGGCATTGACCCCCTCCTGCTTGGCCACCGCGACGGTCACCGCGGGCTTGGGGCCGCTGAGCTCGATGCCGTTGTGGTGGGCGCCCGGGCCGGCCCCCATCCACACGTAACTCTGGGGCTGCTCCGGGCCGCGCTCGATGCGGGCCACATCGCTCAGGGCTACAGGCCGCCCGCCGTGCAGCCCGACCACCAGGTCGCCGATCTCCTCCGGCGTGGTCATGAAGGTCCCGGCCTGGACCAGGACCTCGTGGTTGTCGGCGGTGACCTTGAGGTTGTCGCGGTTCAGGTTGCCGGCCTGCAGGGCGCGGCGCAGATCCGTCAGGTCGATGCCGTGCCCCGCGAGGGCCTGGGGGTCGAGGAGGACGCGCACGGTCTGGCGCGGGGCACCCACCGTGTAGACGTCCTTGGTGCCCGGGACGCGCTTGATCTCCTGCTCGATGGCGTGGGCCACCTGGCCCAGCTCGAAGGCCCCCTTGTCCGGGTCGCTGGACCACAGGGTCGCGGTGATGATGGGCACATCGTCGATCCCCTTGGGCTTGACGATGGGGGTGCCCACGCCCAGGCTGGGCGGCAGCCAGTCCTGATTGGACAGGACCTTGCTGAACAGGCGCACGATGGCGTCGGTGCGGTCCTCGCCGACCTTGAACTGAACCGTGACCACGGCCATGCCCGGGCGCGAGACCGAGAAGACGTGCTCTATCCCCTTGATCTCGGATAGGACCTGCTCGGCGGGGCCGGCCACCAGGTGCTCGACCTCCACCGGCGAGGCCCCGGGGACCGGGATGAAGACGTCGGCGAAGGTCACGTTGATCTGCGGCTCCTCCTCCCGCGGCGTGACCAGGATGGCGAAGAGCCCCAGAAGAAGGCCCACCAGGGCGAGCAGGGGGGTGATCTCGGTGGCCTGGAAGCGCTGCGCAATCCGCCCGGAGATGCCCAGTCGATTGGCCTCCGGATTAGCCATTGTGCCCCCCGGTGCCGCGCCCGGCGGCCTGCTGGGCCTTCAGCGCCGCCCCGGCGGCGATGGGGTCCAGGGCCACCCGTTCCCCCTCGGACAGCCCGGCGAGGATCGTGTAGTCCTCGTCCAGGGTCCGCCCCAGGCGGATCTGGCGGAACTGGATCCGGCCGTCCTCGCCGACCACGTAGACGCCGGTGACCTCGGAGCGAAAGACCACCGTGGTCTTGGGGACGGCCAGCTCGCGGCGCTCCCCGGTGACGAAGCCGGTCTTCACGAACATCCCGGGGAACAGGGACTTGACGTTTCTCGGCAGGTCCAGGCGCACCTTGAAGCTGTTGGAGCCGAGGTCCGCGAAGGGGAAGACCGTGATACGCCCGGCCTCGATGGGGGTCCCGTCCGCCAGGTAGATCCGCGCCCCGGACCCGCTGCGCACCGCCGGGATGACGCTCTGGGGCACGTCCACGATCACCCGCAGCTCCTCCAGGGACACACCGGTCATCACCGGCTGGCCTGGGCTTGCGATCTCCCCCACCTGGACGTGGCGGTGGGTCACGATGCCGGAGTAGGGGGCGCGGATCTCCGTATAGGCGAGCTGCTCCTGGGCCTGCTCCAGGCGGGCCTGGGCGGACTCGAAGCCCCCCTGGGCGGTCTTGAGGGTCGCCACCGCCTGGTCCATGGCCGAGTCGGCTATCAGTTTCTTGGCGAACAGCTCGGTCGCGCGCTCGTGCTCGTCCTTGGCCTGGTCCAGCTGGGCCGTGGCGGTCTTGAGGTCCGCCGCCGCGGCGGTGACCCGGGCGCGGTGCTCCGTGTCCTTCAGCCGGGCGACGATGGCACCCTTGTCCACGTAGTCGTCCACGTCGTAGAGGATCTCCTGGACCTGTCCCTGGGTCTGGGCCGAGACCGTGGTCCGGTTGATCGCCTCCACGACCCCGTCGAGGCGGTACTCCCGGGCGACGGTGAGGAGCTGGGCCTGGGCCGTGTCGAGCTTGGGCGTTTCGGCCTGGGCTGGCCCATCGGCCGCCGCCGCGAGGGTCGTCAGCAGGGCCGCGATGGCCGCGATCTGGGCAGATGGACGCATGGTAGCGGGACCTCTGGTATATTAGAGTATTATTATATATTATTGACTAATATTTGCTGCAATAGGGCGTATGGAGGCGAAGCCCTGCCCCTGTGGTCCGGAAGCGTCCAGCCTAGTCCGGCGTCGCCGGAACCGCAGAGACTCGCGGACGTTCCTGTGTCTCCGCAGCCGGATAACCACTCGGCCTGGATTCACGCCGGCCCGCCGCAGGCAGGGAACGCTAGCGTGCGTTGTCCGTGGCCTTCAGATCAACGGAGCTCGCCCTGGGGTAGACCTGATGCTCCGTGACGATCAGGTCCAGGGCCACATCCCATGGTCGCACCGGAAGCCGCTTGACGCGCTGGCATTCGTGGGCGATGCCGATCAGGTGCGGGCGCCGCCAATGGCGCCGCTGGGACAGATAGCCGAGGGTCCGGTCATAGTAGCCGCCGCCCATACCGAGACGGTTGCACTGGGCGTCGAACCCGACCAGCGGGACGAGCAGGAGGTCGAGGGTCCAGGCGAGACGCAGCCGGCGGTTGCGCCGGGCAGGCTCCGGGATGCCGAACCGGTTCGGATGCATGGGCGCATCCGTTCGGTAGCTCAGGAACCAGAGTCGCGGGTGCGGGTGTGGCCAGAGGACCGGGAGCTGCCAGCGCTTGCCTCGCGCCTGGGGAAGCTTGAGCAGGGGGCGCGGGTCGAGCTCGCCGTCGGCGGGCCAGTAGATCCCGATGCGCCTGGCCCTGAGAAAGGTTGGGTGGCGGCCGAGGCGGCGGGCCAGAGCCAGCGCGTGGCGTCGCTGCTCAGGTCGCGACAGGGCGCGTCGCCGCGCACGCAGCTCGCGGCGTAGTGCCGCTGGCCGGTTGGGTTGGAGGGTCATCGCGAGGGGAGCGGGGACATCCCCCACCTGTGCCGATGGCGACCGTCGTTCTTGAACCAGAGGGTTCAAGTGGGGACTTGCGACTCTGCTTCAGGCTTTCCGCTCGCAGGCGGACTTGCGCAACGGCTCGGTCTGTATGACCCCGGGGTAATGATTAGGCTCAAGAAAATACCCAGGTCGATCTCGAACACCGCAGGGGATGTCTTGGTGCAAAGGCTATACCCTTTCGCGAGTTTCGTCTAGGGCCTGGTCTCGCGCGCCGCTCGCCCCGCGAGCGGGGCTCGTCCCCGGCTCCGCAAGCGCCGCGGCGATACGCCCCTGGAGGGCATCGAGGCGCTCGACGACGCTGGCGTCCAGACCGCTTCCGCAGCCCGTCTGAAGCTGCTCGTAGGCGAGGTTGATGGCGGCCATGACGGCGATGCGGTCGGTACCGATGACCCGCCCCGTCTTGCGGATCTCACGCATGCGCTCATCGACTCGCCGGGCCGAGGCGATCAGGCCGTCCCGCTCTTCGGGCTGGCACGCGATCAGGTACTCCTTGTCGAGGATGTGAACTTTGACTGGGGTGGGCTCTGCGCTCACAACTGCTCCTCCATGGTCTTCATACGGTCGAGCATGGCCTCGATCCGCGCGCGTGCCTGCTCGGTCTTCTCGATGAGCTCTGCCCTTTCTACGACCAGGGCATCCTGGCGCAGGCGTAGGCTGTGGTTTTCCTGCCTCAGGCTCTGGCAGCTGCGTATCAGCTCACCTACCTGTCGTTCCAGACGCTCTAAATCAAAATTGGTCACGGTTCTTGTTCCCCTAGTCGGACGCTCCAATATAGAAGCGGCCCCCCTCCGGGTCAATCGCTGATGCGGCGTGCTATGATCCGCCCTTGCCGAAAGGATGCATGCCCTGGGACGGGTTACCACCCCTTGCCGTGGAGCCGATGACCGCCACCGCTTACCAGCGACTCGCTCCCTGCCTGTCGGCCAGTGCCTTGGCGCCGAGTCCCGCCGAGGCCCACGGGATGCTGTGCGGGCTCATCTGCGCCGGCCATCCCCAGGCCGAGGGAGTCTGGCTTGCCGAGGTGGAGCCGGTCTTCCCCCGAGGCGACCTCCTGGCCGAGGCGGCGACACGGCAGTGCCTTGCCGATCTGAACGATCTAGCCAAGCGGACCCGCGCCGGTATCGAGGGACCGGAGATCGGCCTGCGCGTCCTGTTGCCGCCAGAGGAGGCGCCGCTGCGTGAGCGCGCCGAGGCGGTGTACGACTGGTGCCGTGGTTTCCTCTATGCCCTCGGGCTGGCGGGGGTCGGGGAGCGGGACCTCTCGGGCGACACCCGCGAGGTCTTCCGCGACCTCTCTGACATCACCCGCCTGGATCTGGGCGACCTGGATGAGGGCGAGGAGAACGAGGCGGCCCTTGCCGAGATCGTCGAATTTCTGCGGGTTGCTGCCATGCTGTTTCACGAGGAGCGGGTCGCCGCGCGGGAGTGGGCCTGATGTCCGGAGTCAACTACCGTCGTCGCCGCCGCGCCCTGATGGAGGCCCTGTCGCCCAGCGAGGTTGCCCTGGTCCCAGCGGCCGCAGAGGCGGTGCGCAGCCGCGATGTGCACCACCCCTTTCGCCAGTCCAGCGACCTGACCTATCTCTGCGGCTTTCCCGAGCCAGAGGCCATGGCGGTCTTCGCGCCACGCCGCAAGGAAGGGGAGTTCGTGCTCTTCTGCCGCTCGCGTGACGAAAAGCGGGAGCTTTGGGACGGTCCGCGAGCGGGCGTAGAGGGTGCCGTGAGCGACTACGGCGCCGATCAGGCCCACCCCCTGGATGCGCTCGACACCGTCATGCCGGCCCTGCTGGAGGGGCGACGGCGCGTCTACTATCCGCTGGGCCTCGACCCCGACCTGGATCGGCGCCTCATGGGCTGGGTCGGGCAGGTGAGGGCCAAGGCCCGTGCCGGGGTCCGCGCGCCCAGTGAGATCGTCGCCCTTGCGACCCTGTTGCACGAGCAGCGCCTGATCAAGGATGCGGGCGAGATCAAGACCATGCGCAAGGCGGCGCGCATCTCCGCCGCCGCCCATCGCCGCGTCATGCGCCTGTGCAGGCCTGGGCTCTGGGAGTACGAGGTGGAGGCGGCCTTCGTCCATGCCTGCGCCGAGCAGGGGGGGCGATTCCAGGCCTATCCTCCCATCGTCGGGGGTGGGGCCAATGCCTGCGTCCTGCACTATGTGAGCAACGGCGAGCGCCTGCGCGACGGGGACCTGGTCCTGATCGACGCCGGCTGCGAGTACCGGGGCTACGCCTCGGATATCACCCGCACCTTCCCGGTCAACGGGCGCTTCAGTCCCGCCCAGCGCGAGCTCTACGAGCTGGTGCTCGAGGCCCAGCTCGCGGCCATCGCCAAGGCGGTACCGGGCAACCGCTGGAACGACCCCCACGACGCCGCCGTCCGCACCTTGACCAAGGGTCTGGCTAGGCTCGGGATACTCCCCGGCGGCAAGGCGGCGGTGGCGCGCCACATCAAGGAGGAGCGCTACAAACCCTTCTATATGCACCGCACCGGCCACTGGCTCGGCATGGACGTGCACGATGTGGGGGAGTACAAGTCCGATGACCAGTGGCGCCTCCTCGCGTCCGGCATGGTCCTGACGGTGGAGCCCGGGCTCTACATCCCGGCCAGTGTCGCCGACAGCGAACACGCCGTCCCCGAGCCCTACCGCCACATCGGCATCCGCATCGAGGACGACGTCCTCATCACAGAACGGGGCAACGAGGTCCTCTCCGCCGATGCCCCCAAGTCCGTCGCCGAGATCGAGTCCCTCGTCGGCACTGGATAGTGATCGGAGTTGCCAGATCGCACCCTCGGCCTTTGTCTTCGCGCCCATCCGTCTATCGATCCATGCACCGACATCGCAACACCGACGCGTCCGACTACGACCTGGCCATCATCGGCGGTGGCCTGGTGGGGGGCAGCCTCGCCTGCGCCCTGCGGGGGACCGGTCTGCGGGTCTGTAGCATCGAGGCCGTCGCGGCGGACGCTGCCTCCCAGCCGAGCTACGACGAGCGCGTCATCGCCCTCGCCTGGGGCAGCCGCCGCATCCTGGAGGGGATCGGGCTTTGGGGGCACATCGCCCCAGGGGCCGAGGCCATCCACCAGATCCACGTCTCCGAGCGGGGCGGCTTCGGGTTTGCCCGCCTGGACAGGGCCGAGCAGGGGGTCGATGCCCTCGGCTACGTCGCCCCGGCGCGCCTGCTCGGCGCCGCCATTCGCGGGGCCCTGGCGGGGGTAGGTCAGGGGCCAGAGTACGGGCATATCGATCAGCTCTGCCCGGCACGTCTCCTGGGCCTGCGCATACAGCCGGGCGGGGTGGACCTTGAGGTCGCCCTGGGGGGGGGCTCGCGGACCCTGCGCACCCGCCTGCTGGTAGCCGCCGATGGCGGGGACTCCTTCGTGCGGCGGCGCCTGGGGCTTCCCGTGCGTGAGCGCCCCTATGGTCACGATGCCGTCATCACCACGGTCACCCCGGACCGGCCCCGGCCCAATACCGCCTACGAGCGCTTCACCGACACCGGGCCCCTGGCCATGCTCCCCATGACCGAGGGCCGCTGGTCCGTGGTCTGGACGGCGCGGGAGGCGGATACCCAGGCCCTGCTGCGGCTCTCCGATGCCGAGCTCCTCGCCAGGCTTCAGGACCGCTTCGGCTATCGCCTGGGGGGCCTGAGCCGGCTTGGCCGCCGCGTCGCCTACCCTTTGCGCCAGGTCATGGCCGAGAAGACGGTGGGGGAGCGCCTGGTCCTCATCGGCAATGCCGCCCACACCCTGCATCCGGTGGCGGGGCAGGGGTTCAACCTGGGCCTGCGGGATGTAGCGGCCCTGGCGGAGGTCCTGACGGATGCGGCCCGCGCCGGGGCCGACCCCGGCGGGGCCCAGGTCCTGGATGCCTACCGGCGCCTGCGGGGGCGCGATCAGGCCGAGGCCGCCCTGGTGACCGATACCTTGGCGCGGCTCTTCGTCAACCCCTGGGCACCCCTGCGCCTCGCCCGGGACTTCGGGCTGGTCGGGCTCGACCTGGTCCCAGGGGCGCGCCGGGTCCTGGCGCGCCGGTTCATGGGCCTTGGCACAGGTGGTGGGCGCACGGGCGGCGGGCGCCAGCCGCGCCTGTCGCGGGGCCTGGCCCTGGGGGGGCGCCGTGACTGAGGGGCGGACCCGCTACGATCTGATCGTCGTCGGCGCCGGCATGGTCGGCGCGGCCCTCGCCTGCGCCTGTCTGGGCAAGGGGCTGCGCATCGCCGTCGTCGAGCCGCGGGCCCCGCAAAGGGCCTGGCCGGCGGGGGAGGTCGATCTCCGGGTCTCGGCCCTGAGCCGGGCCAGCCAGCGCATTCTGACCAGGCTCGGGGCCTGGGGGCGGATCGTCGAGCTGGGGGCCAGCCCCTACCGGGAGATGGTGGTCTGGGAGGGGCTGGGGCGAGGGCGCATCCGCTTCGACAGTGCCGCCCTCGGCGAGCCGGACCTCGGCCACATCGTGGAAAACAGGGTGACCCAGCTCGCCCTTTGGGAGCGCTTGGAGCGGGCCCCGGAGGTCACCCTGTTCTGCCCAGGGAGCTGCGCGGACCTGAGCCTCGGGGACGAGGGCGCCACCCTGGGGCTGGCCGATGGGACCCGGCTCAGTGCCCGCCTGCTGGTGGCCGCGGACGGGCGCGACTCCTGGGTCCGCGAGACCGTCGGTATCGCGACCTCGGGCTGGGACTACGACCAGAGGGCCATCGTCGCCAACGTCACCCCGACCGAGTGGCACGCCGAGACCGCGTGGCAGCGCTTTCTCCCCACCGGTCCCCTGGCCTTCCTGCCGCTGCGCGACGGGCGCTGCTCCATCGTCTGGTCCGCGCAGGAGGACCGGGCCGCGGCCCTGATGGCGCTCCCGGAGGATGCCTTCGCCCGGGAGCTGGAGGCCGCGTGCGAGCGGCACCTGGGCGACATCCTGGCGGTGGGTCCGCGCGCCAGCGTCCCCCTGAGGCTCCAGCATGCCGACCAGTACGTGCGCCCGCGCCTGGCCCTGATCGGCGACGCCGCCCACGCCGTCCACCCCCTGGCGGGGCAGGGGGTGAACCTGGGGTTCCTGGATGCGGCCGAGCTGGCCCAGGCCCTGGACCAGGCCCTGCACCATGGCCGCGACCTCGGCGGTACCTGGACACTGCGCCGGTACGAGCGTGCCCGCCGGGGCGACAACCTGGCCATGCTGGCGGCGATGGACGGCTTCAAGCGCCTGTTCAGCAACGACAGCGCTCCGCTGGCTGCCCTGCGCGGCCTGGGGCTGTCCCTGACCGATCGCCTGACCCCCCTCAAGAACCACTTCATGGCCAGGGCCTTGGGGCTGGGGGATGGGCTGCCCCCCCTGGCCCGTCCCTGATCTGGACCGAAGTCTGGGGTCTTCCGTGACGGCCCGGCTGCGACAAGGCTGGCCTGGCCAGAAGGAGCGGAAATTGGCAATATTGGAAATTAGTAAATTCCATGCTTGCATCCAAGTTTTGGATTAGGCCGTGCAGCGGTCATTGAGTAACCTTTGGCGCTGCCCCTAGCAGCTCCGCGGTGCGGCCCCTGTGGCTGCCCGACCCGCTCCGCCCGACCAGTCCCCCGCGAGAACCCTTGATGGCCTCAATCCCCGACATCACCGAGACCGAGATGTGGGTCGCGCGTACCACCCTGAAGGAGCGGTACGGGCGGGACATGGAGATCCAAGTGGGCGACGCCGACATCCGCCTGCACCCGTCCGACCGGGAGCTGACCTCCTGCCCGCTGCTCTTCTGGCAGTCCGACGACGGCTGCCACTTCGTGGTCTTCAAGACCGGGGAGCGCAGCTACCGCACCCAGTTTTACTACGAGCCCTACAAGCAGATGGGCACCGGTACCGCCGAGTATGACGACCTCACCGAGTGCCTGGTCGCCGTGCTCCAGGCCCAGGCGGACCATGCCGCGGAGCGCCGTGGGGATCTCCCAACCAAGCGGCGGCCCTGAGGCCAGGGGGCCTGGTCTTCGCGTCCTGCCGGGGGCGCGCGCCTTGAGTCAATACCCGACAGACAATCCGACCGAGAGACAACCGAGGGGAGCACCATGACCGCAAAGAACGCCTTCTACGCCCAGTCCGGTGGCGTCACCGCCGTGATCAACGCCTCCGCCTGCGGCGTGATCGAGACCGCGCGCCGCCACCCGGAGAAAATCGCCAACGTCTATGCCGGGCGCAACGGCATCATCGGCGCCCTGACCGAGGACCTGATCGACACCAGCAAGGAGTCCGAGGCCGACATCGCCGCCCTGCGCCAGACGCCCTCGGGTGGCTTCGGCTCCTGCCGTTACAAGCTCAAGAGCCTGGAGGCCAACAAGCGCGAGTACGAGCGCCTGATCGAGGTCTTCAAGGCCCACGACATCGGCTACTTCTTCTATAACGGCGGCGGGGATTCGGCGGATACCTGCTACAAGATCTCCCAGCTCTCCGAGTCCATGGGCTTCCCCATCCAGGCGGTCCACGTCCCCAAGACCGTGGACAACGACCTGCCCATCACCGACAACTGCCCGGGCTTCGGGTCCGTGGCCAAGTACATCGCCACCTCCACCTTGGAGGCGTCCTTCGACGTGCGCTCCATGTGCGCCACCTCCACCAAGATCTTCGTCATCGAGGTCATGGGGCGCCACGCCGGCTGGATCGCTGCCGCCGGGGCCCTGGTGGCGGATCAGGGCATCCCGGTCCTGACCCTGTTTCCCGAGGTGGAGTTCGACCAGGAGAAGTTCCTGGCCGCGGTCAAGGCCAAGGTCGAGCAGTTCGGCTACTGCACCGTGTGCGTCTCCGAGGGGTGCCACTATCCCGATGGGCGCTTCCTGGCCGAGCAGGGGACCCGCGACGCCTTTGGCCATGCCCAGTTGGGCGGGGCCGCCCCGGTGGTCGCCAACATGATCAAGGAGGCCCTGGGCTACAAGTTCCACTGGGCCGTGGCCGACTACCTCCAGCGCGCCGCCCGTCACCTGGCCTCCAAGTCCGACGTCGATCAGGCCTACGCCCTGGGCAAGGCCGCCGTGGAGCTGGCCGTCGCCGGCCACAACTCCATCATGCCCACGGTGGTGCGCAAGTCGTCCTCCCCCTACGTCTGGGAGATCGGACATGCCCCCCTGTCCCAGGTGGCCAACGTGGAGAAGTTCATGCCCAAGGACTTCATCTCCGACGATGGCTTCGGGATCACGGACAAGTGCCGCGAGTACCTCTATCCGCTGATCCAGGGCGAGGACTACCCGCCCTTCGAGAACGGGCTGCCGAAGTACGTCACCCTCAAGCTTGCGGGGGTGCCCAAGAAGCTGTCCGGCGCCTTCGAGCTCTGAGCGTCTGACGCAAACGGGGGGCCAGTGCCCCCCTTTCTCCGCCCGCGGGAGCCCCAGGCGGCAACCGCGGGATCACCCTGGCCCGGAGCCGACATGACCCTGGATCGTGCCCGCGAGTTGATCTTGACCCAGATCAGTTTCGGCAGCGGCTATAACCGCAATGCTGTGCGCCTGCTCCTGGGGGAGGTCCAGCGCGAGCATGGCCAGGCCGCGGTGGACGGCCTGATCCGCGAGCTGGACCTGGAGCAGGCCTTCGGGCTCAAGCCCGGCACCGACTTCGCCGGGGTCGGGCGCTGACTTGAAGACCCCCAGAGAACCCTTCAGTACCACAAAAAATCAACCGTTCGATTGAGAGGAACCCTGCATGTCCGCAACCATCTTCGCCCTGCTTTGCGCCCTGGTGGCGCTGGGCTATGGGGTCTGGTCCGTGAAATGGATCCTGGCCCTGCCCGACGGCAACGACCGCATGCGCGAGATCGCCGCCGCCGTCCAGGAGGGGGCCCAGGCCTACCTCAACCGCCAGTACACCACCATCGGCATCGTCGGGGCCGTTCTGGCGGTCGTGCTATTTGTTTTCCTGGATTGGTACACGGCCCTTGGCTTCGTGATCGGCGCCGTACTCTCCGGGGCGGCGGGCTATATCGGCATGAATATCTCGGTACGCTCCAACGTCCGCACCGCCCAGGCGGCCAACGGCGGTCTGGATGCGGCCCTGCAGGTCGCGTTCCGCGGTGGGGCCATCACCGGACTCCTGGTCGTCGGCCTGGGGCTTCTCGGGGTCGCCGGTTACTATCTGGTGCTCACCGCCATCGGCGTGGAGCAGAAGCATGTCCTGCATGCCCTGGTGGGCCTGGGCTTCGGCGGCTCCCTGATATCCATCTTCGCCCGACTGGGCGGCGGCATCTTCACCAAGGGGGCGGACGTGGGTGCCGACCTGGTGGGCAAGGTAGAGGCGGGTATCCCCGAGGACGATCCGCGTAACCCCGCGGTCATCGCCGACAATGTCGGCGACAATGTGGGCGACTGCGCCGGCATGGCCGCCGACCTCTTCGAGACCTACGCGGTTACCGTGGTCGCCACCATGCTGCTGGGCTCCCTCCTGGTCGGGACCACCGATGCCATCGTCTACCCGCTCGTCCTCGGCGGCGTCTCTATCATCGGCTCCGTCGTCGGAACCTTCTTCGTCAAGGCGAAGGAGGGTGACACCAAGATCATGACCGCCCTCTACAAGGGCCTGATCGTGGCCGGGGCCATCGCCCTGGTCGCCTTTATTCCGGTTACCTGGATCTTCATGCCCGATACCTTCACCGTGGCCGGCGTCGCCTATGGCAAGTGGGGCGTCTTCGGCGCCGCCGTCGTCGGCCTGGTGCTCACCGCCCTCATGGTGGTCATCACCGAGTACTACACCGCAACCGAGTACCAGCCGGTGCGCCACATCGCCGACGCCTCCCAGACCGGCCATGCGACGAACATCATCGCCGGCCTGGGCGTGTCCATGAAGTCCACCGCCGCCCCGGTGCTGGCCGTCTGTGCCGCCATCTGGGCCTCCTATGAGTTCGCCGGGCTCTACGGCATCGCCATCGCCGCCACCTCCATGCTCTCCATGACCGGCATCATCGTCGCCCTGGACGCCTACGGCCCCATCACCGACAACGCCGGCGGCATCGCCGAGATGGCCAACCTGGACGAGAAAATCCGCGGTATCACCGACCCCCTGGACGCGGTGGGCAACACCACCAAAGCCGTCACCAAGGGCTACGCCATCGGCTCCGCCGGCCTGGCCGCCCTGGTCCTGTTCGCCGACTACACCCATGCCCTGGGTGACACCGGCCTGAACTTCAGCCTGAACAACCACATGGTCATCATCGGGTTGTTCATCGGCGGCCTGGTCCCCTTCCTGTTCGGGGCCATGGCGATGGAGGCGGTGGGCCGTGCCGCCGGCGGCATCGTCAACGAGGTGCGGCGCCAGTTCCGCGAGATGCCCGGGATCATGGACTATACCCAGAAGCCGGACTATTCGAAGGCCGTGGACATGCTCACCAAGTCGGCCATCAAAGAGATGATGATCCCATCGCTGCTGCCCGTGCTGGTCCCCGTGGTGGTGGGTCTGCTCCTCGGTAAGGAGGCCCTGGGTGGGCTCCTCATCGGTACCATCGTCACTGGCCTGTTCGTCGCCATCTCCATGACCACCGGCGGCGGTGCCTGGGACAACGCCAAGAAGTACATCGAGGACGGCCACTACGGCGGCAAGGGCTCCGATACCCACAAGGCGGCCGTGACCGGCGATACCGTCGGCGATCCCTACAAGGACACCGCCGGCCCTGCGGTCAACCCGCTGATCAAGATCATCAACATCGTTGCCCTCCTGATCGTGCCCCTGTTGTAGCAGGCGAGGTCCCGTCGGCCCCGAGGATGGGATTTCCCGGGGCCCGATGGACTACAATCGGCGCGCCGAGCGCCGCGCAAGGGCCCGTCAGGGCCCTTTCGCTTTCCTGGCGCCCCGATTTCTCCGATCAGCCACAAGAGAACCCAAGAGGTCGAGTCATGGATCTTAGCAAGGTGTCCCGCGGCGCCAATGTCCCCAACGAGATCAACGTCATCATCGAGATCCCGTCCCACGCCGAGCCCGTGAAGTACGAGATGGACAAGGAGACCGGGGCCATGTTCGTGGACCGCTTCATGTCCACGGCCATGTACTACCCATGCAACTACGGCTATGTCCCGCATACCCTGTCGGCCGACGGCGACCCGGTGGACGTGTTGGTGGTGACCCCTTACCCCCTGATTCCGGGCTCGGTCATCAAGTGCCGGCCCGTGGGCGTGCTCAAGATGACCGACGAGTCCGGAGACGATGCCAAGGTCCTGGCCCTGCCCATCGACAAGCTGTGCAAGGGTTACCGAAAGGCGGACAGCTACCGCGATCTGCCCCAGGACCTGCTCGACAAGATCTCCCACTTCTTCGAGCACTACAAGGACCTGGACGAGGGCAAGTGGGTCCGCGTCGGCGGCTGGGGCGGGGTGGACGAGGCCAAGCAGGAGCTCCTGGCCAGCGTGAAGATGTATGACGAGGCCCCGGACAAGCCGGCGTTCTAGGGGCGCGGCGAGTGGAGCGTGGCGAGTGGCGACGACCCAGCCCGCAGCCCGCACTCTTCACTCTTCACTGCCAACTGCCAACTGGATTACTGACCAGTCGCCACTTCTTCGATGAAGATCTGCATCCTCTCCGACAGCCACGATCACATCCCGCTCATCGACGCCGCCGTGGCCAGCGCCAAAGCGGCGGGGGCGGAGGCGGTGCTGCACTGTGGGGATGTGGTCGCCCCCAGCACCCTCCACTGCCTGGTGCGTCACGGGTTGCCGGTGCACGTCATCCACGGCAACAATGTCGGGGACCTCTACACCCTGGGGCGCATGGCCGCCGAGCCGGCGAGCCGCATCCACTACCATGGCATGGACGCGAGCCTGATCCTGGGCGGTCGGCGGATCTTCCTGGTCCACTACCCCCACTATGCCCGCGCCATGGCCGCCACCGGCGACTGGGACCTCGTCTGCTGCGGTCACAGCCACGCCCCCGCACGGGAGCTGCTGCCCAACCTGAGGGGCGGTCATACCCTGCTCCTCAACCCCGGGACCGTCGGGGGCGTTGGCCAGGCACCTGCCACCTACATGCTGGGGGACCTCGACACCATGACCTTCGAGCTCCAAGAGCTGGACAAGGCCCTGGAGCGCGTGCCCATCGCCCCACTGGTCCACTCTGCCTGAGCGCCCCGGAGGATCAGCATGACCGGGTTCACCCACTTCAACTCCGCCGGCGAGGTCCACATGGTGGACGTCGGCGACAAGGCCGTCACGCGGCGCCGCGCCCTCGCGGAGGGGACTATCCGCATGGAGCCGCCGACCCTGGCCCTGATCCAGGCGGGCGGGCACAAGAAGGGGGATGTCCTCGGCGTCGCAAGGCTGGCGGGGATCATGGGGGCCAAGCGCACCGCCGACCTGATCCCCCTCTGTCACCCCTTGTCCCTGACCAAGGTCGAGGTCGAGCTGGACGCGAGGCCCGCCGATGCGGCGCTATACTGTCGGGCGACCGTCGAGACGGAGGGCCGCACCGGCGTGGAGATGGAGGCCCTCTGCGCCGTACAGGTCTGCCTGCTCACCGTCTACGACATGTGCAAGGCGGTGGATCGGGGCATGACCATCGAGGGCGTGCGTCTGGTGGAGAAGGCCGGCGGCAAGTCCGGTCACTGGCGCAGAGATGCCTGAGCGGTCGGCGTCCAACCGAGCCGCGGCAGCATCGTTCCCGGGCGTGCCGCGGCGATCCAGGTGCCTTAGTGTGCAAACTGCGGGCGCGGATGAGACGGCGTGTCGATGAGCGCAAGGCCGGCACGACCCCCATGGGCTGCGAGCCGATGCGGCGCCTGAGGGTCTGGCTGGGGATGCGCAGCGTGGCGGCTGACAGGGGGTCGCCCCGTCTTTCCTTGAGATTGGCGCCGAGCCCAGGCCCGCGACGAAGCCGGAATGCCCCCTGGCATGGCTGAAGGTGTCGTCCGAGGCCATCCCTCCGTCCCTATGCACCCGCTCTACCAAGGCGCCCGCTTCCTCACCTCCGTGACCCGTATCGAGCAGGCCCCGCTGGACGCGGGCTCTGAGGTCGCCTTCGTCGGCCGGTCCAATGCGGGCAAGTCCAGCGCCATCAACGCCCTCTGCCACCAGAAGGCATTGGCCCGCACCAGCAAGACCCCGGGGCGCACCCAGCAGTTGGTCTTCTTCGAGCTGGACGCCGAGCGCCGTCTGGTGGACCTGCCGGGCTATGGATACGCAAGGGTCTCCGAGGTGGTCAAGCTCCAGTGGCAGGCGCAGCTCGCCCGCTACCTGGAGCTGCGTGTCTCTCTCGCTGGGCTCGTCATCGTCATGGACATCCGTCACCCGTTGGCCGACTTCGACCGGCAGATGCTCGGTTGGGGCCTGCGGCGCGGGCTCCCGATCCTCGCCCTGCTTACCAAGGCGGACAAGCTCAGCCGCGGGGCCGCCGCTGCCACCCTGGCCAAGGTTCGGGGCGAGGCCGTGGCCCTGGGGGGCGAGGTCCACTGCGAGCCCTTCTCCGCCCTCGAACGGGCCGGGATAGAGCCCGTGCAGGCGCGCCTTGACCTTTGGCTCGGCGTCAGGGCAGCGGCCTGAGCGGGTCGCGACTTCCCAGCCCTGAGTGCCAAATGAGCCGTTGAGGGGGAGCATGTCGACGAATGAAACGATTCAGTCCGTGAGCAGCCCGCTCGAAAGGCTCGCCACGCTGCGCGTTCTGGTTGCCTACCTCGGCGAGAAGGACCGGTTCGACTGGTGGCCCACCGCATTCCTCACTGTCACCGGGCAACGCTTCCTGGAGCTGAACTTTCCCAGAACCCTGCTCTCGGCAGGCGTCACCTGTGTATGTCAGGCTGCCAAGGGCCTGCACGACCAGAGGATCGGCCACGCGGGCGCCTTCCACCTGTTTCGCCTCGCACACGGCCTGGAGCGGGACGTTCACTACTTCATGGCGACCGATGGCGGGAGGGACCTGGTTGGTCTGATCTACGGGAGGGAGCAGGCAGTGTCGGCGCTCAATGCACTGGCAGAGGAGGAGGGCACATGCGGCGAAGGCCCTGTCCGAGTGGCGGCCTTGAGCCAGTGCACCCATCGCCCTTTGCTCCGTAGGGTCGCCGCCTGCTATCGGGATGCCTTCCAGCGCGGCCATCGGACATTCCCGTACTTCACCCCCGCATGAGCCCCACATGGATCAGGACGCGGCCAGGCCCTACACGACCGAGCTGCGCAAGGGCCGTGGCGCGGTTGCCGAGACCCTGACCCTGTTGGGCGCCTGGGAGCCCGGTATGCCCAGTACCGAGCTCTGCAAGCCCTGGCGGTCGAGCGGGGCATCTTCGGCTCGTCCAGCGCGAAGCGGGCGCAGGATCTGGTGAGCGTGGTGTTCGCCCGACGCTACCTCGTGGATGGGGGTGAGCCCGCCAGTCACCTCAAGTATCTGCTGGAGCGCGGCGCAGACCGAGCCGTTCTGAGGCAGCTCATGCTCGTCTACACGGCCCGGCGTAATCCCGTGCTGCGGGACTTCATCTCAGAGGTGTTTTGGCCCGCCTTTGCCGCGGGCGCAGAGGCGCTCCGCATCGGCGAGGCCGAAGGCTTTCTCAAGCGTGCCGCAGTCGATGGGCGCATTGCCAGGCCATGGTCCGAGGTGATGCGCAAGCGGATTGCCGGTGATCTGCTGAGCACCCTCGCCGACTTCGGTCTTCTTGAGGACCTCAAGCGCCCCACCAAGCCGATCCGCAGCTACAGCTCGCTCCGGGCGATTCGGCAGCGTGCCATCGCGCAAGGGATGCCCCTGCAATCGGTCGATGCCATCCTCGCGGAGGTGCGCGAGGGCCGTGCGGAGGCTGGTGATAATGAAGACCTACATTGACTTCCAGATCCAACTGTTTGCGGGGGAATCGACGTGTCTTGTGCCAGAATGTTGGATGTGGCCACTGAGGCCGCGCTGGGAGCCTTCCGCTGCCGGCTGGAGGAGCGCTTCGGCCCGCGCCTGCGCGGGCTCGTTCTCTTCGGCTCCCGTGCCCGTGGCGACCACCACGACGAGAGTGACGCCGATGTCGCCGTCTTTCTCCGACCCGTCGCAGATCCGATCGCGGCCCAGATGGACATGGCCACCGATGCCTATGCCGTGTTTCTCGCCACCGGCATCATGATTCAGCCGTGGGCTTTCGGCGGCAGCCCCGAGCACCCGGACCGCGGTAGAGCAGCGCAGCTCCTGGACGCCGTAGAGGCAGAAGGCATCACACTGTGACAGAAAGTCATCGCGCACTGCTCGACACGCGGACCGGGCATTGGATGTGGCCCGGCGCGCCTTTTTTCATTCCAGAGCACGAAAGGCAAATACCATGATCGATGTTCAACAGATTGCCCGTAAGGCAAGTGGTCTCGACGAAGCGGGTTTGCAGACCTTATCGGAGTTTCTCGACTTCTTGCTGGTCAGGCATCGGGATACAGCCGAGAAGCCTGTCTTTCCCGAGAGTACCTTCGAGTCACCGGACATGCCGTCCGTTTACAGCGGCAAGGCACTGACCCTGGAGGAGATGCGCGAGGCCATCGAGTGGGAAGCGGGGCACGATCGGTGATTGCCATCGACACCAATGTCCTCGTCCGTTATGCAGTGAAGGACGATCCTGAGCAGACCCTGTTGGCGACCAACTACCTGCGCAACAACCGCTGCCTCTTGCTGCCGACGGTGATCCTGGAAGCGGCCTGGGTGTTGGGCTCGAAGAGGGGCTATGCGCTCGATGCGAGAACGGTTGCGACACGCCTGCGGCACATCGCGGGTTTGCCCACGGTGGAGGTGAACCAGGCTGACCGGGTCGCCCAGGCCCTTGATTGGTACGAGAGGGGAATGGATTTCGCCGATGCTCTACATCTGGCACTGGCCGGGACAGATCAAGGGCTTGCGACGCTGGATAGAGGCATTCGAGCCACCGCGGACCGCCTGAAGCTGTCGCATCGAGTCGTATTGATCGCGCCCGATTCCGATCCCCAGGCCCAGGTTAGATCCAGCCGGGACGCGGCGGGCGACGCATGAACCGTGAGCGGGTTGGATA
>Ga0114939_10001517_pt1 | contig 18190 bp, 16 predicted proteins | sample AshMeaCrysSpring_FD_87196 | JGI IMG/M metagenome (GOLD analysis project Ga0114939, IMG submission 87196) | Groundwater microbial communities from Big Spring, Nevada to study Microbial Dark Matter (Phase II) - Ash Meadows Crystal Spring | ecosystem: Environmental > Aquatic > Deep subsurface >...
AACGAACTGGTCCGGGCCGACCGCGAGCTAATGACCGGTCGGCTCTTAACGGTATCTGGTATGTCTTGTGGACCGGCTGCCAGTGGAAAGCGGTAGCAAAGGAATGGTTCGGGGTGTCCAGCAGCGTGATTCACGAACGATTTCAGACCTGGCGAGAACAGGGGGTCTTTGAAGGCCTGCTGCAGGCGATGGTTGCCTTCTACCAGACCGAACGTGTGATTGGTTGGAATTGGCAGTCTATCGATAGCAAAACGGCTCCAGCTCCTCTCGGTGGACAGGAAACGGGCCGGAATCCCACTGATCGAGGCAAACAAGGTAGTAAAGTACATCTTCTGGTCGACGAACGAGGTGCGCCGTTGTCCCTGTGTGTGAGCGGCGCTAATGTCCATGACAAATGGCTGGCCGATGATTTGTTGATCTCGCTTGTTGTCCCTCGTCCCGATCCGGCGGAAGTCGAACAACATCTCTGCGCTGACCGAGGCTATGATTACCAAGATGTCCATGATGTCATCGTTCAGGAACAGTATGTTGCCCATATCAAACATCGTCGGCGCCGAAATGAACCACTGGTGGAAGAGTGCCCCATACCGGGGGAACTACGCTACCCGGCTCGCCGCTGGGTTGTCAAGCGCACCTTCTCCTCGTTGGCCAAACGCCGCAGCCTACGTATTCGCTGGTGTAAGAAAGTGGATAATTGGTTAGCACTTATTCAGTTCGCTTGTGCGCATATTTTGCTCGATATGACTATTTTCGGATAGTTTCTAAGAGCATTGTGCGATTGGGAGCAGCTAGTAGTTGTCGGAACACTAGGTCATCCCAAGGCTGCCGCATAACATTCAGCATTATCTTGGAGCGATTTAGTAAGACAGTTCTTTCAAAACCATGCACAGCCCCTCGCTGAGCGCTCCCATCTTTGATTACCAACCTTATATCGTTTTGCGCAAAGGATTGCTCCAGTGAGCTAATTATCCTCGCTCGCCGGTTATCACGAGTGCTTCCGAGGAACACGACATCGATATCGCGCTCAAGATCGAGATCAGCACCGAGACTTTGATGATGGCCCATGGGAATGTGCGCAACCGGCAGACCTAGGCGTGTCAGAATCTCGCGATTCGTCTTAGAGAAGACACATACGAGCTTGAGAAGCGAAATTCTTTGAAGTGCAAGTAGCTCACCCACAATTCGGAATCTGCCCGCCCGAAGATCAATCGGTAAGTCGGGTACCTGCCCTGAAGTTCCCCTAAGTAGCTTGTCAATACGAGCCTCGGATTCGAAGCGGGCCGTTCCAAAAGCTCGAATCAAACGAGTGTTTAGCGAAGGATTGGGCAATTGCTCAGTCAGCCAAAAAACGATGGGTGGTACAGTCCGCGTGTTTACAAGTCGGGCGACAACCCAACCCATAGGCCGCATGGGACCATACATTAGGAGATAGTCACACGCTGTGAAATCCCATGCTTCAGAAGCCTCAAAACAATCGACTTGGCAGGAATTGGCTCGAAGTCCGTCGACTATTGGGGCAACGAACCCAGAAGAATAGCCATTCAGCAACAAAAAAGCGATGCGCATAGTTTTGGCCAACTATCGCTTTATAGCATGAACCATCAATTCAGGACCGTAGCCTGCTCGAGCAATGAGGGAAGCAATTGGACGAATAACCTTTGTCAGCATTTGGCGAGCTCTTTCTTTCGACGCCTCCTCAATGGTGTAAGTTGGCTGGTTGTGCGAATGCAGTTCCTGACTCGAAACAACCCGACCCCCTGGCATCGGAGGGTCTGTCTCAGGCTCAAGTTTGTGGATAAAGTCTAATACCCACCTGCCTGTACGAAGAATATTTGAGGCAAGGGAAACTGCACCATCATTTTGGTGAATGGACAGCACTTTAAAACCGCATTTGTCGAGCAATTGCGATTAAAGTGACCCCGCTTCCTGTCATCCCCACTTAGGGGAAACTAGAGTAAAATTAATTCTGAATTTAGTGGCATTAGAATTTACCCTGATTCTCGATCGGTTCTTTTCAACCGTTCTAGAATCGCCGAAATCGTATTGGACAAAGTCAGTTCAGTTGATATCAGATTCAACATATCATCGGCTATTCGCTGTCGCTCTAAAGGGTGGTCAAGATAATATTCAATCACATCCGGCATCTCTTCCGGTCGGCATTCCACTAGATGCTTCCCCGGAATGAAGGGGTACTGGTTATCATTAGGTTCACGAATGATCACCGCGCCGTTAGCGGCGGCGATGAAGTAACGGATACTAAGTTCATCCGCTTGGCTATAGGAGTTGATATTTAGAACAAATCTAGATCGGTTGAGAAGTTCCGTCCGTTTTTCCCCAAAGATAAAACCGTTTTCCACGCCGTCATAAACATGCATTACCATGCCCCTGTTGTTCAGGCTTTCCCGCAACCCATGAATTATCTGCTTACGTCGTTTTGTGCGAGTTTTACCCATCCATAGCAGGTCAATATCCCTTGCCAACTGCAGGTTTTTCCCGTACCCCGGATAATATCCCCGAGGCACTATCAGAGACGATATTTTTTCTGTCTGAAAATAATCAGCATAAACGGACGACGATAATACAAGCAAGTCCAGCAGACTGTTCTGACCTAACCAAAGAATATCACCCATGAAACCGAGTCTATTTCCGCGAAGCCAAGAAGGGCGAACAGCCCCCCAGTCTTTTTCCCCAGATCCAAATCGAGTGTGAATTTCCATCCAATACAGGTCAGAGAAAAATTTTGATATTTGGGAATTCAAATACCTTGGACCGACCAATTGGAGGCTTTGCTGAAACCAGTAAGCAAGAACCGGTCGAGATTCCTGTGAAATCACCCTCAGTTTTTCAACGAGGGATGCAATCGAACCATACGGTCCTTGAACAAGAACTATGTCTGTATCAATTGGGATTGCTTCTCTAGATTCGAAGAAATCATGCAAATAGCCTAGTTTAATGATTTCCTCTGCCTGAACCATATGAAGTTCACCAAGAGAATCCCAATATAAACTGGAAATTTTCACTAATTTTCTATCAAGACGCACGTTCATGGTTTATTCCAGCCAGGAATTCTCATCACTCGAGTCCACATTAATTTTTCCACACAGTTTTAATACTTCTTCAATGGCCCCCGCCATCGTCCATTCGCGGACCACGCCCTCAAAGGCCTCATCCACAAGTTCCTCCCGCTCCCGGTCGTGGGTGAGGAAATAGGCGATCCGATCCGGGAGATCAGCGGGGCCGGCTTCGGCGCAGTGGCGGCCGGGATAGAAAGGTCTGTAGGCAATGAGATTTAAGGCGAGACCGGTTTCCGGATAGGTGCAACAAGGTAACGCGCATGGGTCAAAATTCACGTTGACCCGCTCCAGTGAAAAGAGCCAACGTTTGATGAAATATTGCAGGCGGCTGATGAACCGGAGGCCGCTACCGCGGCCGGAATAGGAAGCCAGTTATGGTTGCTCGTGGGCAACAGCCGGGGCAGGCAGGAAACGCATGTAGAGCACGAGCAACCCCCCCATAAACACCCAAAATAAAATGCTGCTGCGCATCCCCGCCAGGCCGATGTTGTAAACGAAGGGCAGGAACCAGTCGCCGAGCAGGCCGCTGATGAGGGTGGCGACGAGGCCGGCCAGGCAGGCGGCGGCGTAGGCACGGGGGAAGCCGTCGGGCAGAGCGGCGAAGAGGCGCAGGCCAACCCGCCCCATGACCCCGGCGAAGGCCAGGAACACCAGCAGGCCGAGGAGGCCGGTCTGGGCGATGATGTCGACCCAATTGTTGTGGGAGGAGAACTCGACGTTCCAGACACCGCCCCAGCCGGATATCTCCGCCTGCTGGACGTAGAAGTAGTAGTTGGACGGGCCCAGGCCGATGATGGGATTCACCTTGACCGTGTCGAGGACGATCTGCCAGGCCTGGCGGCGGGCGAGCCACGCTTCGTTATCGGTGGCCAGGAACCAAAAGCGTTCGAAATTGATAAAGAAAAGGAGCGCGGCCACAAAAAGGGCGATCCAGCCCCAGCGCGGGTAGCGCAGCCAGAGCAATAGGAGGAGGGCGACGAGCGGCGGCGCCCAGCCGGACGCCCATTCGCCGCCGATGAAGTAGCCGACGATGAAGGTCGCCGTGGCCAGGCCGGCCAGCGCCAGACGCCAGCGAAAATCAAGGGTGCGGTGGAAGAGGGCTAGGCCGCCGGACAAGGCCGCCAGCCAGATCCAAAAAACGCTACCGGAAGAGCCATTGGTGAAGAGGCGCAATATCGGACCCAGGGGCGGCAAGGCGCGGGCGATCATGTAGATCGCACCGACGGCCAGGAAAGCATAAACGAGATATTGTAGTCGGCGTTCATCGAGCACGTGGGCGGCCAGGAGGAAAGCCGCGACGGAGAGCAGGTAGACGGCCAGACCGCCCAGCTGGGGGGCGAGACCCGCGCCGGGCAGGTCGAACCAAGGCAGCTGCCCGGCGATGAAGGCCAGGACGGCGACGGCGGCCAGTCCCAGGGCGAGATAGACGGCCAGGTGGTGGTGGAGGCGGATGGATTTGCGACGCACGGCCATGTCGAGCACCCAGAGGCCGGTCAGGACGGGGATGAGAACGACGACCGGGTTGAGCGTCGTGTTGGTGCCGGTGCCAATGCTGAGGGGCACGGCCAGCCCAGTGACAACGAGCAGGACGAGGCCCATCCCCGGCCGGCGCAGGAGAAAGACGGCAGCCAGCGCGGCCAGGGGCAGGCCGAGCAGGATGAGGGCCATCCGGCCGCCGGGGGTACGATAAGCGAAAAGGGCACTTAGTCCAATTACAGCCACGATGATCAGAATCCGTAACGTAGGATTTCCTTGTGACTTTGTTGTTGCGACGCCCCAGTTTTGCATAGGTGTTTTTTGTCCTATTAACAAGCAGAAAATACTAAGTTTCGACGCGGCATTGTCCTGAATGGGCAAAGCTCACTATCGGATGACACTTGGAAAAAGATAGCCATTTACTTCTCACCAATCATATCCTGACTCATATCCCAGTTCAATGAGTGTTTCTCCCGCCAATTCCTTGAACCGATTAATATGAATCTCGGAGAAATGATTGCGCCAATCGCCAACAATTCCTTTACGAAAGTGTGATGTTGAATCCGCTTCGCCTTGCTTTCTTCCATTTTGCCAGAATTTTCGGCCCCGACTTAGTCGCTCGAAATTATTGCGGTAAATAATTGCTTCGACCAACTGATCGCTAACCTCAAGACCCGATTCGCTTAACACATCATGTAGTATTCGGACTGGATGAGCTTGTAGGTGTTCATATTTCACTACTGATTTGTGCAGTTCACTCTCCAACCAGCGCCGCGTGAATTCCAACGACTGGACCACGCCAATCATTTTTCCTGGAGTACCGTTGATACTATACATTAGAGCTTCATCTGGATCCAGCTGCATCATGAACTCGTGGCCCGCTTCGTTCTTGTCACGCAGAACATGATACATTCGCGATACAGCCTGGTCGCGGGGGTCACGAATCATCAAGACAACTGAAATTTTCTGAGTCTGGAGAATTTGTGACAAATCAACAGAGTAGGTCTCGTGCCCGTGAATAACACTACCCGGTTGAACAACCCTGAACGCATCGAGATTCCTCTGCAAGTTACCTATGCGCCGATATCCTGGCAACGAGCCCAACAGTCGGCACATCCATGTTGTCCCGGTCTTTGGGCTTCCGTTGACTAGAAAAGAGGAAATAGGCTTGGCAAGTCGAGGCTGAACACGAGTAGCCTTTGCAAAGGATATCTCTTCGGCTATAAAATTTAGAGTGTTCATTAACATAGCCTTGTCACCCTTGTGCTGAGTCCAGGCATTCTAATCCTATTGCCTTCAAGCCAGATCAAATAGTCTTTTCCAAGGTTATGAGACGGATTCACGAAGTTGAGGGCTCAGGTTCTGCTGCATGGTTTACCGTTGCGGGCGCGGCCCGGCGACCCGGTCGACAAGGGCCAGGAAGCGGGGCATGGCTGTAGCCCAATCGTACTGTTGTTGGACGAGATGACAAGCGTTATTCACGAGATTTTGGCGGAGGGCAGGGCTTTTCAATAATCGAACTACCGCGGCGGCAAATTCCTCAGGCGTATCGGCCAGGAGGAGGTGCTCGCCGGCCGTTACCTCAAGCCCCTCCGCGCCCTTGGTGGTCGAGACAACGGGCGTGCCGAGGGCCATGGCCTCCAGAATCTTGAGGCGCGTCCCCCCGCCCTGGCGAATGGGCACGAGGCTGACCGCGGCCGCGGCGACTGGCGTCTTGACATCGTCGATATAGCCGGTCAGGGTGACGTTTTCGGCCGGGGGCAGCGGCTTGCCGGCGTGGTTGCCGGTGATGACGAGTCGCACATCGGGGACGACGCGCTGCACCAAGGGGTAGATTTCGCCGAGGAACCAGACCATGGCGTCGTAGTTGACGCCGTAGGTGAAGGCGCCGGTGAAGATGAGCGTCGCCGGTTCTTTGGGCGGGTGTATATCGCGATAATCGGCCAGGTTGATGCAGTTGGGGATGACCTCGACCGGATCGTAGTCGGGCGCCACTTCGCGCAGTAAAGCGCGCTCGCGCTCGGAGACAACGGTACAGGCGGCAAAGCGGGGCAGGAGATCGCGAACGTAGGCGCGCTGCTTGGCCCACATGAGGCGGCGGCGGGTATGCTGGGCGATTGATTCGCTCTCGGCGACGGCCTGGGCGTAGACGCCAAGTTCCAGATCGTCGATGAGAGCGGGAATACTGGCGAATTCAGCATGATAGGCAGCCGGGACCAATTCGGAAGCGACGATTACATCGAATTGGTTGGCAACTACTTGCTTGCGGATAGCGGTTGCCATTTCGTCGGAATAGGTATCGATAACCGAGCGCGGTTTGGAGCTGAAAAAGCCCAGCCGGGCGCGGGCGCTGCCGGGGTTGAATTCGCGCCACGGGATGAGGTGGACCTCGCGCAGGAGCCGGCAGGCTTCCTTCAGATGGGCTTCGTCCACCGGGCGGCGCCGGAAGCTGATGAGCGTCACGTCATGGACCGCGGCCAACCCGCGCAAGAGGGCGTTGATGCGCAGCTCGGAGCCGTTGGTGGGCGGGAAGGGGAACCAGGGGGAGAGGTAGAGGAGGTTCACCGATACCATCGACTAGGTCTTCTAATCACGTGATTCTCTGTATGAAGTGTGAGTACGCAGATATGGTATCGAGTGCTGTCTTGGACCATGTGAATTCACGAGAACGGGACAGACCTCTTGCTATCATCACGTTCGTGGATGCCCTGTTGCGAATGACGCCTAGGATCTTCATTGCAATATCGTCTTCATTATAGGGATCGCAATAGATTGCCGCATCTCCACCGACTTCAGGCAGTGATGAGGTTAAGGATGCTACTACTGGAACTCCAAATGACATAGCTTCAATGATAGGTAATCCAAAGCCTTCGCAAAGAGAAGGGTAAACGAAAACATCGGCACCGGAATAGAGACCACCTATGTCATCAGCGGGAACATAGCCAAGGAAATCAATCCTGTCCGAGCAATCCGATCTCTCAGCTGCTTCGACGATTTCTTGCCAACCATGCCCCTTTCCACCAGCGAGAACCAACTTTTGCTCTACTCCATGGTTAACTACCAACGATTGGAATGCGTTTATTAGCCGAACGAGATTCTTCCTCGTCTGTAGAGTTCCAAGATAGAGTATATATGAATCAAGCCCATATTTTGCCGTAGTGCGTTTCACCTTATCGTAGTCTACAGCCGAATTGGGCGTGCTCCCTTCTCGGGTGACCTGTACATTATCTGGTTCGACACGAAAGTGCGAGATAACATCCCTGCGCGTACTCTCGGATACCGCGATGATTCCTTGCGCCTTGCGTATCGCACAACTTGCAGCCGCCATCGCCAGTCTCTTTTCATCGCCGATAACCTCATCCGGCAAGTTTAACCAGCATAAATCGTGAACAGTGATGACCACTGGACATGGTGCAAAGCGCGGCATCTTAGTGTTTGGCATATGTAGCAGACTTAAGTGGTCCGCTCGCGCAATTAATGACAGCACTAGGTCGTAGCCACGTGGTAACGGCCACACCCTCGTATGAGCAACCTGGTTCAATTGCTTTATAACATCAAGGCGTTTTTTATCTGTAAAGACATTGCCTGCGAAGAAGTAGAGGTAATACTCAATATCCGTCTGTACCCTGATTTCTGTTAACGCTTTGATTAGCGAAGACGTGTAGTTCTCAATACCTGTCTGAGGAGCTACTATCATCGCGCTGGCGTCAATTCCAACGCGCATTTTGCAGGATTTCCAAGTTAATTAAAGGGAATGTCATTTATTCACGATGGTCAAGAGCCACGCCTCTATCTCATTAGCCATCCGATCCAGTGTAAACCGTTCCAATACCAGCTCGCGGCCGGCTATAGCCAATCGTTGTTGTAGGTCTGGTTCATCAATCAGGCGCTGAATTTGTTTAGCAAGGCCATTTGCATCTTCCGCCTGGAATGTAAGCGAATTTTCACCATCAAAAAGCATCTCAACTTGGCCCCCAACCAACGAGCCGATTACAACGAGCCCGGCGGCCATTGCCTCCATGACGACCCGTGCCATCGGTTCCGGCCATATCGATGTAAATAAAAAGACGTCATGCTCAGCCAGATGAGCGGGTATTTCAGCGCGAGGAACGCGACCAACAAAGGTCACTTTATCGTCTACGCCAAGCGCTTTCGTCAATTCACACAGGTGAGACTCATAATCCGGGTGCCCGCCACCAATGATGGTCAATTCAACCTTAGCCCCATACCCACCCTGATTGAGTTGGCCGAGAGCCTCAATGGCTGTATGGACACCTTTATTTTGTAGCAGGCTGCCAAAGTAGATCAACCGCAATGGATGAGAATCATCTGATTTGGCTGAAGAAGAGTGCCGAATGAACGGCTCCGGGTCAATTCCCGGATAAATCACAACTGTAGATTTATGTAATATTCCGGCATCTATTAAGCTTGTTCGAACATGATTGCTGACACACGCTACATTCTCATACTTCAAATGAGGTGGATAGCCTTCTCTTTTAAGTTGTTTTAAGGCTAACAGACGAAGAGGTTTCTTTATTATCTTACCTACCATCCTATTCGCTGTCATTTCCCAATAGTTATGATGTGGGTCTTGATCAGATGGCCAATATGATGCAATTATGTATGCAACACGACCTGGAAATAATTCTTCTGCAAGGCAAGGCAGATTATTAGTAAGATTCCACATCCCCCAAACAACCACTAATTCGGGATTATAAGAAGTGGAAATTTGGCGAAAAGCGAATTCATTCAACTTCTCGTTCTTTTGCCGCATGATAAAAAAATCAAGCGGCCGATAATTATCAATATTTGCTTCAAGCTTTAGTAATCGGTGTACATAATTCTCGGATAAATCCAGTGAAGCATCGCTTGTGAAATCGCTAGTCAATATCACGACCTGATGCCCCCTGTCACGTAGCATATCGGCAGTTTCTTTACACCGATTTTCCAAACCGCCTAAAGTATGAGGAGGATATAAATTAGATACAAAAAGCACCCGCATTTTTACTCAATAGATTGAAATCGATATTTTCCTGTCGCGTTCAGGTTGACCTATGCATTTTAAATCCAAGCAAGTTGACAAATCCTCAGCCTGCATGAAGTTTTGCGATTCGTCGAATGTGTCTTCTATCCTTCATATAGAAAAGATTGAATCGCATTGCCTTTCGCATATGATTACGGGCTAACCGCCAATCCCCGGCCTGGTCAGCAAGCATGGCAAATGCCAGATGAGCTGCAGCTGTGGCATGACGTTTTTGATTCCCCTCCATATCCGGCAATTCACGCAGCAATTGCGAGAGTCGCTCCAGAATCTTTGGGAACCCATCCAATTGCTTATTACCAATTTCCACCCCACGAAACCCCTTAGACTGATCGCCCAGGGCGAATTCGTAGTACGTCTCGACCTCGGTCAGGATTGGCGGCCAAATGCGCGCGGCTTCAGCGAGCAATTCCCAGGCCTTGTCATGATCGCATTGGAGTAGGAATCCGTAGGCACTACTCCGATAACCGCAGGCGTATACTTCACGTTTGGATGGGGGCCACGACATTGGCTCACCATCTAATGGACCGAAATGTTTCTCAAGCACAACGAAGCGGTTTTGATGCATTCGATATGCATCCGTAGACATGCTTCCAGGGTAAATACGATAATTTACCAGCGGCTCGTCAATCGCATCAACCTGGTAACTTGTGCATAGCCTGAGCCACAGATCCCAGTCTTCCACGCTGGTCAATTGCGTATCAAAATAGCCCACTGCCTCAAGCGCCGACATGCGAATGAGTGCCGCATGCGCAGGGAAGAAACCACCCTTAAACACATGAATCCGGAACTGGTGCGAAGTTAAGGGTCTCCCCCCCAATCGAGGCAAACGATTACCCTGGGGGTCTATGTGGTAGTTGCGCGAATAGACGAAGCCGATCGATTCATCGATCTGCAACCGTTCAACGGATCTTGCTAGAAACTCGGGCTCCCATGTATCGTCGGCATCTAGAAAAGCGATGTAGGTGCCATTCGTGCGATTGATGCCTGAATTTCGCGCGGCCGATAGCCCGCGGTTTTCCTGATAGGTGTAAAGAATCCGAGGATCACTATGGCCGGCACACACATTAGCGGTATTGTCAGTCGACCCATCATCAACTACGATGGCTTCCCAGTCCTGAAAGGTTTGCGCCAGGACACTGTCTAAGGCAAAAGGCAGATAATGCGCGTGGTTGTAACAGGGAATGATGACGCTGACTTTAGGCATGCCTAATTCCAACGTTGAGTTTTGCTTTCAATTCTTGGACCCGGCGATAACTGACTGCCGTGCGAACTACCCATGCACCCCAATCGCTATGCCAGGCAATACCTGGCCAAGCTACCAGCGCTTTTTGCAGCCATTTGCGTGCTCTCGGCATATCATGCGCAACACTGTAGGCTATTCGAGCGAGTGCCAGATAGGCCCAACCAAAGGCTACTTGTTTTTTATCTAGAACCGCATGTGCTGGAGCCAGACTGAATAAATAGGCCAGGCAATCCAATAAGGTTGTCTCGGCGAGATCAAGATTTAAATTCACTGCTGAACCAGCCTCGATGCGGCCCTGGTGGGCACAGGCGATGCGGGTATAGAAATCAATATCTTGCAAGTAATCCGGAAATAATTGCACAGCATGGGCAAACTGTGCACGGCCATCATCGGGGCGGTTGAGTTGCCACGCTAATACCGAAAAATAATCATGCTGTTTGGCATAAGCTCTATCTCGCAACTGATGGGCGATCGCGGGTAGATGGTCTGAAGAGTAGAATTTGTCCAGCATCATAAAGTGAGCTGTCCTGCGTCGATCATAGTCTAGATTGAAGTTCTGTTCGTGGATGCGATAGAGAAGTAAAGGTTGATCAACATATCCGAAATGGCAACCGTTAGCTGCCCAGCGCAACCAAAGTTCCCAATCATCCAAACCGGCCACAAATGGTCCCCAGCGATCAACACAAGAGCGTCTGAATAGGGCAGAGGATGGCAATATAGGATAACCCATCAAAAGTGACTGCAATAAATCGCCGTTGTGCGGTTGTGGGCCGATCGGCCGAGCGATTGGTTTTCCTTGGCTATCAATCGCTTGAACTTGCGTGTGGACGACATCGGCTTGACGGTGTTTCTCGAGATATGAGACACAGGTTTGCAACATATCAGCCCGCCACACATCATCCGAGTCAAGGCAAATACAATACTCACCATTTCCCCGTTTGATGCCGGCATTCCTGGCCGAGGCGTTGCCTGAATTTTCCTGCTGGATGAACTGAATTCTTGGGTCAGGATAATATTTGAGGAACCCCGCTACATCCTCCTCTGAACCGTCGTCAACTACGACAAGTTCCCATTTCTCGTATGTCTGTTCGATCACACCTTTTAGCGTGGAATGAAGATATTCCATACGATTAAAAACAGGAATGATAATATCTACTTTCCCAATTTCTGATAGAAAGCTATGCTGCGCGGCAAGCATTATCGATTTCGAATCCGAACAAATAACACTAATACAATCATCAGACCAACCACTGAACCAGCCCCAACGATAACAGCTCTGGCTGGGCTAGTTTGACTGGAAGGTGGGTTATTTTGCTCGGTCCAAGTCACCAATGTTGGTACAACTGGTGGGGAAACGTTAGCATCAGCACTCGTCACGGATACGGGATCCGGTTCAGTTTCTGCGGTTGGGGTGTTTGATGGGTTCTCAACAATAATCTCGGGTGCATCGTTTTCGCCACGAATATAAGCTATGACTTGATTATTTCCATTGGCCACGACATGAAAGATGTGGCCACGGGAAATGGTAATATTCTGGTGTTCCATATTGCCAAATTGCTCGAAGGACATAATCGCTGTCGGTGTGAGCCATTTGCGACCGTCCCACTGGATAATGGTGGTATCCTCATTACCGGTTACCACGTACATTGAACCGGCGCTATCACTCGCATAGCTGGGTGTTCCGGTTTGGCCGCCCCCCAGACTCTTCGGCAGGAACTCGGTAATGTCGCTCCAGGTCATTCCGCCATCCACTGACCATTGGTGGTATCGGCCTCTTGTGCCAATCCTACCATTCCAGATCAGATGAATTGAACCATCTTCAAGCGCGGCCACGTTGGGTTGGGTGTAACCACCGCCGATCAGCTGCAGTGGAATGGACCACGTTTGGCCAAAGTCGGAAGACATGGCGTAATACTGTCCTAAGTCGGGTAGCCCGGTTGGCAATGTTCCTTCCTCCCAGGTAACGTGAATTCTGCCCGATTGGTCGACGGCGATGCTCGGGAAGGAGGTTGCCACGCCTTGTTGAACCGAGGAAACGGTTAAAGGATCACTCCACCTAACACCGCCATCAGATGATTGAAGATAGTAGACATTATTACCGCTCACAGAATAAGCCACATGAAGATTGGATTGCCGGTCAACAGCGATATCACCATATAAAACTTCATATGGACTAGGGATAACTGTCGTCTCCCATGCCCGGGCCTGACAAACTTCTTCGCTGTTTGCCCGGCTATAGTAGAGTGTGCCGTTTGGTCCAACCCATACCAGATGGACAATACCTTGGTCATCCTGGAAATGTCTTGGCCAAAAAGTCCGGCCGTCATTCGGCGCGACGAGCACATCAACCGGCTGAAGCCACGCCAAACCATCGTTTGCAACACAATAAATACCATTTCGGCTGGGATCGATTTCGTCAGAAACTTCCCAAAGGACGTAGACGGTTCCAGTTGAGTCTTCGATTACAAAAGGATTGAAGACACTGCCACTCGAGCCGACATCAAAGATTACTTGGGGTGATTCCCAGTTGAATGAACCGTTTTGGGCTTTTGCTTCGATACGCAACAGCAATATGGCTATCGTTGTGCCTAGCAATAGGCCGGCAAGTTTTGGTAGGCTGCCAGTCATTTTGTTTGTCAATGGATCATTACGAGGGTAAAAATCCCTAATTTATTCAGGCGGCTTCTGATGATTAAGTGCAGCTTTGGTCGCCTCCAAGTAGGCATGACCCCAGCGGATGTCAGGCTCCAAATGATTGCCTTCTGCCCACTCGTTCCAGGCATTAATAAAAACCACTCTCTCATCCCCGAGATGACGTCGGCAAGTTCTTTCAATTGCTTTTTTAAGCCAGGCTTTATAGAGCTCGGGTGTATTTTCGATGAAGATATTTGCCGATCTGAGCCTTCTTGGTGAATTGTCCCAGCTTGGTGTTACACAGGAAAAGACCTTGTATTCAGGATCAGGAGCTTGAAAGGCTGCTTCCACTAAGTCAGGATATCTATGAACAGCATGGATGGCATAAGGATCATGTGGGTCGATGCGTCTGCGCAGCCCGCGTCTCTTAGGAGGAATGGGGTCAGGCAGGTTGCGCCAATCTGGCTGAAATTCGATCGCCGCGTCACAGCCGTAATGGGCAGGGTTGGGATCGTGGACACCAGAACTGATCACGTGACATAAATATAAGTCGGGTAACTCTGCTCTGCGAGCCTCTTCTCGCCAAAGTTCAGCGGTTTGTTTGGGGTTCGGAAGTTCATCCACTCGATAGATGATCAATAACGGCTGTCCATTGATTCGAATGTACCGCGGATCTCTGAGAAATGGTAGCAGATGGTGGATGTGGTCCAAATCATCTTCTAAGGAATAGGCCTGTTGCATTAAAATTTCATTTTCACCGCCATCCCAGCGTCGGGTCCAATTTTCATTAGCCCAACAAATGCAGAAAGGGAAGTCAGGTTTACCGGTAGCCAACACTTCCTGAATTGGGCGCTCCAGTAGTTCCTTGCCGTTAAACCAATAGTGATAATAGCAGAAACCGTAGATGCCATATTCTCGTGCAAGGTCGGCTTGGGCTTGACGATTTTCAGCAAGACGAAGATCGTAGAATCCGAGGTCCGCTGGGATGTGAGGTTGGTAGTGACCGTCAAATAACGGTCGCGCCTTCGCCACATTGCGCCACTCCGTAAATCCCTTGCCCCACCACTCATCATTTTCGGGAATGGGATGAAATTGCGGAAGATAAAGGGCGATAATTCGTGCTACGTTGTTGTCAGTGGTACTGCAGTCCTTCATCTGGTTCGCTTGTTACGGCACGGTGCACCACTTCTAGATAGCCATGCCCATTTCTTAGATCTGGTTCAAGATGGTTTCCCTCGGCCCACTCATTCCAAGCATTGATAAAGATCAGCCGTTCCTCAGCAGACCTTGTTAACGACTCCTTGATGAGCACCCTTAGGCCTTTCTCAAACTGCTCAGGTGTTGAGTTAAGAACAACGATGGCGTTTTCACCTCTGCGAGGAGTATTATCCCATCCCACGAAGATCGTCGGGTATGATGGAAAAGTTAGTTGCAACTCCCCCATGCGCTTGCGTGCATCAACATAACAGTACAATTTAAGCTTGGAGTTCAAAATGCCAAACCGAGTGTTGCGAAGAAGCTTAGCAAAGCTATGGCCATCGTGCTTGTATTCAGGCAAGACACCGAGAGCAGGCTCGAAATTTACCGTTCCGTCGAAGCCTAGTTCGCGGCTATCCTGAAAAGTGGAGTGAGCATTGATGCCTAATAAGAGTGGATTTGAAAGCCCTTTCTTAACAGCTTCCGTGCGTATAGCATCGGTAGTCCGTCTCGGTTCAGGCAGATTCGTAGGACGGTAGATAAGGAAAAGGGCTCGATCATGGACACGGATATAACGCTCATCCGCGAAGGCACGCGCCAGCCAGCGTGCATGCTCGATGTCGTCCTTAGCCGTGTAGGTTTGCGCTATCAATATCGCTTGTTCTTCGCCAAGCCAACGGCGCGACCAGGTCTCGTTGGCCCAGGCGAGACAAAAAGGGAAATTCGGCTCTCCTGACACCAGCACTTCGTTAAAGGGGCGTTCCAACAAACGACGGCCTAAAAACCAGTAGTGCCAATAGCAGAACCCTTCGATGCCGTAAGCGCGCGCCAACTCCGCCTGGGCGCCCCGAGCTTCTGGCAACCGCAAATCGTAAAAACCCAAGTCGCCCGGAACATGAGGTTGATAATGTCCTTGAAATAGCGGATTTCCTTTGGCTACATTCGTCCACTCGGTGAAACCCTTGCCCCACCATTCGTCGTTTTCGGGAATGGGGTGGTATTGGGGTAGGTAAAAGGCGATTAATCGTGCTGTTCTGGCCATCGTGAAATCCTCGAAATGAACAATATGTTGCAAGAGTTCATCGCGGGTGGATCATGACTGTTTCCGATAATTGAATTAGCTCCGTCTCAATTGAATGAACTTCTGACAACCTGCAAAATAAGCTCATGATGTTGGTTGTATGCAGTGAAGACTTGAATAAGGTGGGTTCGAGAAGATCGGCAAGCGGAATGTACGTAAGCCGCATATCAAAGGTGTTTCGAATTAACTCAAATACTCTCTGGTCTTCCCTAATCAACTCCTTGACAGAGAAAATGAGTGTATCTTTTGGCCAACATTTTTTGAGAAAGATGATCTGCTTATTGTAGGCAACCCACAACTTCAGTGCATCCGGCCTCGAAATCTTCATGACTGCATTATCGGAAGCACGCGATCTGCGCACAAGAGAGTCCAAAACATCGAGACATGGTCTCCAAGTACAAACGAACTTAAGATCTGGGATTAGCCGTTTCCATTCTTCATAGAAGAGTATGGTGCGAGGATCCTTCCAACCCCAAAGGGTATAGGTTTTATTGCGCTTCTCAATCAAAGCCCGCGCTCGAGCCCGCAAGTCAGGGGTAAAATCTAGCTGCTGATTTGGTTTAGCAATCCAACCTTTCGAACGAGGAAACATCCTCTTCAAGGCTTCTGCGTGCAGATCAACAAACTCTCGATCCTCAAAATGGCCTTTCAGATTCCCCGCTGCTGGCCCATATAGATCTCCATCATTCGTGGCTAAGCCACATCTTTCCATCCAAGAAGATACCAGTGAAGTACCAGAGCGATGCATTCCTGTGATAGACAAGACTTTAACACTGTTCATTTGTCAGATCAGCAGCAATTCGAAATATGAATAATTTTCTCGAAATGCATAATTTCAAGGTCAATACTGGGCCGAAAAAGGCTGTTTTTGCATCCAAAACAGTTTATTCGAGTACAACGTCGCCATATTTCGAATTCCTGACAAATCAGATATTACATTGACATAGGCATTATTATCATTGATAGTCAGCCATCAACATTTCCCATTCAGCGTTAATCTGGAAGAATCCATGCGTTTTCTGAACAGGTATCAAGCGTTGTGACATTTCTTCATCAGCAACTAGATTAAGCAAGCATAGGTTTTCTAACCAGTCAATCTGTACATTGCCTTCCATGCACCCGATGCTTATCAGATATCTGCCGGGCAGGAAGGGAAACCTGGGCAAAGTGCAAACAAAAGAAGTAGGATGCTTGACTTCCAACTCGTCGCCTAAACTAGACCAAGGAGTTGCCAGTGACATAATTCGGATGCCGTCCTCTGTAGAAAAATGTATCCCTGCTCGAAAGCGCCATATGGACCTTTGTCGCGTATTAACTCGTATACGAAACTCGATCCTCTCATTTGTCAAAAAGACGACCTCGGCAGGTAATTCGACGCCATTGATACTTGCTGACTCGATGAATAACCCTGGCCTCCTATTTACATCCCATTCGTCTAATGAAGGTAGGTTGGACCATTCTCGTTGAACTCCAAGATAACGTGATATCGCAGCTGTAGCTTCTCCATCATAAGCAATTCCCCCCCCCTGCACTAGCATAACTCTCGCGCATAGCCTCGAAATAGCGTTCATGTTGTGGCTAACAAAAATCACTGTACGTCCTTGGCCTACGACCTCGCTCATCTTTCCAAGCGCCTTCTTCTGAAAGGCCGCATCCCCCACCGCCAGCACCTCATCCACCAGCAGAATCTCCGGCTCCAGGTGGGCGGCGACGGCAAAGGCCAGCCGGACGTACATCCCGCTACTGTAGCGCTTGACCGGCGTGTCGAGGAACTTGTCGATCTCGGCGAAGGCGACGATCTCGTCGAAGCGGCGGCTGATCTCCTCGCGGCGCATGCCGAGGATAGCGCCATTGAGGAAGATGTTCTCGCGGCCGGTCAACTCGGGGTGGAAGCCGGTGCCGACCTCCAGCAACGAGCCGACGCGGCCGTGGATCTCGGCCCGGCCGCTGGTGGGCTCGGTGATCTGCGACAGGATCTTGAGCAGGGTGGATTTGCCGGCCCCGTTGCGGCCGATGATGCCGACGACCTCGCCGCGCTTGACCTCGAAGGAGACATCCTTGAGGGCCCAGAAGGTCTCGGTCGAGCCGCCGGCGCCGTTGCGGCGGAAGACGCCGGCCAGGGCATCGCGCAGAGTGTCATGGCGCTCCTGGGCACGGCCGATGGTGTATTGTTTGCTGAGGTTTTCGACGCGGATAGCTAAGTCAGACATAAGAGGACGATGGACGATGGACGATGGATATTGGACGATAGACGTTGGACGATAGACGATGGGTGCTGGACGATAGACCATGGACGATTGACGATGGTCTGCGGTCTATGGTCCATGGTCTGCAGCCTATGGTTCATGGTCTGCGGTCTATGGTCTATCGTCCTTCAGTAGTGCCTTCCTCATGGCCTGGATTTTGCGGGCCAGGGTTTGGGATTGCTGGTAGGCCTGGCG
>Ga0114939_10001518_pt1 | contig 18187 bp, 20 predicted proteins | sample AshMeaCrysSpring_FD_87196 | JGI IMG/M metagenome (GOLD analysis project Ga0114939, IMG submission 87196) | Groundwater microbial communities from Big Spring, Nevada to study Microbial Dark Matter (Phase II) - Ash Meadows Crystal Spring | ecosystem: Environmental > Aquatic > Deep subsurface >...
CGCGCTCGCTGCTCGGACGAACGGTTGCTGCCCGGGCAGCGACTCCGGCAGGTTGGTCGCCGAGGCCGCTGTGTACAGCGGTTGCAGCACCAGCCCGTCGTCGGTGGGCGTGGTGAGCACGCGCGCGAACAACCGGTCCAGCCGGTCCGGGGTCAGGTCCTTGCCACGTCCCAGCACGGCGTCCACGCTGGCCCGCCACTGCTCGGCGGTGGTGGACGGGAAGTCCGCAGCAGGACTCAACGGCGCGTCGTCGGCAGCCACGAGCCCATGATCCCCTGCCGACCGGCAGCGGCGGAAGTCGCACCATCGTGGGGTTCACCACCGCGCAGGTGGATCCTCCGCTGTCCACCGTTCGGACGATTCGGCGTGGGAAACGTCGATGTGTCCACAGTTGACCCCTACAGTAGGGCAGCACGCGTCGATGGGAAGGGGTGCTGGCCTCGATGCGAGTAGCCAGGGTGGGCACGCGAGGGGCGTCGACCGCGACAGTCCTCATCGTCGTGGCGGCCGCCCTGCTGTCTGCTGCGGTCGGGGCGGGGGTGGTGCTCACGGCGCAGTCGACCCGCGAGCAGTCCGAGCAGATCGCCCAGCAAGGCCCCCCCGGCGAGCCGGGAGAGCCCGGTGACCCAGGCGAGCCCGGGACGAGCGGCATGCAAGGCCCGGCTGGTGAGCAGGGCGAACCGGGACCGACGGGCGAGACCGGCGCCACGGGTGCCACCGGCCCTCAGGGCCCTCAGGGTGAGCAGGGCCCCCAGGGCGAGCAAGGCCCCCAGGGCGAGCAAGGGCTCCAGGGCGAGCAAGGGCTCCAGGGCGAGCAGGGCCCCCAGGGTGAGCAAGGACTTCAGGGTGAGCAGGGGCTTCAGGGCGAGCAAGGCCTCCAAGGCCTCCAAGGCCTGCAGGGCGAACCGGGACCGGCGGGCGAGACCGGCGCCACGGGTGCCACCGGCCCGCAAGGTGCTCAAGGACCGAAGGGTGATCCGGGCCCGGAAGGACCTCCCGGTTCCTCGGCTTTCCGCTGGGTGGGCGGCGACGAGAGCGTCGTGATGATGGAGGACCAGCAGGTCCACAAGGTGGCCGTCGCGTGTCCGCGGGAGACGCAGGTCTTCGGCGGAGGGGCCCGGACGGTGGTCGAGGGTGCCCAGGGCTTGGCCACCGTGGCTCTGATCAGCAGCTACCCGGACGAGAGGTCCAACAGCTGGGTGGTCGAGCTGCGAGCGACCGTCCCGGAGCCCATTGCGGTCAAGGTAACCGTCACCGCCTACGCCTCCTGCGCTGTCCCGGCCTGACGCGTAGACTCGGCGGTTCCTCTCGACGAGGCGTCCTCCCCGATGCGCCCTGCATGGTGACGGGCGCGCGTCGCGGCTGGGCAGGGGGGCGGCGAAACGAACGTTCGTAGCTTCCTCGCCGCACGTGGCGGGCCCGGCGAGGGCAGGCAGCCGGTGAGCCGGAGCCGGAACGAGCGCATCGTCCTAGGGCTGCGGGTGGCCGGGGTCCTGGCCGCGCTCGGTCTGTCCGCCGGCTCCGGGCTGCTGTCCACGTGGCGGTGGTCGCTGCTCGTGCTGGTCGTGGTGGCGGTGCTGGTCTCCCTGCCGTTGCCTCGGATGTGGACCCCGCCGGCAGCGCTGCTCGAGGCCTTCGCCATCGTCTCGATCGCGGCCCTCGCCCCGCCGGTGGGGGCCGTGGCCGCGCCCGTGCTCATCTGCTGGCTGGCACCAGGGCTGGCTGCAGGGATTCGGGGCGGCTACCGCTGGGCCCTGCTGACGGCAGGGCTCCCGCTGGGATTCGGGCTCGTGGTCGCGTTCTCCGCGCCCAGCGACCTCACCGTCGCGGGGGTGGCCAGCCTGCTGCAGTGGGCTGCTCTCGCGGCGGGCAGCGGGCTGATGGGTGGGCTGATCGCCGGTGAGGAGCGGGCCCGAGAAGACCCCACCGCCCGCTCCTACTCCGAAGCCGTTCGGGTGCTGACCGAGCTGGAGGGGATCTCCCGGCAGCTGCCCACCGGCTTCGACGTGGGGGGGCTGGCGCAGAAGGTGCTGGACGAGATGATCGCCGTGGTCCCGTGTGGCCGCTGCATGCTGCTGACGAGGGGCTCCGACGTCGGGTACGACCTGGTCGCCTGGCACCCGGAGAGCGCGTCGGCCGACGACTGGCTAGGTGACCACCGCGCTGTCGACGACATCCTGGCCGACGACGGTCACCCAACTGACACGACCTTCGAGGACGACAGGTTCGTCCTGGTGCCCCTCAGCGTCGGGGAAAGCGTCGTCGCGGTCGCGGTGCTCGTCGACCCTGCCCCGTTGGACGAGCAGACGCTGGCCCGCCTCACCGACGCCGCGCAGCGGGGCGCGGTGCCGCTGCAGGCCGCCCTGCTGTTCGACAACGTGCACGACCTGGCGACCAGCGAGGAGCGCCGGCGGATCGCCAGGGAGATCCACGACGGCATCGCGCAGGACATCGCCTTCCTCGGCTACACCGCCGACGAGATCGTCGACGTGGCGCCTCCGGGGGAGATGCGGGACCTCGGCGTCGCCCTGCGCACCGAGATCAGTCGCGTGCTGGGGGAGCTGCGGGAGTCCTTGTTCATGCTGCGGGACGCCGTCCCCGGTACCCGCACGCTCGGCAGCAGCATCAGCGACTACGCCCGCCGGCTGTTCCAGGACGACGAGATCCAGGTGCACGTGGTTCTGGAGGAGTCGGCCCGCAGGCTGCGCCCGGCGGTGGAGACCGAGCTGCTGCGCATCGCCCAGGAGGCCCTCACCAACGCCCGGCGCCACTCCGGCGCGCGCAACCTGTGGGTGGAGTGCAGGGTCAGCGCGCCTCAGGCCTCGCTCTCGGTCGCTGACGACGGCGTTGGGCTGAACGTGCGGGGCTCGGGCGGCTTCGGGCTGGAGATCATGGCCGAGCGGGCGCGCCGGATCAGGGCCGACTTCACCGTGTCCGCTCGGCCCGAGGGGGGGACGCTCGTGCAGGTCGAGGTCAGGTGAGCCCGGGCACTGCGCGAGCGGCGCCGCCCACGGCCGCCAGGTGGCAGCATGTCCAGACATGGGCCGGATGGACACCCTGCAGCGGTACGTCTGGCTGTCGATCGGCGCGGCCCTGCTCACCATCATGCTCAAGGGTGGCGCAGCCTGGCTGACCGGGTCGGTCGGGCTGCTCTCCGACGCGCTGGAGTCGACGGTCAACCTGGTCGCGGCCGCCGTCGCGCTGGTGGCGCTGAAGACGGCCGAGCGCCCTCCCGACGACAGGCACCACTTCGGTCGGGGCAAGGCCGAGTACATGTCCGCGGCCATCGAGGGTGGCATGATCTTCTTCGCGGCCGGCGTGATCGTCTGGACGGCGCTGCGGCGGCTCGTCGACCCGCAGCCGGTGGAGCAGGCCGGCCTCGGTCTGGCCATCATCGCCGTGGCCACGCTGCTCAACCTCGGCGTCGGGCTGGTGCTGATCCGGGCCGGCCGGACCCACCGCTCGATCACGTTGGAGGCCGACGGCAAGCACCTGCTCACCGACGTGTGGACCTCGGTCGGGGTGCTCGTCGGCGTCGGGCTGGTGGCCGTCACCGGCTTCGACCGGCTCGACCCGGTCGTCGCGCTGGCGGTGGGGGTCAACATCCTGGTAACCGGCTGGGGGCTGGTCCGTCGCTCGGGGGCTGGACTGCTCGACGCCTCTCTCCCCCCGGCCGACCGGGAGGCGGTCGAGGCGGTGGTCGCCGCCTACCGCGCCCGCGGCATCGACTTCCACGCCCTGCGCAGCCGGGAGTCAGGGCAGTACCGCTTCGTGTACGTGCACGTGCTGGTACCCGGCGACTGGACGGTCGTGCAGGGCCACGACCTGTGCGAGCAGATCGAGCGCGACATCGCCCTCGCGCTGCCCGGGACCACCACCTTCACCCACCTCGAACCGGCCGGCGACCCGTCGTCCTACGCCGACGAGCAGCTCGGGGACGCGAGGTTCCGCGCCTAGGGTGTCCCAGCCGGCCGCGGGCGGTCGGCGGGGACGACGAGGACGGGCACTTCGGCGAACTCCAGGACGTGCCGGACCTGCGAGCCGAGCCCTGGGGTGGCGCTGTGGCTGTGCTGGCCGGAGCGGCCGAGGACCACGAGGTCGGCCCGCCAGCTGCGGGCCTCGGACAGCACCCGGCTCGCGGCCACCCCACGCAGCGTCGCCGTAGTCACCGGAACCCCACGGGCCCGAGCCTGGGACTCCACGTGGCCAAGGACCGCGCTCAACCCGCCGCCGCGGCGCTCTCGGGCCGCAGCCACCTCGTCGGCGTGAGCGGCCGGCCCGGCCAGGGCGGCGTCCAGGCCACCGTCGGCGAGCACGGTCACCACCCGCAGCTCGGCTCGCCACCCGGCACACAGCTCGACCGCCAGCCGGGCGGCAGACAGCCCGGGCGGGGAGTCGTCGACGGCCACCAGCACGCGTCGCATCAGCGCCACCCCCCGCTCCGGGACGCGGCCCACCGCAGCCGCAGCCCCTCTTCTCGTTCCTGCTCCTCCAGCGCCTCGGTCAGGGACGCCGTCGCCTCGTCCAGGCGTGGCAGCCAGCGCTCCTGCAATGCCCGCAGCCGCCGCCTGGTCACCCGCACCTCCGCGTCGAGCGCCTCGAGGGCAGCGGTCGCGGCCGCGTGCGCGGCTGCTGCTGCCAGTCCTTGCCGCGCAGCCCGCCGGGCAGCCACCAGCGCTGCGCCGTCCGGGGTGGCGGCGTCCGGGTCAGGCTCGGGGGCCACCACCTCGGTGTCGTCCGGGTAGGTCACCCCCATCGTCGTGGCCCAGGTGAGATGCACCGCCGCCGGCTCGCGGTCGACAGCCAGCCGCAGCCCGCGGCGCCCACCGAGCAGAGCGGCGCGCAGCAGCCAGCGGTCGGCCTCCTCCGCTGCCACGGCCCACTCGCGTGCCGTGCCCTCGGCCTGCAGCGCGGCCCGTTCGCGCTCGGCGGCGAGGATACGCAGCTTCGTCTCCAGCAGGTCCGACCCGCGTTCGGCCACAGCGTGCCGGTGCCGCAGCCACACCCGGCCGGCCCGGCCCGGCGGCACGCCGTGGATCGTGGCCATGGCGCCTCAGCCCCCGCTCCCGTCCGGCAGGTGGGCGTCGAGCAGGTCGGCTCGCAGCATGGTCAGCTCGCGCCGGGGCAGGTAGGCCAGCGCCGACCAGAGGCGGTCCAACGTCTGGTCCAGCGAGCGGTTCTCGCCGGTGCCCTGGTGGACGACCTCGGTGCGCAGCCGCTCGGCGAAGCCGAGGTAGGCCCGGTCGGTGGCGCTCAGCGCGTCCGGGCCGACCAGGTCGGCCAGCTCTTGGGCCTGGCGGGCACGGGCGAGGGCGGCCAGACCCTGTGCGGCGAGGTCGAGGTGGTCCGCCCGGGTACGGCCCGGCCCAGCGCCCTTGCGCATGAGCCGGGACAGCGACCCCAGCAGGTCCACCGGTGGGTAGACGCCGGCCGCGTCGAGCAGGGGGGACAGCACGACCTGCCCCTCGGTGATGTAGCCGGTCAGGTCGGGCACCGGGTGGGTGATGTCACCGGCCGGCATGGTGAGGAACGGCAGCACGGTGACCGAGCCGGGCAGCCCGCGGATGCGCCCGCAGCGTTCGTAGAGGGAGGCGAGGTCGCTGTAGAGGTAGCCGGGGTAGGCGCGGCGGGCGGGGATCTCGCCGCGGGTGGCCGACACCTGCCGCAGCGCCTCGGCGTACGAGGTCATGTCGCCCATGACGACCAGCACGTGCCGGCCCTCGACGAAGGCGAGGTGCTCGGCGACGGTCAGCGCCAGCCGTGGGGTCAGCAGCCGCTCGATCACCGGGTCGTCGGCGAGGTTGAGGAAGGTGACGAGCTCGCCGGCGGCCGAGCGCTCCTCGAGCGCGTCGCGGACCGCCGCGGCGTCGGCATGGGTCAGGCCCATCGCTGCGAACACCACGCTGAACGGCTCCCCGCCTGCCGAAGCCTGGGACGCCACCTGGGTGGCCAGCGTCAGGTGCGGGAGCCCGGCCACGCTGAACAGGGGGAGCTTCTGCCCGCGCACGAGGGTGGCGAAGCCGTCCAGGGCCGACAGCCCGGTGAGCACGGGCTCGGCCGGCGGCTCCCGCAGCAGCGGGTTGATGGGCTGGCCGGTCGTGGCGGCCCGGGCGGCGCCCAGGACGGGCGGTCCGCCGTCCACCGGCTCGCCCCGCCCGTTGCAGACCCGGCCCAGCCAGGCCGGCCCCACCGTGACGTGCAGGGGCTCCCCGCTGAAGGCGACGGCCGTCCGGGCCGGGTCGATGCCGTCGGTGCCCTCGAGCACCTGCAGCACGGCGAGGTCGCGGTCGACCTCGAGCACGAGCCCGTGCCGGGTCGCCTCCTCGGAGCCGCCGTCGAGGCGCACCAGCGCGAACTCGTCCCAGCCGACCCCGGACGCCGGCTGCACGACCAGCAGCGGGTCGCGCACCGCGGTGATCCCGGTGTGCTCCACCCGGGCCCAGCGCGTGGTCACAGCGACCCCCCGAGCAGGGCGTCAAGCCGGGCCAGCACCTCGTCCCGCCGACCGAGGACACCGGCCACGTCGTCGGCGGGGGTCTCCTCGCGGGCCCGGACCAGCGGGGAGTAGTCCTGCTCCTCCAGCGTCGTGGCGAGCACCCCCCGGGCGGCCAGCGCGTCGGCGCGGTCGACGACTGCCAGCACGGCCTCGACGAGGGCCGACCCCTTCTGCCGGGTGCAGGACGCGTCGACGTCGCTGAGAGCGTTCTGCTGCAGCACCGCCTCGCGCACCAGCCGGGCCCCCAGCAGGACCACGCGCTCCGCCGGAGGCAGCGAACCCACCCCCACCAGGTCGGCCAGCGCGGCGAGCCGGTCCGCCTCGGCCAGCATCCCGACCACGCGCGCGCGGCGGGCGGCCCAGCCCGGGTCGCCGTTCCGGGCGTGCCAGACCGCCAGGGCCGCGGCGTCGCGGGAGAACGAGCCCGTCCACGACACAGCGGGGTAGTGGCGCGCGTAGGCCAGGTCGCGGTCCAGCGACCACAGGCAGCGGACGAACCGCTCGGTGTTGGCGGTGACCGGCTCGGTCCGGTCGCCGCCGGGAGGCGACACCGCTCCCACGACGGTGACCGACCCGGTGCTCCCCCCGAGGGTGCGGACCCGGCCGGCCCGTTCGTAGAAGGCGGCCAGGCTGGAGGCGAGGTCGGCCGGGTAGCCCTCCTCGGCCGGCAGCGTCCCCGACCGGGACGCGAACTCGCGCAGCGCCTCGGCCCAGCGGGAGGTGGAGTCGGCGATCACGACCGTGTGGTAGCCCATGTCGCGGAACGCCTCGGCCACGGTCACACCGCTGTAGATGCTGGCCTCGCGCGCCATCATGGGCATGTTGGAGGTGTTGGCCACCACGACGGTGCGCCGGGCCAGCGGGGCCCCGCTGCGCGGGTCGACCAGCGCGGCCAGGTCGGCAACCACGTCGGCCATCTCGTTGCCTCGCTCGCCGCAGCCCACGTAGACGATGACGTCGGCCTCGCACCACTTGGCCACCTGCTGGAGCAGCATGGTCTTGCCGGTGCCGAACCCGCCGGGGACCGCGGCCGTGCTGCCACGGGCGACCGGGTAGAGCAGGTCGAGCACCCGCTGCCCGGTGACCAGCGCCTCCGCCTCGTCCAGCCGCTCGCCGACGGGCCGGGCGTGGCGCACCGGCCAACGCTGGGTGAGGGGGACGGCGACCGGGTCGCCACCGGTGACCGGTCGCACCCAGGCCACGACCGCGTCCTCGGGCAGCAACCCCGGCGCCACCACGTCGGTGACCTCACCGCGAAGCCCCGGGGGCACGAGCACGCGGAAGGCGACCGAGTCGTCGAGGGGCACGGTGGCGACGAGATCCCCCGGCGCCACCAGCCCCCCGACGTCGACGTGCGGCTGCACCGGCCAGCTGCTGGCACCGCCGCGCGGACGGCTCGGGGCCAGCCAGGGGCCCGCACCCGACAGCGGGCGCAGCAGCCCGTCCACCACCGAGCCGAGCAACCCGGGGCCGATGGCGGCTACCAGCGGGGTGCCGACAGCGGTGACGGGCGCGCCCGGGGTGAGGCCACCGGTGTACTCGTAGGCCTGCACGGTGGCCACCCCGTCCGTGAGGGCCACGACCTCGCCGGGCAGGTGCTGCTCGCCGAGGTCGACCAACTCGGCCATCGCCAGCCCCGGGAGGTCCTCCACCTCGATGAGGGGGCCCGCCACCCGGACGACCCGGCCGACAGGGCCGGTCACGGCTGCCACACCCGTTCGAGGTCGGAGCCGAGGTCGCTCAGCGCCACGTCGGCAAGGTCGGTGAGCAGGTAGCGGGCGCGACGACCACCCGCCTGCGCCGCCACCCCCCCGGCGGGGTGGTCGCGCACCTCGGCGTCCGGTCCCAGCTCGGCTCGGGCCCGGGCCACCAGCCGCTCGCGGACGGCGGGGCGCAGCCGAGGGTCCTCCCACCACGCCAGGACGGCGGCGTGGGCCTGCGCCCGCACCTGGTCGAGCGCCTCCCGCTGGGCACCGAGCACCACGGCCCGGGCCGCCCGGCGGGCCCTGGCCTGCTGCTGCACCCGAACCGCCTCGGCGTCCCGCTCACCCTCCACGCGGGCACGCTCGCGCCGCTGCTGCGCCTGGGCGCCGGCAGTGGCCAGGGTCGCGTCGGCGTCGGCCTGCGCCGCGGCGGCCGCGGCGGCCGCGTCGCGGTGCGCCTGCGCGAGCAGGGCCGCGCGCACGGGCTCCAGCGGGTCGGGGACGGTGGGTGCCTCTGCCGGCAGCAGGGTTGTGGTCATGGCGGCAGCACCGCCCGCAGCCGACCAGGGGACGGCGGGACCTGCGCGGCGGCCAGCGCCGCGTCGGCATCGGTGGTGAGCAGTACGAGCACGACGTCGTCCGGCAGGGCCGTCCAGGCAGCCACGGCGGCGGCGGGCGACTCGGCGGGCCGGACCAGCACCCCGGCCAGCGACCAGCCGGCCACCCGGTGCTCGGTGCCGATCACCGCTGCCCGTCCCACCGCTCACTCCTGCCCGATGAGGATGATCCCGACGATGAGGCCGTAGATCGCGATGCCCTCGGCCAGCCCGACGATCACCATGGCCCGACCGAAGATCTCGGGTCGCTCGCTGATCGCGGCCAGTGCGGCCGCGCCGGTGTAGGCGACTCCGATGGCCGCACCGATGCCGCAGCCGGCCACGGCGATGGCAGCCCCGATCAGGGCGGCCGAGCGCGCGCTGGAGCCGTCGGAGCCGCTGGAGCCGTCGTCGCTGGGGGTGTCCTGGCCCGGCACGGCCACGGCCGCTGCAGGCCCGGCGGCGGGCTCGTCCGCAGCGGCAGAGCCCGTCCCGCCCATCAGCGCCGCCGCGACCAGCACCAGCGCGGCAAGCACGAGGGCGACGTTGAGGGCGACCAGGGCACGGATGCCGGAACGACGGGAACTCACGGTGACCACCTCGTCTCGGGCTGTGCGGTCTCGGCCGGCGCGGTCTGCGCCGGTGCTGCGGTGCGCACGTGCCAGGGGCGGAACGGCCGCCCCTCGGACTCGAAGACCCGGGAGAACAACTCGTAGTACTCCAGGCGCAGGGCCTGGATGCCGGCGACCAGCGCCTCGAACGCGACGATCGCCAGCGTCCCGACCACCGCCAGCACCAACGCGCCCACCCGTCCCAGCGGTCCCTGGTTCGCCAGCGCGGTCACGCCGTCGGCCAGCAGGCTCGACAGGGCCGCGTGGGCCAGGCCGAAGGCGGCCAGCCGGGCGAAGGACACCAGGCTCGTGCCGAGGCCGATGACCGCGTCCATCACCTCGACGGTCGCCTGGGCGGCACCCGCCCCACCGCCGCCGGCGGCGGCGAACAGGCCGAGGAAGGTCAGCACGAGGCCGACCACCGCCACGGTGACTCCGGCACCGACCAGGGCGGGGGTCGAGACGGCGACGCCCCACGCGAGAAGGCCGAGCCCGAGGAACATCGCGACGCCGGCGAGCCCGGTGGGCGCGACGAGAGCGGCCTGCCAGCCGTGCTCGCGCCAGCGGTTGACCGTGCCGAGCGCGTAGGCCCCGCCAAGCAGCAGCGCTCCGACGCCGACGGCGGCCCCGAGCAGCTCGACCGGCTGCTCGAGGGGGTCGATCCAGACCGGCCGCAGCACCCCGGTCGGGCCGAAGAACTCGCCGAACAGCACGCCGAAGACGGTGGCCGACACGCCGGCGCCGACGACGAAGGGCCAGGTACGGCGGAACCGGGCGAACCGGCGCGGCCGGCCGGCCCGCAGCGCGAGCCCGGCAGCGACGACGAGCAGGCCGTGGCCGGCATCGGCGAACATCATCCCGAACATGAGGACGTAGGCCAGGCCCGCCACGACGGTGGGGTCGAGGTCGGCGTACGGCACGGTCGCGTACGTGCGCACCAGTGGGTCGAAGGACGCCCCGAGCGTGCCGCGCGAGCGCAGCAGCGTCGGTGGGTCGGTGCCGCGGGGCAGGGGCAGCGGGACCAGGGCACCGCCGAACGGGGTCAGCCGGTCCTGGACCGCCGGCAGGTCATGGGCAGGAACCCACCCGGTGAGAGCCGCCACCGAGCCCCGGTGCACGGCGTCACCGCTGACCTCGGCCAGAGCGGCCTCCCCGGCGAGCAGGGCGGCCAGAGTGTCGGGGGGTGCGCTGCTCTCGAGCCGGTCGAGGTCGGGCGGGTCGACGCGCAGCAGCGGCTCCTGCTCGGGCAGGTCGAGCCGCTGCAGCCGCCGGGCCGCGTCGCTGGGTGCGCTCTCGCTGGCGTCGCTGATCCGGTCGAGCTCGACGCTGCCGCTGTCGGCCACGGCGACGAGCACGTGCCGCCAGGTCCGTTCGGGCGCGACCAGCGCCACCCGCTGCATGCGGACCGGCTCGAGGGTCTCACGCCAGGGCATCGAAGGGCTCCTGGGCTCGTGGTCCCGCGGCGGCCGCCTCCAGCGCCGACCGGACCCGCCAGGTGTCGACGGCCAGCACCGCCAGCGCCCCGATGACCGGGTCGCTGCCGAATCCCGACCGGCGCAGCAGCGTGAATCCGTCCTGCTCGACGCGCCGCCACCAGGCGGCCTCGGCGCGCCACAGCTCCGCCGGGTCGGCTATCCCGAGCAACGGCCACGAGGCTTGCGCACCGACGCTGGTCACCAGGTCGGGCAGCGAGCGGGCGGCAGACCAGGTCGATCCCAGCACGGGCTCGCCCAGGCGGACGACCTCGGTGGGCACGCCGCGGCCGGCCAGCACCCGCTCCCGGGCGGCCAGCAGCGCGGCAGCGCCGGCAGCCCAGGTGCGGGCCTGCGGGACGGTGGCGGCCACCCGGGCGGCCCAGGACAGCCGCATGCCCAGCCGGATCGTCCGGATGCCCTCGCCACCAGGGTCGCCCCAGGCCGACGTGGTCAGTACCTCGCGGACCTCCCGGGTACTCGTGGTGCGCACGAGCCGGGGCCAGGCGGTGGCGAACGACCCGAGCCGGAACGCGGCCTCGGCGGGGTCGCCGCGCAGGGCCTGCAGGTGCTCGTCGGCGTTGGCGACCTCGAAGCCGGCAGCCAGGGCCCGCAGCGCCGGGGTCCCTGTCCGCGGCACCCAGCCGCCGAGCACCCTCAGGTGCCACAGCAGGGCAGCAGCAGCGCCGTGCTGGGCCTGGGCCAGGTCGTCGGCCGCGCGGACGTCGTGGCCGTAGGGCGTGTCGGCGAGGGTGGCGACCGCGTCGGCCAGGCTGCCCGAGCCTGCCAACGCCCGTGCCCCGGATGCGCCGAGGCGCCGCCGGGCCAGCGCTCGCGCCCGCACCGCAGCGGCGACCCAGGCGGTGCTCATGGCTGCCCAGCCGTCCCGCCGGTCGGGAGTCCCAGCTCGGTCCGGACGGCGGCCAGCACCTGCGCCAGCACCGCGGGGCGCACCCGCTCGGCGTAGGCGCGGACCCGGCCGGCCTCCTGCCGTGCCGTTTCCAGGGCCTGTGCAGTCTCGGCGTCGGCGAGGGCGGTGACCCGTGCCGCGGCCTCGCGACGCTCGGCCTCGGCATCCCGGTCGGCGCCGACGAGCAGCGCGCGAGCCCGGGCGGCTGCGTCGGCGCGGGTCGCCTGCGCCGTGCTCTGCCCCTCCTCCCGGATCCGGGCCGCCTCGGCCTCGGTCGCGGCGAGGCGCTCGAACACGGCGGCCAGCTCGGCCTCGCGCTCGGCCACCCGATCGGCGGGTACTCCGGCGCCGGCCGCGGCCCCCGGCGTGCCGCTCGTCCGGAACCGTTCCAGGAACCCGCGCGCTGCCGGCATGTCGCGCTCCCCACGGCACCCGGCACCGGGCGGCGCCGGGACGACCCGCCGTGCCGCCACTGTCACCCCATCGCCGGGCGACGGGCGAGAGGCGGAACTGCCGCGTAGGGGCGGACCTTGGTCCCGAACCGGACGAATCCGTCCCGGTGGGGCCGAGCATGCTCAGCCGGGCGTCAGGGCGGCCACCATGGCGTCGCGCAGCACGTCCACGTCGCGGGCGTGCACGCCGTCCCCGGTGACACCGACGCACAGCAGGCCGTCGTGGGAGACGATGCCGATGATCACCCGCAGGTGGCCGTCGACCGGGATGAGCGGGTAGGCCAGCCGCATCCGGCGCCCGGCCACGTACAGCGGGAACGGTGCTCCGGGGACGTTCGTGACCAGCGTGTCGGCCATCGCCCCCGGCACCCAGCGGCCGTGGGTGACGACCGCCTCCTGCACCGGGGCTGGGACGAGGGTGTCGGTCAGGGCCAGCAGCGCGGCGCCGACCGCGGGGGTCCCCACCTGCTTCTGCCAGGTCGTCGTACGGGCGACGGACCGCACCCGCTCATCGAAGGGCATCTCACCGACGGGCAGCTCCACCCAGGTCGCGCTGACCTTGTTCTCCAGGTCGTGGTCGGTCGCGTGCCGCTGCGACACCGGGATCACGCATCGCAGCGCCCGCCCCTCGACTGGCTCGCCCCGCTGGAGCAGCAGGGCGCGGAACCCCACGGCCACCGCCGCCAGGAGCACGTCGTTCACCGACAGGCCCAGCCGGCGGGCGAGATCCTTCGCGTCGGACAGCCGGGCCGTGCCCCGCAGCCATCGGCGTCGGTCGGACAACGGGCCGGTCAGCGAGCTGCCCGGGCGCGGAGCCAGGTCGGCCACCAGCCGAGCGGCGTCGGGCAGGTGGCGGGTCGTGGCGACGACCTCGTCGAGCGCGGCACCTACAGCCCTGCGCACGTCCCCCAGGCGGGATCGGCCGGACGGGCAGGGCTGGTCGGCGGCGTTGGGCCGAAGTCGCGCCAGCACCTGCGTCATTCGCTGGCTGCCGTCCGCGGTGACGTCGAACAGCTCACCCAGCAGCGCCTGCGCCCCCTGGCCGTCGGCGATCGCGTGGTGCCACCGCCACAGCAGCACCCACTGCTGCTCGGGCAGGCCTCGACCGATCGCCATCTCCCACAGGGGGCGGGACCGGTCGAGGCGACGCTCGGCCACCGAGGCGACGAACTCCTCCAGGCTGTCGCCGCCTCCCGCCGCCCTGGCCACCAGTCGCCTCGACCAGACGTGGTGCCGCAGGTCGACCTCGTCGGTGTCGCGCCACTGCGGTCGGCGCAGCCGGTGCTCGCCGGTCACCACCCGCCGCAGGCCCGGCATGGCCGGCAGCCGTTGCGCCACCAGCGCCCGCAGCTCCGGCAGCGTCGGTGCGGGGCCGTCGAGCACGCAGACCAGCCCGGTCGCGATCGGGGGACCCGTCTCCAGCTCGAGCCAGGCGGCATCGAGGGCACTGAGTCGGCTCATGTCACCTCCCGGCTGCAGCGGCCGGTCCGACCCGTCGCAGCGCCCCGCTCTGCCTACACCACCACGGTCCAGGGCTGCACCCGGTAGCCGGTGACCAGTCCGGCCAGCAGGTAGGGGTCCGCCTGCGCGTAGGCCTCGACCTCGGCCGCGGGCAGGTCGACGAACACGAGCAGGGCGCCCACCGGGGGCGTGCCGACGGCTCCGATGTTGACCAGCTCGCCCCGCCGGCGCGCGGCGAGCGCGTGCTCGAGGTGCGCCGGTCGGTACGGGTCGCGACGGTCCAGGATGTCGGCGACGTAGTCGTAGCTGAGCACCTGGTAGGTGCCGGTCGGCAGGGCGGGGACCGTCATGACGGCATGCCTACACCCCTCGCTAGGCTCACACCTGCTTGTCTGCGAAGGAGAGCCTGCCGTGTCCGCTGCCGCGCCATCCGGTCGGGACGACCTCGGCCACCTGATCGTCCTGTCGGCCCAGGAGGTCGACGACGTGACCTGGAAGCCGCTGGGGGACCTGCCCGGGGTGACCCACAAGGTGCTCTGGCGGTCCGGGGACGTCGTCCTGGGCCTCATCCACCTCGACCCCGGGGCCGAGAACCCTGCGCACGTGCACCAGGGCGCTCACCACCACATCCTCATCACCGAGGGCTCGGCCACCATGATCGGGCGTGCGCTGCAGGCCGGCTCGTACGTCTACGTCCCGCCCGGGGTCCCGCACGAGGTGGTCGACGTCGGCCCCGACGGGTGCACCTTCTTCTACACCTACCGTCCGGTGGAGGTGCCGCCGCGGCTGGCCGGGTCGCCGGTGGACGAGGACTGGGGTGCGGCCGGCTGACGCCGGCAGCGTCGAGGCCGCCGACGTCCGGGGTGCGGCCGGGAACAGGAGGCGGCGGATGGCTGAGTGGTTCGGGGTCCGCTGCGTCTTCGCGCACCCGCAGAGCACCTACGAGGAGCGCATCACGCTCTGGCAGGCCGACTCGTTCGACGAGGCGGTCGCCGTGGCCGAGGATGACGCGGCGACCTACGCCGACGACACCGGCTCGGAGTTCCTGGGCTTCGCCCAGGCCTTCGTCATGTCCGAGGAGCCGGGGCACGGCGTCGAGGTGTTCTGCCTCGAGCGGGAGAGCGACCTCGACCCCGACGAGTACCTCGACACCTTCTTCGACACCGGCAACGAGCGCGAGGCGTCCCTGGACGAGCCCGTCTGACCATCGCAGCGGGCATACTCCGCCGGCATGACGTGGGAGGTACTCGGCCTGCCGCTGCACCCGCTCGTGGTGCACGCGGTGGTGGTGCTGGCGCCGCTGGTGACGGTGGGCCTGCTGCTGGCCGTGGCGCGGCCGGCGTGGGCGGACCGGTTGCGGCTGGTCCTGCCCGGGCTCGCCGTCGCCGCCGCGGCGGCTGCGCTGGTGGCCCGACCGTCAGGTCAGTGGCTGCTCGCCCGGGTCCCCGGCAGCCCCGAGGTGGCCCGGCACGCGTCGTTGGGTGACACCCTGCCCTGGCTGCTCGTGCTCACCGCCGGGTTGGTCGGGGCCTGGGCCTGGCGGGACGGCCGCGGCGAGCCGAGCCGGCTGCTCGGGGGGCTGGCTCTGGCCGCCTCTTTGCTGGCCACCGGCTGGACGGTGGCCGTCGGTCACTCAGGCGCCGTCTCGGTCTGGGGCTGACCGGGCGCCCGTCCGCAGCGCGGGGCTGCGCCCGGCCGTCAGGCGTCCTCGCCGCCCTCACGGGACGCCAGCAGCCGGCGGAAGGAGTCCAGCCGGGCCGGGTCGGCCCGGCCCGCTGCCACCCACGCGTCGAGGGCGCAGTGCGGCGGCAGGTGGTCGCACCCACGTGGGCAGCCCGCCACGCCCGCCTCGAGGTCGGGGAAGGCGTGCAGCACCCGACCGAGGTTCACGTGGGCCAGCCCGAACGAACGCACCCCGGGGGTGTCGATCACCGCACCTCCGCCCGGAAGGTCGAGCGCGACGGCCGACGACGAGGTGTGCCGGCCGCGTCCGGTGACCGGGTTGACCCGTCCCACGGCGCGTTCGGCATCGGGCACCAACGCGTTGACCAGCGTCGACTTGCCCACGCCGCTCGCGCCGACCAGCACGCTCGAGCGGTCGGCGAGCGCGTCGCGCAGGTCGCGTAGCGGGCGGTCACGCCGCACCGCGAGCACCGGGACGTCCAGGCCCGCGTAGGCCGTCACGAGGCCTGCCGGGTCGGCGAGGTCGGTCTTGGTGACGACGAGCAGCGGGTGCAGGCCGCCGTCGTAGGCCGCGACGAGGCAGCGGTCGACGAGGCGGGGCCGGGGGGCCGGGTCGGCCACGGCGGTGACGACCACGAGCTGGTCGGCGTTGGCGACCAGCACCCGTTCCACCGGGTCGGCGTCGTCGGCGCTGCGGCGCAGCGTCGTCGTCCGCGGCTCCACCCGCACGACGCGCGCGAGCGACCCTGCTGCCCCGGACAGGTCGCCCACGAGCCCCACCCGGTCGCCGACGACGACACCCCCGCGCCCGAGCTCGCGCGCCCGCACCGCCGTGACCTGGGTACTGACGCCGGCCCCGGCGTCCAGCCGGCAGGTGAGCCGACCACGGTCGACGGCCACCACCCTGGCCGGGGTCGCGGCCGCGTGCTCGGGACGGGTCTTGGTGCGGGGACGGGACTTGCGCCCAGAGGCCCGGACCGTGACGTCGTCCTCGTCGTAGGAGTAGCGGGCTGGGGTCACGCCACCAGACCCGTCCACAGCGCGGGGAACCCGGGCATCGTCTTGCTGGTCACCGACACGTCCTGCACGACCACCCCGGGCACGGCCAGCCCGACGACCGCGGCGAAGGTGGCCATCCGGTGGTCGCCGTAGGAGGCCACCAGCGCACCGTGCAGCGGCACGGGGTCGACGTGCAACCCGTCCTCGGTCTGCTCGGCCCGCCCGCCGAGCCTGCGGATCTGCGCGGAGAGGGCGGCCAGCCGGTCGGTCTCGTGCCCGCGCAGGTGGGCGACGCCGGTGATGGTGGTGGGCCGGTCCGCCAGCGCGGCAAGGGCCGCGACCGTCGGGGTGAGCTCGCCCACCTCACCGAGGTCGACGGTGCCCAGACCGCGCAGCCTGTCTGAGCCGGTGACGGTGAGCCCCTCGGCGTCGAGGGTGGCGGTCCCGCCGAAGGCCTCGACCAGCGCCAGCACCGTGGCGGCCGGCTGCAGGCTGCGCCGGGGCCAGCCGGGAATGCGCACCCGGCCGCCGGTCACCAGGGCGGCGGCGACGAACACGGCCGCGTTGGACAGGTCGGGCTCCACGCTCACCTCGCCCCCGAGGGGTACGCCCGGCGCCACCGTCCACCGCCCGTCGGGGTGCCACCCGGCGTCCACACCCCGTTCGCGCAGCGCCGCCACGGTCATCTCGACGTGCGGTCGGCTCGGCACCGGCCCGAGCGGACGCGCGCTCAGCCCGTGCCCGAACCGGCACCCGGCCAGCAGCAGGGCCGAGAGCACCTGGCTGGACTCCGACGCGTCCACATCGACCGGGCCGCCGGTCACCGCGCCCCGCCCGCGCACGGTGACCGGCAGCCCGACCGCCCCGTCCGGGTCGGTGCCGACACCCAGCGTGCGGAGGGCGTCGAGCAGCCCGCCCAACGGCCGCTCGCGGGCGCGCGGGTCGCCGTCGAGGTGCACCGGAACGCCGGTGAGCGCCGCCAGCGCCGGCACGAACCGCATGACGGTGCCGGCGAGGCCGCACTCGACCACCGCCGGCCCGACGGGACGGCCCGGGCGGACGGTCCACGGCCCCTCGTCGGCAGTCGTGACGGTGGCGCCGAGGGCGGTGAGCGCGCCGGCCATGAGCAGCGAGTCGCGGGCGACGAGCGGCCGGTGCACCGACGTCGGCTCGTCGGCCAGCCACGCGAGCACGAGTGCGCGGGCCATGAGCGACTTCGACGAGGGGACCTCGACCACACCGTCGACCGGCCGCGTCGCGGTCGGTGCCGGCCAGCGCGTCATGACGCCCATCATCCCGCAGCGGGCGGGGGCCACCGGCGCAGCACAATGGCGGCCATGTGCGGACGCTACGCGGCCAGCCGTCGACCCGAGGAGCTGGTCGAGGAGTTCGAGGTCGAGCGCGTCGAGGTGGACCGGCCACTGGCCCCCGACTGGAACGTCGCCCCGACCAAGCAGGTGTACGCGGTGCTCACCCGGGCGCACCGGGACGACGACGTGCCGCACCGTACGCTGCGGGTGCTGCGCTGGGGGCTGGTGCCGTCGTGGGCGAAGGACCCGTCGATCGGCAGCCGGATGATCAACGCACGGCTGGAGACGGCGCCGGACAAGCCGGCCTTCCGGCGGGCGTTCCGCCGCCGCCGCTGCCTGGTGCCGGCCGACGGCTACTACGAGTGGTACGCGCCGCAGCACGAACCTGGGCAGAAGGTGCGCAAGCAGCCGTTCTTCATCCACCGGGCGGACGGGGCTGCGCTGGCGCTGGCCGGTCTGTACGAGTTCTGGCGACCCCCCGACGCCGACCCGCA
>Ga0114939_10001524_pt1 | contig 18140 bp, 15 predicted proteins | sample AshMeaCrysSpring_FD_87196 | JGI IMG/M metagenome (GOLD analysis project Ga0114939, IMG submission 87196) | Groundwater microbial communities from Big Spring, Nevada to study Microbial Dark Matter (Phase II) - Ash Meadows Crystal Spring | ecosystem: Environmental > Aquatic > Deep subsurface >...
CGGCGCGCCGCGGGAGGCCGGCACCAGCGCGAACGCCGACGCGCTTGGCGTGCCCCGCAGCGGCCGTCCCCCGCCCTGCCGCAGGCGCCACGCCGCCGCCCGGGCGATCTGCAGCATCGCCCGCGGATGGCGGTCGAGCAGGCGGTCGAACGAGGCTCGCGGCAGCCGCAGGAGGTCGCTGTCGCGCACGGCCGTGATGGTCGCGGCGCGCGGCTCGCCGGTGAGGAGCGCGAGTTCGCCCACCGCCCGGCCGCGCCCGGCCTCCTCGACGACGCGCTGCCCGCCCGGGGCGTTCGGGTCGGCCATCGTCACGCGCAGTCGGCCGTTGACCACGATGAAGACGTCCTCGCCACGGTCCCCCTCGCGAAACAGCGTCGCGCCGCCGGCGAGCTCGGTCCACGCGAGTTCCGCCTCGAGATCGGCGATCGCCTGGGGCTCGAGGTCGCCGAACAGCTCGGTGAGCACGCGCACGAGCTGGGTCCGGCGCAGTCGCGGCAGCACCCGGTGCAGGAACAGGTTGAGCGCCTTCGGGTGGCGCGCCGCGACCCGTTCGAAGTCCGCGCGCGACAACCTCGCGAGGTCGGTCGTGGTCCGCGCGACCACCGTCGCGTTGCGCGGCTGGCCGGTCAGGAGCGCGAGCTCCCCGACCACGCCGCCCGCGCCGATGCGGTCGACGATGGTCTTCGTGTGGTCGGCGTGCTCGACCTCGACCTCGACTTCGCCGGCGACGACGAGGTAGAGGTCGTCGCCGCTCTCGCCCTGCCGGATCACCGCCTGGCCGGGCTCGAGGCACACGTGACGCAGGGCCGAGGTCAGGTCGCCGATCGCCTCGGTCGGGAACGGAGGAGCCAGGAGGCGCTCGCGCAGCAGCGCGACCTGGCCGGCGGGCAGCGGGCTGTCGTTCATCGCACGCATCCTAGCGCAACCGTCGCTGCGCGCCGCGCGGGTCGTTCGACCGCCGCACACGGCGCAACCCGGCGTCGCAGTAAACTCCGGCCGCCCCGACCGACGCGAGACGTCCCGTGCCCAACGCCCTCCCTGCCACCGCCTACCGCATTGCCCCGCGCGACCTGCACGCCCACCTGTTCGAGGTCTCCTGCACCGTCGAGTCGCCGGCGCCGGACGGCCAGCGCTTTCGCCTGCCGACCTGGATTCCCGGCAGCTACCTGATCCGCGAGTTTGCCCGGCACTTCGTGCGCGTGCGCGCCGAATGCGGCGGCCGGCCCGTGGCTATCGCCAAGGAGGCCAAGGACGCCTGGCGCGCGGCACCCTGCGCGGGACCGCTGACCGTGACCGCCGACGTCTACGCGTTCGACCTCTCGGTGCGGGCGGCCTACCTGGACCACACCCGCGCCTACTTCAACGGAACCAGCGTCTTCCTCTGCCCCGAGGGCCGGGAGTCCGCGCCCTGCCGCCTCGAGATCGTCGCGCCGCCCGGTCGCCCGTCGTGGCGTGTCGCGACGACCCTGCCCGAGGACGGCGCGAAGCGCTGGGGCTTCGGCGGGTACCGCGCCGCCGACTACGACGAGCTGATCGACCACCCGGTCGAGATCGCCGACTTCTCGCACGTCGCCTTCGAGGCGGGCGGCGTCACGCACGACGTCGTGATCTCGGGCCGCCACGACGCCGACCTCGCGCGGCTCGCGGGCGACCTCGCCCGCATTTGCCGCTGCCAGGTCGAGCTCTTCGACGGCCCCGGCGCCCGCGCGCCGTTCGACCGCTACCTGTTCCAGGTGCTCGCGCTCGGGGAGGGCTACGGCGGCCTCGAGCACCGCGCCAGCACGAGCCTCGTTTGCTCGAGGCGCGACCTGCCGCGGGCGGGAGTCGCGAAGGTCGGCAACGACTACCGCTCGTTCCTCGGACTCGCGAGCCACGAGTACTTCCACGCCTGGAACGTGAAGCGCATCAAGCCGGCGGCGTTCACGCCCTACGACCTCGGCCGCGAGAACCACACGCGGCTGCTCTGGGCGTTCGAGGGATTCACCTCGTATTACGACGACCTCGTGCTGGCGCGGAGCGGCGTCGTCGGCGCCCCGGGCTACCTCGAGCTCCTCGGCCGCACGATCACCAACGTGCTGCGCACGCCCGGCCGGCACGTGCAGAGCGTCGCCGATTCGAGCTTCGACGCGTGGATCAAGTACTACCGGCAGGACGAGAACACGCCGAACTCGGTGGTGAGCTACTACGCGAAGGGCGCGCTCGTCGGGCTCGCGCTCGACCTCGTGCTGCGTGGAGCGGGCTCCTCGCTCGACGAGCTGATGCGCACGCTGTGGCGGCGCTTCGGGCGCCGCGGCACGGGCGTCCCGGAGGACGGCATCGCGCGCATCGCGAGCGAGCTCGCCGGACGCGATCTCGCGGACTTCTTCGCGCGCTACGTCGAGGGCACCGGGGACCCGCCGCTCGACGAGCTCCTCGGCTCGCACGGCGTCGCGATGCGGCTACGCGCCGCCGACGGCCCGCGCGACCGGGGCGGCACCGCGGGCAAGGGCCGCGACGACGGCGCGCCAGCCGTGACGCTCGGCGCCAAGGTGGCCGCATCGGGCGAGGCGAGGCTCGTCCACGTGTTCCGCGGCGGCGCGGCCGAGCGGGCGGGGCTCGCCGGGGGCGACGTGATCGTCGCGATCGACGGGCTGAGGGCGAGCGCGGACAACGTGGACGCGCTCCTCGCCCGGCACGCCCCGGGCGACCGGCTGACCGTGCACGCCTTCCGCCGCGACGAACTCGCGAGCTTCGAACTCGTGCTCGACCGCGCGCCCGAGGACACGTGCTACCTCGCCGTCGCGCCGGAGGCCCCGCCTGAGGCGGTCGCGCGGCGCGATGCCTGGCTCGGCGCTACAGCCTGACCGCGGGGTTCAGCGTGTAGCGCCCCGTGACCGACGCCTGCGCGAGCACGTGCCCCTGCATTGCCTTGCGCGCGTCGTGGCCGTCGAAGCGCGCGGGCAGGTCGAGCGCGGCCACGTCGAGCGCGAACAGCGTGAACACGTAGCGGTGCGGGATCGCGTCGTTCCACGGCGGGCACGGGCCGTCGTAGCCGAAGTAGTCGCCGGCCATGTCCTTGTCGCCGGCGAACCAGCCGGTGTAGTCGTTGATGCCGTGGCGACCGCCGCCGGGCGCCGCCGGGCCGGGTTTTCCGCGCGCGGTGACGCCGCTCGAATGCGCGCCCCGGGCGATCGAGGTCGCCGTCGCCGGCAGGTCGACCAGCACCCGGTGGAAGAAGTCGACGCGCGGCAGCGTCGCCGGCACGGCGCGCCCTTCCTGGTTGACGTCGTCGCCCTTCGACGGGACGTCCGGGTCGTGGCACACCAGCGCGAACGAGCGCGTGCCCGCGGGGGCGCCGCTCCAGGCGAAGTCGGGGTTGCGGTTGTCCGACAGCGCGACGTGGCTCGCGGGGTCGGTGCGGCCGAAGGCGAACTCAGGCGGGATCGGCGCGTGGTCGGCAAAGGCGGTCGTGGCGAGCTTCATGGCGTCAGGTCTTCCGGGTTCGCGGCGTCCGCGCCGAAGGCTTGGCCGGCTGGTGGGCCGCGGCAAGCGCCTCCAGCGAGGCCTTCTGCAGCTCCAGCGTGCGGATGCTCATCTGCATCATGTTGAGGCTCATCGCGAGCCAGCTCTCGATCACCCGCAGCTCGTCGATCTTCTTCTCGACCTCACGCGGATCGAGCGCCGCGAACATCGCCGCCGGATTGGGGAACGGCAGCGCGCCGGCCGCGGGCGCGCCGGGCGGCGTCGCCGGCATCGCCAGTCCCGGAATCGGCACGCCCAGCGGATTCCACATCCGCTGCAGGAACGCGAGCGCGTCCTGGGGCGTGAACGGCAGGCCCTGCGCGGAACGGGCCTCGTCGCTCTCTGACATGCGCGGTCTCCTCGGATGGCGCCCGCCACCGGCGGGATCGCGGACGATTTCGGCTAATATTCCTCTATGACGGAGCCCGGCGCAACCTTGCTCGCGCGCGTCGCCGCCACCGTGGGTCCCGCGCACGTGCGCACCGCCCCCGAGGACCTCGCGCCGCACCTCCTCGACTGGCGCGGACGCTATCGCGGCAACGCGCGGGCGCTCGTCCTGCCCGCGACGACCGACGAGGTGTGCGCCGTCGTGTCGATATGCCGGGAGCTGCGCGTCCCGATCGTGCCGCAGGGAGGCAACACCTCGCTCTGCGGCGCGGCCACGCCGTCGGACGACGGCCGGGCCGTCGTGCTGTCGCTCGCACGCATGCAGCGCGTGCGCGCCTGCGACGTCGCCAACGCCACCCTCACCATCGAGGCAGGCGCGCCGCTCGCGGCCGCGCAGGCGGCGGCCGCGAGCCACGGCATGCTGTTCCCGCTCTCGCTCGCCTCGGAAGGCAGCTGCACCGTGGGCGGGGTGTTGTCGACCAACGCCGGTGGCACCGCGGTGCTGCGCTACGGCAACGCGCGCGAGCTCGTGCTCGGCATCGAGGCGGTGCTGCCCGACGGCCAGCTGTTCGCGGGCCTTCGCTCGCTGCGCAAGGACAACACCGGCTACGACCTGAAGCAGCTCTTCATCGGCGCCGAGGGCACCCTGGGCGTGATCACCGCCGCGGCGCTCAAGCTCTTTCCCGCGCCGCGTTCGCGCACCACGGCCTTCGCCGCCGTGCCCGACGTCGCCGCCGCAGTGCGGCTGCTCGCCATGCTGCGCGAAGCGCTCGCCGACCGGCTGGTCGGTTTCGAGCTGATGAGCGCCTTCGCGACCGCGCTGGCGCGCAAGCACCATCCCCAGCTGCCTCATCCCCTGCCCGGCCACCCGTGGTATGTGCTCGTGCAGGCCGACGACGCAGCGCCGGACGGCGCGTTGGACGAGCGCGTCGAGGCCGCGCTCGCGCGCGCCGCCGAGTCGGACGTGGTGCTGGACGCGGCCGTCGCCCGATCCCGCACCCAGGCCGAGGCGCTGTGGGCACTGCGCGAGAGCATCTCCGACGGGCAGCGCCGCGAGGGGCCGAACATCAAGCACGACATCTCGCTGCCCGTGTCGTCGATTCCGCGCTACCTGGAGGACGCCGAGGCGGCGCTCGCCCGGGCGCTGCCGGGCGTGCGCTTCGTGGTCTTCGGGCACCTGGGCGACGGTAACCTCCACTACAACCTCTCCGGGCCCGAAGGCGCGGCCGCACAGGACTTCATGCGCAACGAGGATGTCGCCAACCGCATCGTCTACGATCTCGTCGCGGCCGCGGGCGGCAGCATCAGCGCGGAGCACGGCATCGGCCAGCTGAAGCGCGCCGAGCTGCGCCGCTACAAGTCCCGCGCCGAAATCGAGCTCATGGCGCGGGTGAAGTCCGCAATCGATCCCGACGGGATCATGAACCCGGGCAAGGTGCTCTAGCGATGGGCAAGATCGTCTTCTGGATCGTCGTCTTCGTCGTCGTGCTGATCGGCCTGCGGCTGCTCAACATCGCCAAGAGCCGCGCGCGCTCGGAAGGAGGCTCGCGCCGGCAGGCGCCGAAGGAGCTGCCGCCCGCGGAACCCACGGTGCGCTGCGAGCGCTGCGGCGTGTTCCTGCCGATGTCCGAGGCCACGGCGACGGCCACCGGCCATCGGTGCGGCGATCCCGCGTGCGCGCGCCGGCGTTGACGGATCGGCCGCGGCAGGTCATATAACGGCACCGATGCTGCCCTCCGCCACGCCGCCGCTCGAGAGTCCCTCGCTGCCCACGGTGGCGGCCGACTCGAACCGCCGCATCCTCTGGATCGTCGCCCTGTATCGGGCGGTCTGCGGCGCGATCCTGCTCGGCATCGCGCTGCTCGCCGACCTTCGGGCGCTCGCCGTCGACGCGCCGAACACGTTCGTGACCGCGTCCGGCCTCTACTTCCTTTTCGGCCTCGGCTCGTTCTGGTGGCTGCAGCAGCAGCAGCAGCGGCTGCCGGTCACGCTGCCCACCCTGGTGCTGGTGCTGCTGTCCGCGGACATCGGCTTCCTCGCCCTGATCGTGGTGTCGGGCGGGACGTCCGTCGCCCCGCTGCCGATTCTGCTCTTTCCGCAGCTTGCCGCCAGCGGCTGGCTGCTGCGCACGCAGACGGCGTTCTTCCACGCGGCGCTGGCGACGCTGGTGCTGCTCGGCCTCGACATCTTCCGGGCGCTCGAGGGCCGCATCGCCTACCCGCAGCTCCTGCAGACGGCCATGGTCTGCATCGGCTACTTCGCGATGGTCGGCATCGCCGTGGCGCTTGGCCGCTACGCGAAGGCCTCCGAGGACCTCGCCGCCCAGCGCGGCATCGACGTCGCCAACCTGGAGCAGGTGAACCGCCTGATCATCCAGGACATGCAGGACGGCGTGCTCGTCGTCGACCTGAACGGCGTGGTCCGCGGCCACAACCAGCAGGTCACCCGGCTCCTCGGCGGCTTCGGCCGGATGCGTGGCGGGATGCGCCTCGCCGAGTTCAGCTCCGTACTGCACGACTACTGGCGGCGCTGGCAGGAGGACGCGAGCGAGGCGCTGCCGCCGTTCAAGGTCGAGGCCACGCAGCGCCTGCTGCGCACGCGCCTGGTGCGCATCGGCTCGGGACTCAACGGCGGGACGCTGATCTACCTCGAGGACCTCGGCCGCGCGCAGTCCGAGGCGCAGCAGATGAAGCTCGCGGCGATGGGGCGGCTCACCGCGTCGATCGCCCACGAGGTGCGCAACCCGCTGTCCGCGATCAACCAGGCGGCGCAGCTCCTCGAGGAGGACGGCGCGGTCGCGCCGGAGGGACGCCGGCTGCTCGGCATGATCCGCAACAACGCGCGCCGCATCGACCGCATCGTCGGCGAGGTGCTGCAGTTGAACCGCCGCGACCGCCAGCAGCCGGAGACGGTGGCGATCGGCGAGTTCGTGCGCTCGCTGACCGACGAGATCGCGCAGGCCGAGAACATGCCGCCGCGCACGATCGTGATGGAGGTGCCGGACGACCTCGGCGTCGTGTTCGACCGCGGCCACCTGAACCAGATCCTCTGGAACCTTGTGCGCAACGCCTGGCAGCACTGCCAGAAGAAGGAAGGCAGCATCCGCATCGGCGCGAAGGCCGGCTACATGGGCGACGTCGTGATCTTCGAGCTCGGCGACGACGGTCCCGGCATTCCGGTCGAGCTCCGGGGCCAGATCTTCGAGCCTTTTTTCACCACGCGCCCGGGCGGGACCGGCCTGGGGCTGTATATTGCCCGCGAGCTCGCCGACGCCAACGGCGCCACGCTGGAACTCCTGCCCCGCTCGCCGGGCGCGCAGTTCCGCATCACCATGAGGCGCGCGGGCGTGATCGTTAAGCCCGCAACCCCCGCCTGATCACTGCACGAAGACCTCCACCATGACCCGAAAGTCGCGCGGCCAACCCAAGGTGCTCGTCATCGACGACGAGCCCGACCTCCTCGAGCTCCTCGAGCTCACGCTGTCGCGCATGGGCCTCGACACGATCCGCGCCGAATCGGTCGCGGAGGCGATCCGCCTCCTCGACCGGGAACCATTCGACCTGTGCCTCACCGACATGCGCCTTCCCGACGGCGAGGGACTGCGCGTCGTCGAGCACATCAACCAGAAGGGCCTCGACGTCCCGGTCGCGGTGATCACCGCCTACGGCAGCGCCGAGAACGCGGTCGCGGCACTCAAGGCCGGCGCCTTCGACTACCTCGCCAAGCCCGTCGCCCTCGAACAGCTGCGCGCGCTGGTCAAGCAGGCGCTCAAGGTGCCCGACAAGCCGCAGCCGCCGGCCGGCTACCAGCTCCTCGGCGAGTCTCCGGCGATGGAGCAGGTGCGCAGCATGATCGAGCGCCTCGCGAAGAGCCAGGCCCCGGTCTACATCAACGGCGAGTCGGGCAGCGGCAAGGAGCTCGCGGCGCGGATGATCCACCGCGGCGGCCCGCGCGCGGAGCAGCCCTTCGTCGCGGTCAACTGCGGCGCCATCCCCGAGAACCTGATGGAGAGCGAGTTCTTCGGCTACCGGAAGGGCGCGTTCACCGGGGCGGAAGCGGACCGCGAGGGGTTCTTCCAGGCGGCCAACGGCGGGACGCTCTTTCTCGACGAGGTCGCCGACCTGCCTCTCGCGATGCAGGTGAAGCTCCTGCGCGCGATCCAGGAAAAGAAGGTGCGCAAGGTCGGATCGACGCAGGAAGACCCCGTGGACGCGCGCATCATCAGCGCGACGCACAAGAACCTGCCCGGCCTGGTCGAGTCCGGCGACTTCCGCCAGGACCTGTTCTACCGCCTGCACGTGATCGAGCTCACCATGCCGCCGCTGCGCGAGATGCGCGAGGACATCCCGGTGATCGCCAACGCGATCCTCGGCAAGCTCGCCCGGGGCACGCCGGCACGGCTCATGCCCGACGCCGTGGCGGCCCTCGAGAAGTACCCGTTCCCGGGCAACGTGCGCGAGCTCGAGAACATCCTCGAGCGCGGGCTGTCGCTCGCGGCCGACACGCAACAGATCAGCGCCGAGGACCTGCACCTGACGCCGCTCGCCGAGGAGTCCGACGCCCCGATCCCGCCCGGCGAGAAGTGGCCGCTGCAGGACTATCTCGACCGCGTGGAGCGCGCGGCGATCAACGAGGCGCTCGAAAAGACCCGCTTCAACCGCACCGCGGCCGCGAAGCTGCTCGGCATCACCTTCCGCGCCATGCGCTACCGCATGGAGCGGCTGGGGATCAAGTAGGCGCCCGGCGCGGCGCCTCGCGACCCGCTGCCGCGATGACTGGCACGCCGGCCCGCGGCGCCCGGCGCCGGGGTGACGCTCCCGCGCCCGGCGGTGTCCTCGATCGCGCCGGCTGGCACGGTCGGGCGGTCCGCAGATCCTCGCCCAACTGCGACCAGCGCCCGCCGGGCACGCGGATCACGCTGCTGGTCGTGCACGGCATCTCGCTGCCCCCCGGGAAGTTCGGCGGCGACGCGGTCGAGCGGCTGTTCACCAATCGCCTCGACCCCGCCGCCCACCCGTACTACGCCGGCCTCGAGGGCCTGCGCGTCTCCGCGCACTTCTTCATCCGGCGCGACGGCGCGCTCTTCCAGTTCGTGCCCTGCGAGCGCAGGGCGTGGCACGCGGGCGTCTCGTCCTGGCGCGGACGCGAGCGCTGCAACGACTTCTCGATCGGCGTCGAGCTCGAAGGCACCGACACCCGCCCCTACACCACACGGCAGTACGCGCGGCTGGCGCGGCTCGTCCGTGCGTTGCGGTCCCGATACCCGATCGACGACGTGGCCGGCCACAGCGACATCGCGCCCGGCCGCAAGACGGACCCCGGCCCCTCCTTCGACTGGTCGCGACTGGGCACGCTGGTGCGCGGCCGCGGCAACGAATCCGCAGCACGCCGCCGCCGGGCGTAACGGAGCGCCTCGACCGCCGTCCGGTCGGAGACGTCCGCCGGGCGGCTGGAAGGGCGGCGCCGGTCGGATATAATGGAAAGTTATGCAGCTTCTGGCCGATTACCTGCCGCTCCTCCTCTTCTTCGTCGCCTTCAAGGCGTGGGACATCTACGTCGCCACGGCCGTGGCGATCGTGGCGTCCGTCGCACAGATCGCGTACTTCAAGGCGAAAGGGCGCGTCTCGGCCATCCACTGGCTCTCGCTCGCGATCATCGCCGTCTTCGGCGGGGCGACGCTCTGGCTGCAGGACGAGACGTTCATCAAGTGGAAGCCGACCGTCCTCTACGGGCTGTTCGGCGTAATCCTGGCGGTGGGCAAGCTCGCGTTCAGGCGCGACCTCATCGCACTGCTGCTCAAGGACATCGCGCTGCCGGCGCACGTGTGGTCGGCGGTCACCTGGTCGTGGATCGCCTTCTTCGCGGCCATGGCGGTGGCGAACTGGTACGTCGCGTTCCACTTCAGCCTCGAGACCTGGGTGAACTTCAAGGTCTGGGGCGGCATCGGACTGTTCCTGGTCTTCGCGCTGGCGCAAGGCCTCTGGCTCGCCCGCCACGTCGCCGAAGCGCCGGAGAAGCCCTGATGGGCGAGTCCGTCGCGCAGACGATCCGGGCGCGGCTCGCGCCGCTCGAGCCGACGCTCGTGGACCTCCACGACGACAGCGCCGAGCACGCGGGCCACGCAGGCGCCGCCGCCGGCGGCGGGCACTTTTCCCTGGTGATCGTGTCGAAGGCGTTTCACCATCGCAACCGCCTCGCGCGCCACCGCGCGGTTCTAGAACGGGTCGCCGACCTGATCCCGCATCCGTTGCACGCGCTCGCGATCCAGGCCTATACCCCCGAGGAATTCCCCTCCAACCCCGAAGGAACATGAGATGACCAAGAACACGATCGCAGCCGCCGTGGTCGCGGCGTTGCTCCCGGTGGCCGTCGCGCAGGCGCAGGCCCCGGCGACCAAGCCCGCGCCGGCCACGCCCGCGGCCGCAGCCGCCGCGCCGCAGGGCAAGACGCTGTACCCGCAGTCGTTCTTCGACCTGCTGCTCAAGGAGCGCATCGCGCAGGGCCAGCCCGACTCCCCCGAGCTCCGCGCGGCCGTGCGCGACGAGCTCAACACCCGCGAGCTGCTCGTTCGCGAGGCGAAGAAGAAGGGCATGGACAAGAGCGCTGACGTCAAGACCCAGATGGAGCTCGCCTCGCAGACCGTCCTCGTCCGCGCGTACGTGTCCGAGTGGGTGAAGGCCAACCCGGTCTCCGACGCCGACCTCCGCAAGGAATACGAGCAGATCAAGGCGCAGATCGGCGACAAGGAATTCAAGGTCGCGCACATCCTGGTCGAGAAGGAGGACGAGGCGAAGCAGGTGATCGTCGACCTGCAGAAGGGCCAGAAGTTCGAGGACCTCGCGAAGAAGCTCTCGAAGGATCCCGGCTCGAAGGACCGCGGCGGCGACCTCGACTGGAACGCCCCGGCCAACTTCGTGAAGCCGTTCAGCGACGCGATGGTCAAGACCGAGAAGGGCAAGTTCACGCCGCAGCCGGTGCAGACCCAATTCGGCTGGCACGTGATCCGCGTCGACGACGTGCGCGCGGCGAAGGTGCCGTCGTTCGACGAAGTCAAGCCGCAGCTGCAGCAGCGCATGCAGCCGGCGATGCTCGACAAGTACCTGCGCGACCTGCGCGCCAAGAACGGGGTGTAGCCCCGGCAGGCGCGGGCGACGCGCCCGACCGCGCGACGAGGGCAGGCCCGCGGGCCTGCCCTCGTCGTTTGCGCGGCGATCGGCCGCATGGACCTGCACCCTCCTCCCTTCGTCCGGCGCGAGGCGTCGCGTCGCGCGGACGACCTGCTAGACTACGGCGCGCCCCGCAGCCGGGCGTCCCCGCGCGACGCGGGCGTCGAAGCCCCGAACGGGCAGGGAGGAGTGCACATGGCGCTGATCCGCCATCCAAAGGACTTCTGGGCCGGCGTCCTGTTCATCGCCTTCGGCGGCGCCGCCTGCGTGATCGCCCTCGACTACGCGCTGGGCACCGCGGCGCGCATGGGCCCGGGCTACTTCCCGCGCGCGCTGGGCCTGCTGCTGTGCGCGCTCGGCGCCCTCCTCGTGCTTCGCTCGTTCAAGCTTCAGGGCGCGCCGCTCTCGTTCCCGACCTTCAAGCCGCTGTTGATCGTCCTCGGCAGCGTGATGCTGTTCGGCCTGGTCGTCAATCACGCCGGCCTCGTCGTCGCAACCCTCCTGCTCGTGCTCCTCTCGAGCACCGCGAGCCACGAGTACCGCTGGCGCGAGTCGGTCGTCGCGGCGGTCGCGCTCGCGGTATTCGTCGTCGTCGCCTTCCGCTACGGCCTCGGCCTGCAGCTGCCGACGTGGCCTCCCGGGCTCGCGGGGTGAGCGGATGGATCTCTTCGCCAACCTCGCCACGGGCTTCTCGGTCGCGCTGACCGCGACGAACATCCTCTACGCGTTCCTGGGCGTGCTGCTCGGCACGCTGATCGGCGTGCTCCCCGGCATCGGCCCGGTGCCGACGATCGCGATGCTGCTGCCGATCACCTACGCGCTGCCGCCCGTGTCGGCGCTGATCATGCTGGCGGGGATCTACTACGGCGCGCAATACGGCGGCTCGACCACCGCCATCCTCGTCAACCTCCCGGGGGAGTCGTCGTCGGTGGTCACCTGCATCGACGGCTACCAGATGGCGCGCAAGGGCCGCGCGGGCACGGCGCTCGCCATCGCGGCGATCGGCTCGTTCGTCGCCGGCACGTTCGCGACGCTGGTCGTCGCGGCGTTCGCCCCGCCCCTCGCCGAGGTCGCGCTCAAGTTCGGACCGGCCGAGTACTTCTCGCTGATGGTGCTCGGCCTCATCGCCGCGGTCGTGCTCGCGAGCGGATCGCTCATCAAGGCGATCGGCATGATCGTTCTCGGCCTGCTGCTCGGCCTGGTCGGCACCGACGTCAACTCGGGACTGCAGCGCTTCTCGTTCGGCGTCCCGGAGCTCTCCGACGGCATCGGCTTCGTCGCGATCGCGATGGGCGTGTTCGGCTTCGCCGAGATCATCGTCAACCTCGAGCACCGCGGGGCGCGCGAGGTGTTCACGAGCAAGGTCTCGGGCCTGTGGCTCAAGTGGAAGGACCTGCGCGAGGCGCTGCCCGCGATCGGGCGCGGGACGCTGCTGGGCTCGAGCCTCGGCATCCTTCCCGGCGGCGGCGCGCTGCTGTCGGCGTTCGCCTCCTACACGCTCGAGAAGAAGATCGCGAAGGACCCGTCGCAGTTCGGCAAGGGCGCGATCCAGGGGGTCGCGGGGCCGGAGAGCGCGAACAACGCCGGCGCGCAGACCTCGTTCATCCCGCTGCTGACGCTCGGCATCCCGCCCAACGCCGTGATGGCGCTGATGGTCGGCGCGATGACCATCCACAGCATCCAGCCCGGCCCGCAGGTGATGACCGCGAACCCGCAGCTCTTCTGGGGGTTGATCGCGAGCATGTGGATCGGCAACCTGATGCTGGTGATCCTCAACCTGCCGATGATAGGGCTGTGGGTCAAGCTGCTCCAGGTGCCCTACCGCCTGCTCTACCCGGCGATCCTGTTGTTCTGCTGCATCGGCGTCTACAGCCTGCAGAACAACGTGTGGGACGTCTACATGACCGTCCTGTTCGGCGTCATCGGCTGGCTCTTCGTCAAGCTCGAGTGCGAGCCCGCGCCGCTGCTCCTCGGCTTCATACTGGGCCCGCTGATGGAGGAGAACCTGCGCCGTGCGCTCTTGCTGTCCCGCGGCGACCCGACGGTGTTCGTAAGCCGCCCGCTCTCGGCCAGCCTGCTCGCGGCCGCGGCCTTGCTGCTCGTGATCGTGATGCTGCCGAACGTCCGCCGCAAGCGCGAAGAGGCCTTCCACGAGGCCTGACGCGCGCGTGCAGCCGATGCGCTTCGACTGGAGACAGCCCTACGCCTCGCGGCGGCAGCCGGTGCTCGCCCGCAACGCGGTCGCGACGTCGCAGCCGCTCGCGGTGCAGGCGGGCCTCGCGATGCTCCACCGGGGAGGCAACGCCGTGGATGCCGCGATCGCGGCGGCGATCGCGCTCACCGTCGTCGAGCCCACCGGCAACGGGGTCGGCAGCGACCTCTTCGCGATCGTCTGGGACGGCCGCTCGCTCGTCGGCCTGAACGCCTCGGGCCGATCGCCCGCCGCAGTCGACCCGTCCCGCTACGCCGGGCGCGCGGAGATGCCGGCACGCGGCTGGGAATCGGTGACGATCCCCGGTGCGGTGTCCGGGTGGTCGGCGCTGTCCCGGCGGTTCGGGTCGCTTCCTTTCCAGGACCTGTTCGCGCCCGCGATCCGCCATGCGCGAGACGGCTTTCCCGTTTCGCCGATCGTCGCCACCCAGTGGGCGCGCGCGGCCGCGTTGCTGCCGCACGACCTCGGCTTCGGCGATCACTTCCTCCCGCGCGGACGCGCGCCCGCGCCGGGCGAGTCGTTCGCTTGCACGCCTCTCGCAGCGACGCTCGCCGCGATCGCCGAGAGCCACGGCGAGTCCTTCTATCGGGGCGCCCTCGCGCAGGCGATGGTCGATCACGCGCGCGCCCACGGCGCGGCGCACTCGCTCGCGGACTTCGCGGGCCACGCCGTCGACTGGGTGGAGACGCTCGGCATCGACTGGCACGGCGTGCGCGTCCACGAGATGCCGCCCAACGGCCAGGGCATCGCCGCGCAGATGGCGCTCGGCATCCTCGCCCACTTCGACCTTGCATCGCTACCGCCCGACTCGGTCGAAAGCCAGCACCTGCAGATCGAGGCGATGAAGCTCGGCTTCGCCGACGCCTACCGCCACGTCGCAGACCCGGGCGCGATGACGCTCGATCCGGAAGCGCTGCTCGACCCCGCGTACCTCGCCAGCCGCGCGCGCATGATCGATCCGCAGCGCGCGCAGGACTTCGGCCCGGGCGAGCCGCCCGCGGGCGGCACCGTGTACCTCGCCGCCGCCGACGAGGGCGGCACGATGGTGTCGCTGATCCAGTCGAACTACATGGGGTTCGGCTCGGGCGTCGTGGTGCCCGGCACCGGCATCAGCCTGCAGAACCGTGGCGCCGGTTTCTCGCTCGCGCCGGGGCACCCGAACCAGGTCGGCGGTGGCAAGCGGCCGTTCCACACGATCATCCCGGGCTTCGTCACCGCGGGCGGCGCCCCGCTCGCCGCGTTCGGGGTGATGGGCGGGCCGATCCAGCCGCCCGGCCACGTCCAGACGCTGGTCCGGATGATCGCCCTGGGCATGAACCCTCAAGCCGCGCTCGACGCGCCGCGGTGGCGTCTCAACCCGGGCCGATCCGTCGACCTCGAGCCGACCGCGCCGGTGGCGCTTCGCGCGGGCCTCGCGGAACTCGGGCACCAGCTGCGCGCGATCGAGGATTCGGCGGTGGACTTCGGCGCCGGGCAGTTCGTCGTGCGCGGCGAGGACGGCTACGTCGCGGCGTCCGACCCCCGGCGCGACGGGCAGGCGGCGGGATTCTGAGCGCAGCCTGCGCGCACCAGCGCGTCGGCGACGAGGTCCGGGCGGTCAGCCTCCCGTTCGCTGCTTCACCACCGACAGCGGCAGCATCTCGGGAAGGTCGAGTCGCCTGCGGCCGGGCTCCGGTGCCGCGAGCGGCGCGACCGCGCGCATCGTCGCGAGTGAGCGGCGCGCGAGGTCCTGGTAGTGCCTCGTGCCCTCGACCTTCCAGGCGAGCTCGGTGTCGGTGAGGCCGCGCAGTACCTTCGCGGGCACGCCGGCGGCGATCGTGCGCGGCGGGATCACCATGCCGGCCTTGACGAAGGCCATCGCGGCGACGATCGCCGAGTCGCCGACGACCGCGTTGTCGTTGACCACGGCGTTCATGCCGACGAGGCCGTTGCGCTCTACGCGGCAGCCGTGCAGCACCGCCCCGTGGCCGATGTGGCCGTCCTCCTCGACGATCGTCCCGAGGCCCGGGAAGCCGTGAAGCACGCAGGTGTCCTGCACGTTCGCGCCGGCACGGATCTCGATGTGGCCGAAGTCGCCGCGCAGGCACGCCGCGGGACCGACGTAGCAGCCCGGCCCGACGATCACGTCGCCGATCAATACAGCGCTCGGGTGCACGAACGCTTTCGGGTCGACCACCGGCACGATGCCGTCGATCGAGTAAACGGTGAGGTCGAGGCCGTTCATCGGGTCGCCATCCTCTCGTCGCCGGCGCGTCCGGCTACGCGAGCCAAGCGCGGGCGTTGCGGAACATGCGCATCCACGGGGAGTCCTCGCCCCAGCCCTCGGGATGCCAGGACATCTGCACGGTGCGAAACACGCGCTCGGGGTGCGGCATGAGGATCGTGAAGCGTCCGTCGGGCGTGGTCAGGCCGGTGATGCCCTCGGGCGACCCGTTCGGATTGAACGGATAGCGCTCGGTCGGCCGGCCCGCGGCATCGACGAAGCGCAGCGCCACGTACGGCCGCGCGGCGCCGAGGTGCGCGGCGTCGCGGAACTGGGCGTAGCCCTCGCCGTGGGCGGTGGCCACCGGGATGCGGCTGCCTGCCATGCCCGCGAAGAACAGGCTCGGGGAGCGCTCGACCTCGAGCAGCGCGAGACGTGCCTCGAACTGCTCGGAGCGATTGCGCTCGAAGTGCGGCCAGTGCGCGGCGCCCGGGATCAGCTCCCGCAGGTTGCTCATCATCTGGCAGCCGTTGCATACGCCGAGCGCGAAGGTGCCGGGACGCCCGAAGAACGCCGCGAACTCGTCGCGGGCGCGCGGGTTGAAGAGGATCGACTTCGCCCAGCCCTCGCCGGCGCCCAGCACGTCGCCGTACGAGAAGCCGCCGCAGGCGACGACGCCCTGGACGTCGGCGAGCGTGCGCCGCCCGGCGATGAGGTCGCTCATGTGCACGTCGATCGCGGCAAACCCAGCTCGGTCGAAGGCGGCGGCCATCTCCACCTGGCCGTTGACGCCCTGCTCCCGCAGGATCGCAACCGCGGGGCGCACGCCGGTGGCGACGAACGGCGCCGCGATGTCGAGCGCCGCGTCGAAGCCCACGGCGACCGGCATCGGGGGCTCGGCCGCGACGAGCAGCCGATCGTATTCCTCGTCGGCGAGCGACGGGTGATCGCGCAGGCGCTGCAGCTCGTGCGTCGTCGCCGACCAGGCGCGGTGCAGGTCGACGCGCGACTCGTCGAGAAGGACGTGGTCGATCGTGCGCACGCGGATGCGCTCACCGGACGCGGGCGCGCCGACCACGCAGGCTTGGAGGCCCGCGGCCCGAGCAGCGTCGATCACCGCCTGCGTGTGGGCCGCATCGACCTGCACGACCGCCCCGATCTCCTCGGCGAAGAGGGCGGCGTGGGGCGGCGCTTCGATGGCGTCGAGCATGATCTCGAGGCCGCAGCGGGACGCGAACGCCATCTCCGCGAGCGTCGCGAACAGCCCGCCGTCGCCGACGTCGTGATACGCGAGCAGCAGGCCGTCGCGCCGCGCCTGCTGCACGAGCGCGAACAGCGCCGCGAGCTCGCGTGGGCGCACGTCGGGCGCCTCGTCGCCGAGCTGCCCGCAGGCCTGCGCCAGCGCCGACGCCCCGAGGCGACGGCGGCCGCCGCCGGCGTCGAGCAGCACGAGCGACGTCGGTCCCTTGCCCAGGCGCAGCATCGGCGTCAGCGTGCGGCGCGCGTCGTCGACCGGGGCGAACGCCGACACCACGAGCGACACCGGAGCGGTCACCGCGCGCTCGCCCTCGCCGTCCTGCCAGGTGGTGCGCATCGACATCGAGTCCTTGCCCACGGGAATCGACACGCCGAGCGCGATGCAGAACTCGCTCACCGCCCGCACCGTGTCGTAGAGCGCCGCGTCCTCGCCGGGGTGCCCCGCCGGGGCCATCCAGTTCGCCGACAGGCGCACCGCGTCGATCGAGGCCACCGGCGCCGCCGCGAGGTTGGCGATCGCCTCGGCGACGGCGATCCGTCCCGAGGCCGGCGGGTCGATCAGCGCGAGCGGCGTGCGCTCGCCCATCGCCATCGCCTCGCCCGCGTAACCTTCGAAGTCGGCGAGCGTCACCGCGACGTCCGCGACCGGCACCTGCCACGGCCCCACCATCGGGTCGCGCGCACACAGGCCGCCGACCGTGCGGTCGCCGATCGTCACGAGGAACGTCTTGTCGGCGACCGCGGGGAACTGCAGCACGCGGTAGGCGGCCTCGCGGAGGTCGATCGCGCCGAGCGCGAGCGGCTCGGTCGCGCGCGGCCTGTGCGTCACGTCGCGGATCATCCGCGGCGGCTTGCCGAGGATCACGTCGATCGGCACCTCGACCGGGCGATTGCCGAAGCGCCCGTCGCTCACCACCAGTCGCCCGTGCGCGTTCGCGGTGCCGACGACCGCGAACGGGCAGCGCTCGCGCTCGCAGATCGCCCGGAAGCGCGGCAGGCTCGCCGGCGCGATCGCCAGCACGTAGCGCTCCTGCGCCTCGTTGCACCAGATCTCGCGCGGCGACATGCCCGGCTCCTCCGAGGGCACCGCACGCAGGTCGAAGTTCCCGCCGGCGCCGCCGCCGTGGACCAGCTCCGGCAGCGCGTTCGACAACCCGCCTGCCCCGACGTCGTGGATCGACAGGATCGGGTTCGCCTCGCGGAGCTGCCAACAGCGGTCGATCACCTCCTGCGCGCGGCGCTGCATCTCGGGATTGCCGCGCTGCACGGAGTCGAAGTCGAGGTCGGCGACGTTCTGGCCGGTGGCCATCGACGAGGCCGCGCCGCCGCCCATGCCGATTCGCATGCCTTCGCCACCCAGCTGAATGATCAAGGTTCCGGCAGCAAATTCAACTTTGTGGGTATGCTCATCGGC
>Ga0114939_10001525_pt1 | contig 18136 bp, 19 predicted proteins | sample AshMeaCrysSpring_FD_87196 | JGI IMG/M metagenome (GOLD analysis project Ga0114939, IMG submission 87196) | Groundwater microbial communities from Big Spring, Nevada to study Microbial Dark Matter (Phase II) - Ash Meadows Crystal Spring | ecosystem: Environmental > Aquatic > Deep subsurface >...
GCCGGGGGCCGGCCGGCGGTTCACGCGATAGCGCACGCCCTGTGTCTGGGCGGCCACCCGATGCATCTCGCTCCAGTAGGCCTGGTCCCCGTAGAACTCGCGCTCCTCACCGTGCAGCAGCTTCGGCAGCTGGTTGAACTCCGAGGCCCCGGCATGGGTGGTCACCAGCGTGTGCACCAGTCCGTTCGGGTCGGTGCCCACGTGCGCCTTCATCCCGAAGCGCCACTCGCGCGCGTTCTTCTTGCCCTGCTTCATCTCCGGGTCGCGCGCCTGCGCCTCGTTCTTGGTCGAGGGCGGCGCATCGACTCCGAGTCGTACAGTGCATCCTCCATCGCCGGATCCGACAGGTTGAACCACTGTTGCATGAAGTGGATGCGCAGCATCCGCTCCAGCGGCATCGGTTGCGTGCCGTTGCCCGCCCGCGGGTGGTGCGGCTCGATGAGCGCCACCATCGGCGCCCAAGGGACCACCTGGTCCATCTCCCCAAGAAACCGCTCCCGGCGGGTCACCTTGCCCTTCTTCTCCCAGGCTGCCGATGCAAAGGTCGTCTGCTGCATCGCTCCCCTCGAGCCCTCACGGCCACTGCACACTGCACGCAGTATTCTTCAGCTATGACGACCTGTGCAGAGCTTCCCTAGTCACCGGCGCGGGCGCAACCAATCGAAGGGATTTGGTGATTCGTGCTCCGGATCCCACCAGGGGTCGATCGACCGTCAGCCGGTCGCAGGATGCCAGGATTGCGCAGGGTGTCACCACGGGTGCATCAGCCGACGCGGGTCTGCTGTGGCGCGAGGTCCGGCTCTTCGAGCCGTGCGAGGATTCGACGCCGGGACTCGCGGCGCAGTTCGTTCACGGCGTGCCTCGATGCGGCTGGCGCGCCGAGCGGCTCGAGAATCTCGACCGTCACCGGCCCCGGACGGACGATCAGCGCGCGGTTCGGTAGCGCACGGCGCGCACCGCGGATCACGACCGGGACCACCGGCAGCCCACCGCGGAGCGCTGCGACGAAAGCCCCCGCATGGAAGCGCTTGAGGCCCGCCGTCTCGTCGAACGTTCCCTCGGGAAAGAACACCAGGGCGTGGCCGCGCTCGGCCTTGCGAAGCAGACGTGAGGCATCGCGGCGCCGGCCGCCCGCGTCGTGGCGATCAACGAACTCGGAGCCGATTCGCCTCAGCAGGAAGCCGACGACCGGCATCGACGACGCTTCGCGCTTGATGACGAAGGAGAATCGCGGCGGCAGTGCGGCTTTCATCACGACCCCGTCGAGGTAGCTGGCGTGATTGGCGACGACCACGCATGATCCATCCGGCAGGCGCTCGAGGCCTTCGACGCGGAGCCGCAGGCCCAGCAACGGCAGCGCGATGCGGGCAAGCTGGCGCACGATTGCGCGGCGCGTCTCAAGCCCCGGCACCACGAGCGCCAGAATCGTGGCGACCAGGAACAGCAGGACGAAGACGACGAGCGCGGCGATACCGTAGATGGTGGACAACGCGCCCGCGAGCGCACTATGCATCGCCGTAACCTCTCGAACGGGCCGCAAGTCTGCCGCGCGGGGCGCTTTCTGTGAACTGCATCCGGCGAAGGGGGGCGTGGGGCAGCGTTCTGTGAGGGTTGTCACGCCGCCGGCGGCAAAGCGGCTCTCATACTCGCCGCCACGAGCACTTCCTGAGCCGAAATGAGTACAGCAGTGAAGAGGAGCGTCGTCGTACGCACTCCGCGCGGAACCGGGAAAGACCCGGGCCCCGGTCCGATCGATCGCTTCCTGGACGCGGTCTGGATGGAGCGCGGCCTCTCGCCCAATACCCTCGCCGCTTACCGTGCCGACCTTACGGCTCTGGAGCGATGGCTCGACGCCCGCGATACCGCCATCATCGAGGCCAAGCGCGCCGACCTGCTCGCGTTCATGGCCTCGCGCATCGAGGCGGGGGCCCGTCCGCGATCGACGGCCCGACAGCTCTCGAGCTTTCGCCGCTTCTATCGATACCTTGTCCGCGAAGGCGTCCTGCGCGAGGATCCGACCGGGCTGATCGACATGCCCAAGGTGGGCCGTTCACTGCCGCGGTCGCTCACGGAGGAGGAAGTCGAGGCCCTGTTGGCCGCTCCGTCCGTGAGCGACCCGCTCGGTCACCGCGACCGCACCATGCTCGAGGTCCTCTACGCAACGGGTCTGCGCGTATCGGAACTCGTGAGCCTCAAGATTACCTCGGTGAACCTGAGTCAGGGCGTGCTGCGCATCGTCGGCAAGGGCGATCGGGAGCGGCTGATACCGCTCGGCGAGGAAGCCGTGCAGTGGCTGCACCAATTCCTCCAGGGCCCGCGCGTCGAGATCCTGCTCGAGCGACAGACCGATTTTCTGTTCCCGACGCGACGCGGTGACCGCATGACGCGCCAGGCGTTCTGGCACATCATCAAGCGGCACGCGCGCAGCGCGGGCGTGCAGAAGGAACTGTCCCCGCACACGCTGAGACACGCTTTCGCCACCCACCTGCTGAATCACGGCGCCGACCTGCGCGTCGTGCAGATGCTGCTGGGTCACAGCGACCTGTCGACCACGCAGATCTATACCCACGTCGCTCGCGAGCGGTTGAAGGACCTGCACTCGCAGCACCATCCGCGCGGCTGAGTCGCCGCTGGCGGCCGAAAGGCCGCGTCGGTCTGCTAGACTTCGGCGCCCCGCACTGAACCCGCGGCGTGCCGCGCGGTCTCAACCTCTGCGGACACGCCGCAACGACGGATGGAATGCATGCGTTCGAGACTCTTCACTGCGACCCTGATCGCCGCATTCGGGCTCGCGCCCGTGGGCACGGCCCTGGCCCAGGCCCAATCGCCTCCCTCCGCCGCGCAGAAGACTCCCGGTAAGTCGGCCACCGTGCCGGCGGACGTTCGTCAGCGCATCGCCGCCAAGCTCCCCGGCGCCAAGCCCGAGGACATCGCGATCTCGCCGATCCCGGGCCTGTATGAAGTCACGATGGGAGGGCTGATCGCCTACGTGACGCCGGACGGGAAGTATCTGCTGAGCGGAAACATCTATGACCTCGATACCGAGGTCAACCTCACCGCCACGCGGCGAAACGCCGTGCGCGCCAAGGCTCTTGCGGCCTTGCCGGAGGGCCAGATGATCGTGTTCTCGCCGCCGAACCCGAAGATGACGGTGACCGTGTTCACCGACATCGACTGCGGGTTCTGCCGCAAGTTTCACAACCAGATCGCCGACTTCAACAAGGCCGGCGTGCGGGTGCGCTACCTGATGTTCCCGCGCACCGGGCCGGGTACCGAGTCGTGGCGCAAAGCGGAGTCGGTATGGTGTTCGAAGGACCGCCGCGAAGCGCTCACTCGCGCCAAGAAGGGCGAGGACCTCAAGACGAAGTCGTGCAGTGAGGCGTCCGCCATCAAGACGCAATACACGATGGGCGAGGAACTCGGCGTGGAAGGCACGCCTGCGATCTTCACGCAGGGCGGGGACTACATCGGCGGTTTCCTGACTCCTGACCAGCTGGTCAAGGTCGTGGAGGCATCGCAGAAGACCGCGGACGCGCGCTGACCGGACTCAGCGCTCCAGATACTGGAGCTTGCCAGTGCGGCCGTCCCACTCCTTGGCATCGGCCGGCGCGTCTTTCTTCTCGGTGATGACCGGCCACAGCTTGGTCAATTCCGCATTGAGCGCCGTAAAGGCCTGCTGACCGTCCGGCACCTCCTCCTCGGAGAAGATAGCCTCGGCCGGGCATTCCGGCTCACACAGCGTGCAGTCGATGCACTCGTCCGGGTCGATCACCAGCATGTTGGGGCCCTCGTGGAAGCAATCCACCGGACAGACTTCCACGCAGTCCATGTACTTGCACTTGATGCAGTTTTCGGTGACGACGAAGGTCATCGGCTCGCTCCAGTCCCGGTCAGGAAACGGCGCCTGGTGACGGGCGCGGGCGCGTATTCTGCCAACCGTCGCGACGCGCTGCAAAAGGACTCACCGCAGGACCGGAGGGCGCAGGTCGATCGCGGTGAAGTGGTGGCGGTCGAGGCCTTCGCGCCGGTCCTCCAGGTAGCGGCGCAGCGCATAGTCGACACTTCGAAACGCGATGTCGTGCCAGGGGATGTCGGCCTCCTGGCAAAGCATGACCTCCAGACTCTCGTCGCCCGCCCCGAACTCGGGTCGCGGTAGACGCGCACGGAACATCACGTGCACCTGGTCCGCATGCAGCACGTGCACCACCGCGAGCAGCGAGCCGATCTCGACGTCGGCCAGCGCCTCCTCGAGAGACTCGCGTCGCGCCGCGTCCTGGGTGGTCTCACCGTTCTCCATGAAGCCCGCCGGGATGGTCCAGTACCCGCGCCTCGGCTCGATCGCACGCCGGCACAGCAGGATCCGGCCCTCGTGCTCGGGGACGCAGCCCGCGACAATGCGGGGATTCTGGTAGTGAATGCGTCCGCAGGACGTACACACGTGCCGGGGGCGCTGGTCGCCCTCGGGCACGAGCACGGTCACGGGCTGGCCACAGTGTGAACAGAAGTTCATAGATCGCGCGGATCCTTGGTGCCGGGAGAGGGAATCGAACCCTCACGATGTCGCCACCGCCGGATTTTGAGTCCGGTGCGTCTACCAGTTCCGCCATCCCGGCAGGGGGCGGGAAGCTTAACCGATCGAGCGCGAGCGGAACGAATCTCATTTTTTATCATATGTTTACCAATGCTATTGAATGTCGACCGCGCACGCAGCAGACTGCATCCCGCGCCGGTTGACCGTCCTGCGGGAACTTCCGCGGCGGGTTGCGGTCTGAGGGGCCTGACGTCGCCTGCGGGCGGCCTGCGTTCATTGCACGGAGAGTGCTCGCATGCGACGACGGTGGTGGCTGGCCGCACTGGCCGGAATGGTGATTTCCTTACAGGCCCATGCCGATGCGGACCTCGTCGGACAGCTGTCCAAGGCCGCCCCGGCTGCCAGTCCCCATGTGCTCACGCTCGCCACCCGCGCTGCCGACTGCGCACGCCGGCAGGGCCTGCTGGACGCCTTCAGTCACCTCGCCGTCATCGATTACTCGAAACCTTCGACCGAGCCCCGCCTGTGGGTGTTCGACGTGGTCACCGGCCGTCTCCTGTTCCAGGAACTCGTCGCGCATGGCCGCAACACGGGCGAGCATCACGCGCAGCGTTTCTCGAACGTCGAGGGCAGCAAGATGTCGAGCCTCGGCCTGTTCCAGGCGGCCGACACGTACCATGGCAGCAACGGCTACTCGCTGCGGCTGCGCGGCCTCGACGCGGGTTTCAACGACAACGCGATGGCGCGCGCAATCGTCATGCACGGCGCGCCATACGTCAGCGAGGCCATCGCTGAGCGCCTCGGCCGCCTCGGCCGCAGCTGGGGCTGCCCGGCGGTGCGTCCGGAGGTGGCTCGCACGGTGATCGATACTCTGAAGGGCGGGGCGCTTCTGTTCGCCTACTACCCGGATCGAAAGTGGCTCAACGAGTCGCCGATGCTTCGCTGCGGCGAGACGCGCTCCGCGGATGCGCAGGGTTCGAACCTCGCCCGCGTGACTCCCAGCGGCTGATCCGCCGCCCCTGCCACGGGCCTGATGGGCCCGACGCTCCTGCCGCGACGCGCGGTCGCGCATCGGGTGAATGCCGGGCGTGCAGGCTCTGCGACCCTTCCGACGGCTGGCGCATCTAAGCCTGCAATGACCGGCTTTGCCGACAGCGAGTTGCTCTTTGATGCCCTGAGGCGAGCCCGTGCGGGCGAACGTTGTGCCTACGCCGACATCTACCGGCTGCTCGAGCGGCCTGTACGTACCCTTGCGCGCCGTCTCGTGTCGCGAGCGGCCGTCGCCGAGGACCTTGCGCAGGACGTGTTCGTCGAGGTCCTGACGAGCCTCGGCCAGTACGACGGCCGCGGATCTTTCGCCGGCTGGGTGCGAAGTATCACGGTCCGCAAGTGCCTCATGCACCTGCGCTCGCCGTGGCGCCGGGGCCGGCAGTGGATCGAGTCGCTCGACGGAGAGCAGTCGTTCGAGTCGGGCGAGTCCCGCGCGCCGTCGAGTGGCGAGGCACTCGACCTCGAACGCGCCCTGGGGCAGCTCGGTGACACGGCCCGCGTGGTCGTGTGGCTGCACGACGTCGAGGGTTACACGCACGTCGAGATCGGTGCGCTGCTCGGCGGTACTGCCAGCCTGTCCAAGTCGCAGCTTGCGCGCGCACATGCGCGCCTGCGCGAGCTGCTCGAGAATGACGCAGCGAGAATCTCATGCACGCCAGTCTCGACCAGCTGCTGAACCTGCGTGACGGCGCGCCCGTGGCGGCCGCGATCCGTGAGCACGTTCGCGACTGCCCCCGCTGTTCCACCCGGCTCGCAGGCGCGACGCGGATGCGCGATCGCCTGCGCGCGTTGCCCGTTGCGCCTGAGCCCGCCGATGACGCCTGGGCATCGATCGAGGCGCAGGCGGCGAGCATCCACCGACGGCGCCGGCGCATGGCAGGTCTCGCGCCGCTGGCGGCTGCAGCCTCGGTCGCGGCGCTGGCGGTGTTCGCGGCGATGCGCTGGGTCGAGCCGGGCACGCCCGCGCCGCAATCCGCCGCGACCGTCGCTTCCGCCGCATCACTCGTGAGTGACGAGCAGCTCGCCGTTTTGCAGGCGCGCTCGCAGGCGCTCGAGGCGATGCTCGCGGCCATGCCCGCACGGCCTGCGGTCGAGCGCGCCGCGACGAGCGTGCCGATCGAGTCGCTCGAGGCGCAGGTGCAGTGGCTCGATCATCAGCTGACGGTGGCCGATGCGGACGGTCGCGTCCCACAGGCGCAGCAGCTGTGGCGCGACCGTGTCGAAGTAATGAATTCCCTGGTGCAGCTGCGATACGTCGAAGCGCAGCAAATCTCGAACTGATCCGGAGCTTGATCATGCGATTCCACAGCTTGTCCGGCATGCCACGCATCGCAGTAGCGGCCTGCGTGGCCGCGCTGATCAGCGCTGGCGCGCACGCCGCAGCTGCGAGCCCGGCGCCGCCGGATCGCGACACGCTGGAGCAGCAGTTGCAGGAGGCACGTGCCGATCTCGAGGCCGTTGCCCGCGAGGTCGCGGAGTTGAGCCGCCAGCTCTACGGCGAGGGTGGCGACGTGCTGAAATTCGTTCAGGGCGGTCCGCGCGGCTCGATGCTCGGCATCAACCTCGGCACCGGCGAGGCGCGCGGGGAGGGCGTCGCGGTGGCCGGCGTGAGCCCGGGAGGTCCCGCCGAGCAGGCTGGCCTCAAGGCCGGCGACGTGATCGTGGCGGTCGACGGCAAGAGCCTGAAGCGCACACCGGAGCGCAGCGCCAGCGCGCAACTCGTCGAGACCATGCGCGGCACGGCGCCCGGCAGCAAGATGGAGGTGGACTACCTCCGCGACGGCCGGCGCCTCACGGCAACGCTCACCACTGTTCCCGCCGAGCCGCCGATCGTCCGGGTATTCCGGGAGCGATTCGCGGGACTTCCCGACGGTGCGCTGCCGATGGCGGGCCTCGAGGGGCTGCTGTTCCCCGAGGGCAGCTTCGGCGCGCTCGAGCTGGTGCCGGTGACGCCGAAGCTCGGTCGCTATTTCGGGACTGACCGCGGGCTGCTCGTGGTGCGAGCGCCGGAGTCGAAGCAGCTGCCACTTGAGGAAGGCGACGTCCTGCAGTCCATCGACGGCCGGACGCCCGACAGTCCAGGCCAGGCGTTCCGAATCCTGCGTTCCTACGACCCGGGAGAGACGGTGAAGCTTGGCGTGCTGCGCGAGCGCAAGTCGCTGGTGCTCGAGGCGACCATGCCGTCGCGCGGGGCGGCGCACGAGAATCGTCGCCACATGCGCCCGCCTCCGGCAGCGCCGGTACCGCCCAAGTCACCCGCGGCGCCGTCGCGCGACGACTCGGGACCGGCCTGAGTGCAGGCCCGGCGTCGGCGGTCCGCGCGGCCACCGTTCCGCGCCGCTCGGGCGGCTGGGCTGAACGCCTCTGCTAGCATGCGCAGCCCATGCTGCGTTGCGACTTTGCCTACGACCTGCCGGAGGAACTGATCGCGCGCCATCCGACGGCGCGCCGCAGCGACAGCAGGCTGCTGCATCTCGACGGCGCAAATGGTGCCGTGGCCGACCGGCGGTTCACCGACTTGCCTTCGCTGCTGCACAGCGGGGACCTGCTGGTGTTCAACGACACGCGGGTGATCCCGGCCCGACTGCGCGGGCGGAAGCAGACCGGCGGCCGCATCGAGATCCTGCTGGAACGCGTGATCGACAGCCAACGGGCACTCGTGCAGCTGCGGTCGAGCAAGCCGGCGGGGGTCGGTTCGCGCATCGAGCTGCCCGGCGACGCGTATGCCACGGTGCTTGGCCGAGACGATGACTTCTGGGTGCTCGATTTCGGCGGACCGCCGACCGCGGTGTTCGAGCGCCACGGTGAGATGCCGTTGCCGCCTTACCTGCTTCGTGCCCCCGAGGACTACGACCGCGAGCGTTACCAGACTGTATTTGCGCGCGAGCCGGGTGCCGTGGCCGCCCCGACCGCAGGACTGCACTTCGACGAGGCGCTGCTCGCGGCCTGCGAGCTTGCGGGCATTCACCAGGCTCGAGTGACGCTGCACGTTGGTGCGGGCACGTTCCAGCCCGTGCGCGTCACGGACCTGCGCGAGCACCGCATGCACGTCGAGCTGGCCGTGGTCCCGCCGGCAACCTGCGAGGCGGTGCGCGACTGTCGCGCGCGAGGCGGGCGGGTCGTCGCGGTCGGAACGACCGCCGTGCGTGCCCTGGAGTCGGCAGCCCTGGGCGGTCGCCTCGAGCCTTTCTCCGGCGACACGCAGCTCTTCATCACCCCGGGCTTCCGCTTCCGGGTGGTGGACGCGATGGTCACGAACTTTCACCTGCCGGAGTCCACGCTGCTGATGCTGGTCTCGGCGTTCGCGGGGCGCGCGCAGGTGCTCGCGGCGTATCGCCACGCGATCGCGCAGCGCTATCGCTTCTTCAGCTACGGCGACGCGATGTTCGTCGAGCCGGAGTGCGCGGCGCTCGCTTCCCGGGGGACAGCATGAGTTTCGAACTGCTCGCGACGGATGGCCGCGCGCGCCGCGGCCGGATGCGACTGCTCCGCGGTACCGTCGAGACCCCGGTGTTCATGCCCGTGGGTACCTACGGCACCGTCAAGGCGATGGCACCGGAGGAACTCACCGACCTTGGCGCGGAGATCGTGCTTGGAAACACCTTTCACCTGATGCTCCGGCCAGGCACGGAGGTGATCCGTGCCCACGGCGGCCTGCACCGTTTCATGCACTGGAGCAGCCCAATACTCACCGACTCCGGCGGCTTCCAGGTGTGGAGCCTCGCCGAACTGCGCAGGCTCACCGAGGACGGCGTCCGCTTCCGGTCGCCGGTGAACGGCGACCCCGTGTTCCTGAGCCCCGAGATCTCGATGGAGGTCCAGGCCGCGCTCGACTCTGACATCGTGATGGCCTTCGACGAGTGCCCGCCGTATCCCGCGACCGAGGCCGAGGCGCGCGCGTCCATGGAGCTCTCGATGCGCTGGGCCCGGCGCAGTCGCGATGCGCATCTGGCGCTTGGCAATCCCAACGCGATCTTCGGCATCGTGCAGGGCGGCACGCATCTCGGGCTGCGGCTCGAGTCGCTCGAGGCGCTGAGCGGGATCGGCTTCGACGGCTACGCAGTGGGCGGGCTGGCGGTCGGGGAGCCCGCCGAGGAGCGCAACGCCGTGCTCGACGGGCTCGATCCGCACCTGCCGGCGAATCGCCCGCGCTACCTTATGGGTGTGGGCACGCCCGCGGACATCGTGGCTGCGGTGCTGCGCGGAATCGACATGTTCGACTGCGTGATGCCGACGCGCAATGCACGCAACGGGCACCTGTTCACCAGCCAGGGCGTCGTGAAGATCCGCAACGCGGTCCACCAGTCCGACACCGGTCCGCTCGACCCGGACTGCGGCTGCTACACCTGCCGGCACTACTCCCGTGCGTATCTGCGCCACCTCAATCGTTGCAACGAGATCCTCGGCGCGCGGCTCGGTACCATACATAACCTCTACCACTACCTCGATCTGATGCGTCGCATCCGTGCCGCGGTCGAGGCGGGCGAGTTCGGCCGATTTGCCGCCGCCTTCCTCGCTGGTCCGGAGGGGGCTGTCGGGCCGTCCGGCAGCGGCGGGCCCTCTCGGTTATAATCCCGCCCCTTTTTGCGACCCGACTCCCGGGTCCGTTCACAGGAGTCCTCGATGGAGTGGTTGATCCCGAGCGCCTATGCGCAGGCCGCAGGCGCCGCGCAGCCCAATGTAATCATGCAGCTGCTGCCGCTGATCCTGATCTTCGTGGTGTTCTACTTCCTGCTGATCCGGCCGCAGGCCAAGCGGGCCAAGGAACACAAGGCGATGGTCTCCGCGCTGGCCGTTGGCGACGAGGTCGTCACCAGCGGCGGCATCCTGGGCAGGGTCGCCGAGGTGAGCGACCAGTTCCTGACTGTCGAGGTCGCCGAAGGCGTACGCGTCAAGGTGCAGCGACACACGGTCAGCGGCCTGCTCCCCAAGGGTACCTACAAGAACGCCTGACCGGCCGGGGATCCTCCGCATGCATACCTACCCGGCCTGGAGGATTTGGCTGGTCGCCATCGTCATGCTGGCGGCACTCATCCTCGCCCTGCCGAACGTCTTCGGGGAAGGGCCCGCGCTGCAGTTGTCTCGCGACGACCGCGCTGCCTTCACGGACCAGTCGGCGGGCGCCGTCACAGGCATCCTCGAGTCCAAGGGCATCCCGGTCGATGCCTCGTGGATCGAAGGCGACCGCCTCGTGCTTCGATTCGACGACCTGCAGCAGCAGCGCGCAGCGCGTGACGCAATCCAGCAGGCCGCGCCGCGCGAGTACCTGATCGCGCTGTCGCAGGCGCCGCGCATGCCCGGCTGGCTGCGCGCCACAGGTTTGAAGCCCATGAGCCTCGGCCTCGACCTGCGTGGCGGCGTGTATTTCCTCTATGAGGTCGACGTCGCCGGAGCGGTGAAGCAGCTCATCGCCAGCATGGAGCGCGACTACCGCACGCTGCTGCGCGACGAGCGCATTCCGTTCACAGCCATCGAGGCCGCGGGCGCCGACGGCGTGCGGATAGCGCTGCGCAGCGTAGCGGACATCGATCGCGTGACCGCGGCGCTGCGCAAGCAGGATCCGAACGTGAATCTCGAGAGCGACCGGGCCGGCGAGGGCGGGTCGGTGACGGTGCGGCTCACGCCGGACCAGATCAAGCAGCGGCAGGACTTCGCCATCCAGCAGAACATCACGACGCTGCGAAATCGCGTCGACGAGCTGGGCGTGACCGAGCCCATCGTGGCGCGGCAGGGCGTCGATCGCATCACCGTGCAGTTGCCGGGCGTGCAGGATCCGAACGAGGCGCTGCGGGTTCTTGGCGCCACCGCGACCCTGGAGTTCCGGCTCGTCGACGACCAGAACGACGCGATGGAGGCCGAGCGTCTCGGCCGCGCGCCGCTCGGTGCGCGGCTCTACAAGATGCGCTCGGGCGGCCCCGTGCTCCTGAAGCGCGAGGTCATCGCTTCAGGCGAGCAGCTGGTGGATGCGAGCTCCGGCTTCTCCGAGGGCCAGCCGGCCGTGTTCGTGAAGCTCGATGCCCGCGGCGCCGCCGAAATGCTCGAGACCACGCGCGAGCATCTCGGTCGACCGATGGCGGTGGTGTTCATCGAGAAGAAACGCCTCGCCGAGAAGGACCCCTGCAGCGGCGTGCGTGCCGGCAACGAATGCACCGAGGAAGAGGTGATCAGCGTCGCCACGATCCGCGGCGTGTTCGGCAGCAACTTCCAGATCACGGGGCTGCTGGCGGGCGAGGCGCGCGAGCTGGCGCTGTTGCTGCGGGCGGGCTCGCTTGCCGCTCCGCTCTACATCGTCGAGCAGCGCACGGTCGGTCCGAGCCTCGGGCAGGACAACATCGACCGCGGCGTGCGCGCCCTGGTGATCGGCATGTTGCTCACGTTCGCCTTCATGGCGATCTACTACAAGAAGTTCGGGATGGTCGCGAACGTCGTGCTGGCGTCGAACGTGGTGCTGCTCACCGCGCTGCTGTCGATGCTCCAGGCGTCGCTGTCGCTGCCGGGCATCGCGGGCATCGTGCTCACGGTGGGCATGGCCGTGGACGCCAACATCCTGATTTTCGAGCGCATCCGGGAGGAGCTTCGCAACGGCATGAGTCCGTTGGCAGCGATCAACGCGGGCTTCGAAAAGGCGTTTTCGGCGATCGCCGACTCGAACATCACCACCCTGATCGCGGGCGTCGTGCTGTTCACCTTCGGCACGGGGCCGGTGCGCGGCTTCGCGGTGGTGCTGTCGCTCGGCATCATCACCTCGATGTTCACCGCGTTGCTCGGCAGCCGCGCACTCATTCACCTGCTGTGGGGGCGTCAGCGCAAGCTCGAAGCGCTCTCGATCTGAGGACCTACCGCGATGGAATTCTTCCACAAGGCCACCCGCTACCCGTTCATGGCCACCCGCCGGCGGTGGTACGTGGTGTCGGCGGTCCTGATCTTCGGGTCGCTGCTCGCGCTGGCGGTGCGCGGCCTCAACTTCGGCATCGACTTCACCGGCGGCGTGGTCATGGAGTTCGCCTTCCCGCAGGCCGCCAGCCTTGATCAGGTACGCGCGGCGCTCGAGCAGGCCGGTGTCGGCGACGCCTCGGTTCAGAGCTTCGGCGGTGCGAGCGACGTGCTCGTGCGCATCCTGCCCAAGGAGGGGACGGACACCAACCGGCTCGGCCAGAGCGTGCTCGCGGCGATCCAGTCCTTCGAGCCCGGGGCGGAGTTGCGCCGCACCGAGGTGGTCGGACCGCAGGTCGGCCAGGAACTCGCTGAAAAAGGCGCGCTCGCGGTGCTGTTCACGTTCCTGCTGATCCTCGCGTACGTCGCCGTCCGCTTCCAGTGGAAGCTCGGCGTGGGTGCGCTCGCAGCGGCCCTGCACGACCCCATCGTCATCCTCGGATTCTTCGCCGTCACCGGCATGACCTTCGATCTGCCGGCGCTGGCGGCGATCCTGGCGGTGATCGGTTACTCGCTGAACGACACGGTGGTGGTCTTCGACCGGATCCGTGAGCGGTTCCTGTCCATGCGCAAGGGCGCGTCCGAGCAGATCATCGATGCTGCGATCAACGAGACGCTGTCGCGCACCATCATGACCAGCGCTACGACCATGATCACCGTGCTGTCGCTGCTGTTCTTCGGCGGCGAGATCCTGCGCGGCTTCGCGACGGCACTGGCGATCGGCATCGTGGTCGGCACCTATTCGTCGATTTACATCGCGAGTGCAATTTCACTGGACCTCAAGTTGGCCGCGCGCGACCTGCTACCCGTGCAACGGGAGAAGGACGCGATCGACGACATGCCGTGAGCCCGGTCCAGGTGGCCGACCATGCGTGAGCGAGGAGTCGGCGCGTGAACGAGCTGGTCTGGGGCGCGTTCCTTGCGCTTTTCCTGACGCTGCTGTTCCTCGACCTGAGCGTCCTGCACCGGGAGTCTGCCGAGCTCTCGGTAAAGCAGGCGCTGTTCTGGACCACTGTCTGGGTCAGCGTCGCGCTGTCCTTTACCCTGGTCATCTTCGGGCTCTACGAGCACGGCTGGTTCGGCTTCCACCCCAGTGCCGAGGTCGCCACGGGCAAGGACGCCGTGGTGCTGTTCATCACGGGGTATCTCCTAGAGTGGTCGCTGTCGGTCGACAACATCTTCGTCATCGCGCTGATCTTTGCCTACCTCAAGATTCCGACGCTGTACCAGTACCGCGTGCTGTTTTGGGGAATCGTGGGTGCGATCGTGCTCCGGGGCATCATGATCATCGCGGGTGCGGCGCTGCTGCGGCAGTTCGACTGGATGTTCTACGTGTTCGGGGCGATCCTGCTCGTCTCGGCGCTCCGGATGCTCCGCGAAGAGGACGAGGACCGAGATTTCGGCTCGAGCTTCCCGGTGCGTCTGGTGCGGCGCTTCGTTCCGGTGACCGCCGATCTCGAGCGAGCGCGGTTCTTCGTGCGCCGCGAGGGCGTGCTGTACGCCACGCCGCTGTTCGTCGCGCTGGTGATGGTCGAGCTCACCGATGTCGTGTTCGCGGTCGACTCGATCCCGGCAATCCTCGCCGTTACGCGCGACCCTTTCATCGTCTTCACGTCGAACGCCTTCGCCATTCTCGGCCTGCGTTCTCTGTACTTCGCCGTGGCGGGGCTGATGGCCATGTTCCGCTACCTGAAATACAGCCTCGTGCTGATCCTCGCCTTCGTGGGCGTCAAGATGCTGTTGGCACCGCTCGACCGCCACGTGCCGAACCTCGTCTCGCTCGCGATCATCGTCGGCACCCTGGCGGGCGGCGTTGCGGCCTCGCTGTGGGCGACACGCCGCGAACAGGAGCGGAATCAGGGTACCGGCGTCGGGTGAGGTGCCGTGGGCAGCGCAGCGGCGGGCGGTCCGCGGCGGGTGGAAGCGGCTTTATTAGCCACAACCTGTTGCTGACGGCGACCGGACTCCTGCTGGTCCTGCTGAACGGATTCTTCGTGGCCGCGGAGTTCGCGATCGTCAAGCTCCGGCGTACCCAGGCCGAGGAACTCGCGAAGACCCATGGACCGAGGGGGCGGGTGCTGCGGACGGTGCGGAGCAACCTCGACGCATGGCTCTCCGCCTGCCAGCTCGGGATCACGCTCGCGTCGCTCGGGCTCGGCTGGATCGGCGAGCCCGCCTTCGCTCGGCTCATCGAGCCGCTGCTCGCATTCGGCGCAGTCACGGACCCGAAGGCGTCCATTCCATGTTCTTTGCGTTCGCGTTCGGCCTGAACTCGTTTCTGCACATCAAGGACCCGCTTACGACGCCGCAGCGACTGCGGGACATCCGCGACCTGCGGCCGTACCTGCGCAGGCTGCCGCACGTTGAGGAGGCTGACCGCGTACAGGACATCCTGACCGCTTTCCGGCGAGGGGACCTGCACTTCGCTATTGTCACCGACCCGCTCGGCACCGAGATCGGGTTCCTCTCGTTCGAGCACATCGTGGAGGCTCTGTTCGGATCGGTCGAGGACGAATTCCCGAAGACGAGTCCGACGTGGCGGCGGGAGGGCGACGGCAGTCTCACCGGCGCCCGCAGCCTGTCCATCCTGAGCCTGGAAGAGGCACTCGGAGTCCTGGCGCCCGAGGTGGACGCCAACAGCGTCGGCGGGCTGGTGCTGGAGCGGCTCGGCCGGATTCCGGTCGCGGGCGACCGTGTCGCCCTTCCGGACTTCGACATCGGGGTCTTCGCAATGGACGGACCCAGGATCGCTCAGGTGAAAGTGACGCCGCGGTCGCGCAGCGGCCCCGATCAGTACTGACGCCGTCGTGTCCTGAGGTTGGATCCCGCGCCGCGGGAGCCCGGGCCTTACTTCCGCCAGTAGGCGGGCGTGAACAGCACCAGCACGCTGAAGATCTCCAGCCGGCCCAGCAGCATCGCCAGCGAGCAGATCCAGGTCTGGAAATCCGTCAGGCCCTGGTAGTTGGACGCCGGGCCCACCACCCCGAGGCCCGGGCCCATGTTGTTGATGCAGGCGATCACCGCCGTGAACGCGCTGATGAAATCCAGTCCGCTGGCCAGGAGCGAGAACACCAGCACTACCACGGTCCCGAAGTAGAGCACCACGAAAGCGAGCACCGCGAACACGATCTGATTCTGCACGACGTGATCGCCGATGCGGACGGGACGCACCGCCTGCGGGTGCACCAGCATCATCAGTTCGCGGCCGGCCTGACGAAACAGTACCAGCGTCCGGAACATCTTGATTCCGCCGCCGGTGGAGCCGGTATTGCACGTGTAGCAGGACAGCATGATCATCACGAGCGGCGCGAAGATCGGCCACGCCGCGAAGTCCTGCGTCACGAAACCGCAAGTCGTGGCGACGGCTACCAGGTTGAAGGCGACATTGCGCAGCGCCGAGCTGAACTGCGGGTACACCCCCATCGCCCAGACGAACAGCGCGATGACCAGCGTGCTCGCGGCGAGCAGCGCGATCATTGCGCGCGCCTCCCGGTCGGTCTGGTACGTGTGCAGGCTCTTCTGCTGCCACGCGATCAGGTGCCGGGAGAAGTTCATCGCCGAGATCAGCATGAACGCGATCAGCACGATCTCGATGGCGGGCGAGTCGAAGTGGCCGATGCTCGCGTCGTAGCTGGAGAAGCCGCCGAGTGAGAGCGTCGAGAAGCCGTGGAACACGGCGTCGAACCAGTTCATTCCAGCGAGCCGGAGCGATGCGATGCAGGCCAGCGTGATCAGCAGGTAGATGAACCACAGCGCCTTGGCGGTCTCGGTGATCCGTGGCGTGAGCTTCTCGTTCTTGACCGGGCCGGGTGTCTCAGCCTTGTAGAGCTGCATGCCGCCGACGCCGAGCAGCGGCAGGATCGCCACGACCAGCACGATGATGCCCATGCCGCCATACCAGTGCAGTGCCGCGCGCCAGATATTGATCGAGGGCGGCAGGTGCTCCAGGCCCATAAGCACGGTCGCGCCCGTCGTGCTGAGACCGGACATGGTCTCGAAGAATGCGTCGGTGAAGGACAGGTCCGGAATCGCGATCAACAGCGGTACGGTGGCGATCGCCGACATCAGGACCCATGCGAGCGTCACCAGCAGGAATCCGTCGCGCGAGCGCAGTTCGCGCTTGTGACGCCGCGTCGCGAACCACACGACCCCGCCGGCGGCTATGCACACGATGGCCGCCACGACGAAGTCGAGGACCTGGCCGTCCTGATAAATGATCGACGTCGCTAGCGGCAGCACGTAGGTGACGCTGAACATCATCAGCATCGACCCGAGTACATGGATGACCGATAGCATTGGCAGCGGAGGGAGCGGCCGGGAGTTCGAAGAGCTGTTGGCTGGTCAGTCCCCGGACGAGACACTACACCGGAGAGTGCGGCAATCCAATCGCGCCTCCTCGCAGCGGGCCGATGCCTAGCGGCCGGCCTTGCGCAACTCGCTGTGGCGGAACCCGTAGAGGAAGTAGATCAGGAACCCGATAGCGGTCCAGGCGAGCAGGCGCAACCAGGTGTCGGGTGGCAGCGAGACCATCATGCCGAGGCAGACCAGGGCCCCGGCGGTGCAGACGAACCACGGCGCTGGCACCTTGAACGGGCGCTTGAGATCGGGCCGTGTATAGCGCAGTACCAGCACGCCGATGCAGACGGTGGTGAAGGCGAGCAGCGTGCCGATGGACACGAGTTCGCCGAGAATCGTCACAGGGAACAGTCCGGCGATCAGCGCGGCCAGCGTGCCTGTCACCAGCGTGCCGACGTAAGGGGTCTTGTGCGTCGGGTGCACGCGGCGGAACAGTGGTGGGATCAGGCCATCACGCGACATCGCGTAGAAGATGCGCGGCTGGCCCAGCATCATCACCAGCATCACGGAAGTCATGCCCGCGATCGCGCCGAGCTTGATCCAGCCGGCGAGCCAGGACAGCTCGGGATGGCGATCGAGCGCGAGGGCGACGGGTGCGGGTGTATTGAGATCGCCGTAGGGAACCATGCCGGTGAGCACTGCCGAGACAGCAACGTAGAGCACCGTGCAGACGGCGAGGCTCACGAGGATCCCGATCGGCATGTCGCGCTGCGGGTTCTTCGCCTCCTGCGCCGCGGTCGAAACCGCGTCGAAGCCGATGTAGGCGAAGAAGATGATGCCGGCCGCCTGCACGACCCCGCTCCAGCCGAAGTGACCGAATCGCCCGGTATTCTCCGGGATGAAGGGCTGCCAGTTCGCGCCGTCCACGACCCAGATGCCGAAGGCGATGAACAGCAGGATCACCGTCACCTTGATCGCGACGACGATGGCATTGAAGCGTGACGACTGGTGGATGCCGACGTAGCAGAGCGCGGTGATCGCCGCGACGACCAGCACCGCCGGGAGGTTGATCAGCGCGCCCGTGCGGACGATCTCGAAATGGCCGGCACCTTTGGTGAACGGCGCGTTGGTGAGGGCGTCGGGCAGGTGCATGCCGAGTTGTTCGACCAGGCTCACCACATAGCCCGACCAGCCCACGGCGACCGTCGCCGCCGCAAACAGGTACTCGAGGATCAGGTTCCACCCGATGAACCACGCCACGAACTCGCCGAGCGTCGCGTATGAGTAAGAGTAGGCGCTGCCCGCCACCGGGATCATCGAGGCGAA
>Ga0114939_10001526_pt1 | contig 18134 bp, 9 predicted proteins | sample AshMeaCrysSpring_FD_87196 | JGI IMG/M metagenome (GOLD analysis project Ga0114939, IMG submission 87196) | Groundwater microbial communities from Big Spring, Nevada to study Microbial Dark Matter (Phase II) - Ash Meadows Crystal Spring | ecosystem: Environmental > Aquatic > Deep subsurface >...
GCGGGCTTCCAGCCGAGAGCCTCCTTCGCGAGGGCCGAGTCGGCGACGAGCGCGGCGGGGTCGCCGGCACGCCGGGGCCCGACCTGCACGGGAACGGGAAGGCCCGTGACGCGGCCCACAGCATCGAGCACCTGCTTCACGGAGAAGCCCTTGCCGTTGCCGAGATTGAAAGCGCGGCTGGCACCGCCCGCGCGCAGGTAGTCGAGGGCGAGCATGTGCGCCTCGACGATGTCGCACACGTGCACGTAGTCGCGCACGCAGGTTCCGTCGGGCGTCGGATAGTCGGTGCCGTACATCGTGAGCGTCGGCAGGCGGCCGCTCGCCGCGCGCAGCGCGAGGGGGATCAGGTGGGTCTCCGGGTCATGGCGCTCGCCGATGTCCCCGTCGGGGTGGGCGCCGGCGGCATTGAAGTAGCGCAGCGCCGCCCAGCGCAGCCCGTGCGACCGTTCGTACTGCGCGAGCATCCGCTCCACCTCGAGCTTCGTCTGGCCGTAGGGGTTCACCGGCTCGAGCGGGTGGGCTTCCGGGATGGGCGTCTGCCGCGGCTCGCCGTAGACCGCCGCCGTCGAGGAGAACACGAGGTACTGCAAGCCCTCGTTGCAGAGCGTCTCCAGCAGCATGCCCGTGTTCACGACGTTGTTCTGGCGGTACTTGGCCGGGTCCTTCACCGACTCCGCCACCTGGATGAAGCCCGCGAAGAGCATCGCGGCCTTCGCCCCGGTTTCGCGGACGGCCGCCGCCACCGCGGCGGTGTCCTGCATGGCGCACTCGACGAACGGGCCGGTCACGGCATCGCGAAACCCGGTCGAGAGGTCGTCGAGGGTGCAGCCGGGAATCCCGCCCGTGGCGAGGCGCTTCGCCATGTGCGAGCCGATGTAGCCGGCGCCGCCGACGACGAGGATGGGTTCATGGGGCATGGCTGGCTTCCGCTCGGGCAGGTTCCCGTAGTATAGCGGCGGCACCCGCGCCGCCTCCGCGCACGAACCCCCATGAAGAACCGCAAGGAAATCGTCCTCCGCCACGTCGACCGTCAGGGCCAGGGGATCGAGATCGGCCCCTGCCACAATCCCATCGCGCCCAAGCGGGAGGGGTTCCGGGTGCACATCATCGACCACATGAGCCGCCCCCAGCTCCTCGAGAAGTACAAGCACGACCACCTGGCCGTGGAGAACATCGAGGAGGTGGACTTCGTGTGGGGCGGCCAGCCGTATGCCGAGCTGGTGGGCCGCACGGGCTGCTACGACTGGATCATCGCCTCGCACGTGATCGAGCACTCGCCCGACTTCATTGCGTTCCTCAACGACTGCGACGCGCTGCTGAAGGATGGCGGCGTGCTCTGCCTCGTCGTGCCCGACAAGCGCTTCTGCTTCGACCGCTTCCGCCCGGTGACGGGGCTGGCGAAGTTCATCGACAGCCATTACGCCGGCAACCGCATCCACACGCCGGGCACGGTCGCGGAATTCCTCATCAACGTGGTGACCAAGGCCGGCGAACGCGCCTGGGACGAGACGACCCGCGGGCCCTACGCCTTCATCCATTCCGCCGGCGAGGCGGCCGGGGCGATGGCGATCGCGCGCGACCAGAAGGCCTATCTCGACGTCCACAACTGGTGCTTCGTGCCGCACTCCTTCCGGCTCATCCTCGAGGACCTGAACGCCCTCGGATTCACGAAGCTGCGCGAGGTGGATTTCTCCCCGACGGAGGCGTGCGAGTTCTACGTGACGCTGGGCCGGCACGGCAAGGGCCCGGGCATCGGCCGCATGGAAATGCTGCGGGCCATCGAGTCGGAGACCGCGGCGGTGGACGCGGAGCTCGCGCCGCCCCCGGCGCCCGCCCCGCGCCGCTGGTGGCCCTGGCCGCAGCGCTAGCTAGGCGCGGCCCAGGGCCTGCAGCAGGATTTCGCCGGTCCGGTCCGCGCACCGGCGCCAGGTGAAATGCCGGACGTGCGCGAGTCCCCGGGCACCCAGCGACGCGCGCAGTCCTTCGTCGCCGACGACCCTGAGGATGGCCTGCGCGATGTCCCCGGTCGACGCGGGGTCGACGTAGACGGCGGCATCCCCGCACATCTCGGGCAGCGATCCGGCGCGCGCCACGATCGCCGGCGTGCCGAGCGCCATGGCCTCGAGGGGCGGAAACCCGAATCCCTCGTAGAAGGACGGCTGCACCAGCGCGGCGGCGCCCGCCATGAGGGATGCCAGGCGTTCGCGCGGGATGTTCTCCACGAGCTCGACGCGGGGCGCAAGGCGCGCGGCCAGCGCCAGCGCTTCCGAGTCCACCTCCCGAAGCCCGCTGTGGCGTCCGACGACGACCAGGCGGTGGGGGATGCTGCCGGAGACTCGCTCGAAGGCGCGCAGGAGCCCCGTGACGTTCTTGTGGGGCTTCACGAGGCCGACGAAAAGCAGGTAAGGCGTGGCGCCATCCACGGGCGCCGCGGGGGACGGCATGTCGACGCCGAGAGGAACGACGTCGATCCGCGACGCGTCGATCCCCGCGAGCCGCACGACCTCGTCGCGCGTGAAGGCCGAGGAACAGATGACCCGGACCGCCCGCGAGCGGACGGCCGCCAACCACGCCCGCACGACGACGCGCTTGGCGAGCGGCCAATGGCCGGCCGCGGCGCTCAGGGGAAGGACGTCGTGCAGCGTCACGACCAGCGGAAGCCCGGACAGCAGGGGCACGTTGTAGTGCGGCGCCCACCACAGCGTATCGGGACCGGTCCGCGGCGGCGGCAGCAGGTCGCGGACGGACAGGGGCGGCGCGGCCCAGGGCCGGCAGTCCGCCGCGGCACCGGCGATCTCCCGCGTCCGCTCGAGGGCGCCGGGAGCCGCCCACACGACGGGCCGGTGCGCCGAGCACCGCTCGACCACTCGGGCCAGGATGTGGGACAGGTAGACCCCGATGCCCGAGTTGTCCAGCATCCGCGCGTCGATGGCGAGCCGCATGCGGGCCATTCTACCGTGCGCCCTCGCGCCGCCCGAGCGCCCGCGGGACACGCCGCACGGCCGATCGGATAGCATTCGGGTGCGAGGGAGACAGTCGAAAGCGACGATGGGAAAAGCCGGCCTGGAAGGGTCCGCACTGGCAGCCGGTTGGCGCGTCCTGAGGCGGCACCTGCGCTATGCGGGAAGCGACCCGCGCAAGCTCCTGTGGATCGGCCGGCGCGCGGCGCAGATCGTCGCCGGCGGCAAGCTCAAGGGCGTGCTTCGCCGCCACAGCGTCGTCGAGCGCTTCTACGGCGACTACGCGGCATGGGCGGAACAGGACGACGCTCGGGCGCGCGAGCGTTCGGAACGCCTGCGCGAGGAAAGCGCGGCCTGGCCACGGCGTCCGCGCTTCTCCGTGCTGGTGCCGTTGTACAACCCGCCGGCGCGCTTCCTCGAGGAGGCCGTGCGCTCGGTCCAGGCGCAGGTGTACGCCGAGTGGGAGCTGTGCCTGGTCGACGACGCCTCGCCCGAGCCGGGCCACCTCGCCGGCCTGGAGGCGCTGGCGGCAGCGGAACCGCGCATCCGGTTCGCGCGCCGCGCCGGCAACGGGGGGATCGCGGTCGCGACCAACGAAGCGCTGGCGCTGGCGCAGGGGGACTACTGCGTCTTCCTCGACCAGGACGACCTGCTGGCGCCCTGGGCGCTGCTCGAGTTGGCGGCGCGGGTGGCGGCGCGGCCTGACGCGGCGCTGCTTTTCGGCGACGAGGACCACGTCGATGCGGAGGGGCTGCGCTCGCGGCCCTTCTTCAAGCCCGACTGGGACGCGGAGTGGCTGCGCACGACCAACTGCGTCATGCACCCGGTGGCGATCCGCACCTCTCTCCTGCGCGAAATGGGCGGGATGCGCGCGGGGCTGGACGGCGTGCAGGACTGGGACCTGCTCCTGCGCGCGGACGAGATCCTCGGGCCGGGGGCGATCGAGCACGTTCCGCGCATCCTGTACCACTGGCGCGCGCACGCGGGATCGACGGCGGCCGGCATCTACGAAAAGGAAGGCGTCGTCGCGGCGCAGGAAAGGGCGCTGCGTGACTGCCTGGCGCGGCGCGGGGAGCGGGCGCAGATCGAGCGCGGCGCGGGGGGCTGGCGGATCCGGCGGGCCCTTCCCGGCGATCCGCCGCTGGCGAGCTTCGTCATCCCGACGCGCGACCGCCCCGAGCTGCTGCGCCAGTGCGTGCAGGGACTTCGCGAGAAGACGGACTACCCGCGCTGGGAGGCGGTGCTCGTGGACAACGGCAGCACCGACCCGCAGGCGCTGGCATTCCTCGCCTCGCTGGCCGGCGACCCGCGATTCCGCGTCGTGCGCGACGACCGGGACTTCAACTACGCCGCGCTGTGCAACCGCGGCGCGGAGGCTGCGCGGGGCGACGTCCTCGTGCTGCTCAACAACGACGTCCATCCCATCAACCCGGACTGGCTGGCCGAGCTGGTCGCCCAGTGCCTGCGGCCGGAGATCGGCTTGGTCGGCGCCATGCTCTACTACCCGGACGACACCATCCAGCACGCCGGCGTGATCCTCGGCCTGAACGGCGTGGCCGACCGTCCCTACATCGGCTATCCGCGGGGCTTCCCGGGCGTCGACAACCGCCTCCTGGCGCCGCACACGGTCGCCGCGATGATCACCGCCTGCGCGGCGCTGCGCCGGGACCTCTGGCGCGAGGTCGGGGGCATGGACGAGACGCTGCCGGTGGACTGCAACGACCTGGACCTGTGCCTGCGGGTGGCCCGGCGGGGCCGCCGCAACATCGTCACGCCCCACGCCGAGCTCTACCACCACGAGTCGGCCAGCCGCGGCTACCACTACCACCTGCCCGGGGCGCAGTCGGAGTCGGACGACGAGAGGCGCTTCCGCGAAAAGTGGGGGGAGGGCGTCTTCCGCGACCCCACCTACAACCCCAACCTCTCCCGGCTGGGGACGGCGTTTTCCCTGCCGGGGCAGGCACCGGATGCGCTCCTCGCCCCAAATCGTTGAAACTTTTTGGGAATTTCGCCGTCCTTCCCTGTTATCCCGTGGGGAAGGGGGGTGTTTCTTGATATTATCGAAGGCCATTGCGCGCGGATCCTGCGCCAACCGGAAGCTGGCACCGGTCCATCTGAGGCGGCGGAGAGAAATTTGAACAGTTCCCTTGTTTCGTTCCTGGCGGCGGTCCCTTCCGCACTGCGTGAGCGGGCCCTTCGCGCCGCGCTGCCCTCGCTCGCGGCAGCTTTCCTCGTCCTGGCCTCCGGGTTCCATCCGGCGCCCGGATTCGCCCAGGCCATCACGACGGTCTCGGGCCAGTACGTCGCCGGTGGAACGGGGGGCTTTTCCGGGGACGGCGGCGCGGCCAGCGCGGCCCAGGTCCGCTTCCCCTCCGGAAGCGCCGTCGACCTGGCGGGCAACCTTTACGTCGCGGACGCCGCGAACCATGTGGTGCGCAAGATCACCAAGTCGGGTGGCGCCTTCACCACCATCGCGACCATCGCGGGCAAGAAGGACGCCGCGGGCGCCGGTGTGATGGGCTTCTCGGGCGATGGCGGCCCCGCCACCGACGCGACCCTCGCCTTCCCCTCCGCCGTGGCGGTGGATCCCTTCGGCAACGTGTACATCGCCGACACGGGCAACCACCGCATCCGAAAGGTCGGCGTGGACGGCAAGATCTCCACGGTGGCCGGCGCGGTCGACGGCAACGGCGTGCCGGTGGCGGGATACAGCGCGTCCGCCGCCAAGGCGTCGACGGCAAGCCTCTACTACCCGTCGGGTGTCGCGGTGAGCGCGGGCCTCGACCTCTACGTCGCCGACACCTACAACCACGTCATCCGCAAGGTGAACACCTTCACCGACGTGATCACCACGGTCGCCGGCGCGGGAGTTCCGGGCTATCTCGACTCCACGCCGGGGGCGTCGCAGTTCAGGTATCCGCAGGGGGTCGCGTTCGACAGCGAGGGCCGGCTCTACATCGCGGACACGGGGAACAACCGCGTCCGTCGCTTCGAGGAGCTCTACCAGCAGGTGGAGACCGTGGCCGGCAACGGCGCCGCCTCCGGCAACCTGGGCGACGGCGGCCCCGCCACGTCCGCGGTGATCAGCGCGCCCTTCGCGGTATCCCTGGACGCCCGGGACAACCTCTACGTCGCCGACTGGGGCAACCAGCGCATCCGGTTCGTCTCCATCTCGTCCTCGCTCCTGATTTCCACCGTGGCCGGCGGCGGCACGGCGCTCGGGGAGGGGGGCGATCCGCTCGCGGCGAGCCTGGCATCGCCGAGGTCGGTGACTTTGGACAAGTACGCCGGCTTGGTGGTCCTGTCCGACACCAACAACCAGCTGATCCGGTCCGTGGTGGTCAGCGCAAGCCTGGTGGTCGGCAAGGGCGGCAACGGCAGCGGCCGGGTGACCTCCAACGTGGGTGGCATCGACTGCGGTCCGACGTGCTTCCGCAGCGTCGCGGAGGGGACGGTCGTGACCCTGACGGCTGCGGCGGCCGAAGGCTCGCAGTTCCTCGGCTGGGTGGGGGCGGGCTGCTCCGGCACGGGCACCTGCCAGGTGACCGCATCGGCCGGTTCCATCACCGAGGTCTTCGCCTACTTCCAGGCGACGGGCCAGGCGCAGCTGAGCAACCTGTCGACGCGCGGTCCCGTGCTCACCGGCGACGAGGTCATGATCGGCGGGTTCACGATCGGCGGCACGACGCCCAAGAAGGTGCTCATCGTCACCCGCGGACCGTCGCTCGCCGCGTTCGGCGTGACCGGCCCCCTCGGCAACCCGGCGCTCACGCTCTACTCCGGGCAGAACGCGATCGCGGCCAACGACGACTGGCAGTCGAACCCGAACCAGGCGGACATCGCCGCCACGGGGCTCGCGCCCACCAGCACGCTCGAATCCGCTCTCCTGCTCACCCTCAACCCCGGCGCCTACACCGCCGTCGTCTCGGGCGTGAGTGGCGCAACGGGCGTCGCCCTCGTCGAGGTGTACCAGCAGGACAACCCCGGGAGCCCGCTGGTCAACCTGTCCACGCGCGGCAAAGTCGAGACGGCCGACCGCGTGATGATTGGCGGGTTCGTCATCCAGGGGACCCTGCCAAGGCAGGTGCTGGTCACGGCCCGCGGCCCGTCGCTCGCCGCCTTCGGCGTCGCCAACACGCTGTCCGACCCGAAGATCGACCTCTACTCGGGCCAGAACATCATCGCCAGCAACGACGATTGGCAGACGAACGCCAACGCGGGTGACATCTCGGGAACCGGCGTGGCACCCACGAACCCGAAGGAGTCGGCGCTGCTCCTCACCCTCAACCCGGGCGCCTACACGGCGATCGTGTCGGGCGTCGGCGGTGGCGTCGGCGTCGCGATCGTCGAAATCTTCGCGAAGTAGTCCGATGTACCGGGTTCGTGTACCGGGTTCGCGTACCGGGTTCGTGAACCCGGTACATCAGCTTGACCCCGACCAAGGGGCGGCGTTTTTGGCGCACCCAGCCCGTGCGCCCGGCGTAGATTGGAACAAGCGTTTTCGCCGCCGGAATTGCGTGGGTAGCGAAAGAGGGTGAAGCGGCAAGCGCCTGATGCCCTGCCGAGGCGCCGATGCGACCGGATGTGCTGGACTACTGCCCGGCCTGCGGCCACAGCCGCGGGAGGGAAGGGCGCAGCGGCCCGAGCGGCGCCTCCAAGCGCGCCACCGCCGGCCCCGAGGCCGGCCCCCCGGGAGTTCCCAGATGAACGCCAGCCTGATGCCGGGGCGGGACGATGTCCTGCGCCCTGCCAATGCCCATTCCACGCACGTGCCGGCCCTCCGCATCGCATGCCGAGCGCTTGTCGCCGTTGCGGCGGCCTGCCTCGCCTCCGTTGCCCTCGCCGCGGGGCCGACGCCGCGAAGTGGCATAGCGACCTGCCCACCTACCGGAGCATCGCGCTAGGCGAGGTCTAGCCCGGCATCGCCGTCGAACTGCAGCACGGCAGCCAAGGCGTCGAGAAAGTCTTCCACGTGCAGCCCGGCGCCTCCGTGTCCTCCATCGCCGTGGGCTACGCGCAGCCGCACCGCCTGGGCATCGCGAAGGACGGCTCGCTCGTCGTGGCGCTGGCGAGCGGCGCGCGGCAGCATCCGCTTCAGCCCGCCCGTGGCCTTCCAGGAAGTCTCCGGGAAGCGCGAGGCCGTGGCGGTGCGATACCGCCTGCGGGAGGAAGGCGGCTACGGGTTCCAGGTGGCGGCCTACCTGACGCCGGCCGTGCTGACGGCCACGGGCGACCGCGCGCTGGTGGAGGTCTTCCGCGGGAAGACCTACATCCTGTTCGACCCGGGCGGAAGCCTCGTCTGGAACCGCAACCAGGGCTCGGTGGACTTCACCGGCACCTGGGCGGACACCCACGTCGCGGGCGCGCCCGTCCCGGCGGACGCCGAGCTCGTGGACGCGGAGCGGGTGGTCAGCAAGGTCCCGGGCATCGGCGACGTCGCCACAGTGGTCCTCAAGCTGCGCGAGTGCGTGAACGACTGCGCGGCCAACCCCGACAAGCACGTGTGCACCGCGGACCGCTACGACTGCAGCTGCTTCGGCAACTGGCTGCCGGGAGGCGTGTGCAAGACGGCGTGCCACAAGACGACGGGCACCTACGCCCCCGTCAGCAAGACGCTCTTCTGCCTGGCCAGCGAGGTGTGCGACGCCCCGAGCTGCAACAGCACCGGCTACCAGAGCTGCTGCCGCAAGGAGACGGATGTCTGCCCGGCCGGCGTGAGGAGCTGCGACAAGAAGACGCTGCGCACGCGGGCGGCCCACGACCCGAACGCGACGCTCGCGATCCTGAACGGCGGCACCGGGGTGGGCATCGTGGAGGTCTTCGCCCGGTAGAACCCGTGGTGTCTGAGACCACGTCAACGGGGCCCGATCCCCTTTTCCGCTTCTTCGGCGTTTTCGCTGCAGAGCCGGCGTGATAACGTTCGCCCACGCCGTGCTCTCTGCAGTTCCCCCGGTCCTGATGCAAGCCCGAAGAGGTGACCCATGCTTGATGTCGTTAAACGCAGAGCGAGCATTGCCGCGCTGACGGTTTCCATTGCGACAGGCTGCGCCGGCCTGCCCGAGCCGCGGAGCGACAGTGACGGAAGCGCGAATGCTGGCGCCGCGCAGGCTGTGGCGGCGTCAGGTCCGGCGGGCCAGCGCCCGGTCAAGCGAAAGAAGACCCCCGAGCAGCGGCAGGCGCGGTTCGAGGCGATCGGCGAGAGGTACCGCCTCACCCACGCGAGCGAAGACGGGACGATTCGCGTCGACGGCCTGATCGTCGCCGCCCGCCAGCGGGCGGAACTCGAAGAGTTCACGAAGCAGCTGGGCATGGCCAAGGCTGCGGGGATCACGCGCGCCAGCTGGACCGAGCTCGGTCCCGACAAGATCGGCGGTCGCGGGCGCGCGTTGATCATCGACCCCGACAACGCCAACCAGATGTGGTTCGGGGCCGCGACCGGCGGCATCTGGGCCTCCGTGGACGGCGGCGCCAGCTGGAGCGCCACCAACGACTACCTGCCCAACCTCGCCATCAGCCACATGGACATGGACATGACGAACCGCAACGTCATGTACGCCGCATCCGGCGAGCCGTTTGCCTCCGGGGTCAGCGGCAACGCCGCTTTCCGGGGCGTCGGCCTCTTCAAGTCCACGGACCGCGGCGTTACCTGGAACCTGCTCGAGGCCACGCGGCCGACCAGCGCGGCGTCGCCCTGGATCGCCGTGCACCGCGTGGCGGTCAATCCGGGCAACGGCAACCACGTATGGGCGGCCACGCGCGGCGGGCTGTGGCGCAGCATTGACGGTGGGACGACCTGGCAGCGCAAGGCGCTCCCCGGCGAGGACGCGGACTGCGGAGGCGCCTGCAGCGTGACCGAGCTGGCGTTCCACCCGGCCAACGCACAGCAATTCGTGGTGGCATCGGGCGCGCTCATGTACTCGTCCACCGACGGCGGCGAGACGTTCAAGGCGAGCCGGCTGACCGATCCCAACAGCGCGCGCAACCCGGCCGCCAATGTGCGGACCTCCATCGCAGCCGCCCGCAATACCCCCGGCCGCTTCGTGGCCTCCGTCAACCATGCGGAGCCGGATTCCGGAACGCCCGCCAGCACCGATCGTGGGCAGGTTTGGGTGAGCACCGACTCCGGCGCGACCTGGACATGGCTCGCAACGCCGCGCCACCTCGGAGGCCAAGGGGACTACGACAACGCGATCTGGGTCGATCCGGCGGATGAAAAGGTGATCGTGGCAGCCGGCATCGATGTCTGGCGGACGCTGGACGGCGGCGCCACGCCGTTCGTGAAGGTCTCCGACTGGAGGGGCCCGCGCGAGCTTCAGGCGCACGCGGACCATCACGTGATCGTCCATGACCCCGGATACAACGGCACGACGAACCGCCGCGTCTACATCACCAACGACGGCGGCGTCTATCGCGCAGACGACATCCGCGCCGTCAACGCGGCCCCGGACGCGACGAGCGGGTGGACGCGCCTCAACACGAAGCTGCGCGTGACGCAGTTCTACACGATCACCTCGCGCCTGGTGGACGGCCGCCTCCAGGTGCTCGGCGGCACCCAGGACAACGGCAACCCCCTGCTGCGCCCGACCGGCACCGCGGACTGGGTGGACATCACCGGGGGTGATGGCGCCGGAGTGGGCATCGACAGCCGAAACCCGAAGCGCATGTACACGGCCTACATCTATTCGACGCCGCAATCCGGCGTGGACGGCGAATCCGGCCAAGCGACGATCTGCACGCCGGCGCAGATTCCGGGCGGCTGTGCCGATAACACCGGCGAAGTCCCGGGCGGGGCGAAGTCCAACTTCATCGCGCCGATGATCCTGGACCCCAACAACAGCGACCGCCTGCTCACGGGAACCAACGACCTGATGCTCTCGAAGAACCCGACGGCCGCCGCGCCGGCGTGGGAGAGCATCAAGTCCGGGTTTCCGCTTGACGACGGGAACTACGTCGCCAGCATCGAGGTGGCCCGCGGAAACTCCGACGTGATCATGGTCGGCCACAATGGCGGGCAGATCTTCCGCACCACCAAGGGCACGCAGGCCGACGTGGCGACGAGCTGGACCCAGGTCGGCGCGGGAACGCTGCCCTCCCGGTACAACACGTCCATCTCCATCGACCCTCGCAACGCCGCCCGCGCCTGGGTGACCTACGGCGGCTTCGATAGCGGCAACGTCTGGTTCACCGCCGACGGCGGCCAGAACTGGACGAACATCCACAACAACCTGCCCGTGCAACCGGTGTACCGCGTCCTGCCGCACCCGAGCCGCGACGACTGGCTGTATGCGGCGACCGAGACGGGGGTCTACACGAGCGAGAACGGTGGCACGACGTGGACGACCCCGGACGATGGTCCTGCCTACGTCATCGTGCACGACATGACGTTCGTCGGCGACACGCTCGTCATCGGGACCCACGGGCGGGGGGCTTGGCGCGTGGATACGGTCCCCGCAAGCACCTTCGCGCTGACGGTGGCGAAGGCGGGCGCCGGCGGCGGCATGGTCACTTCCTCCCCGGCCGGCATCAACTGCGGCGCGACGTGCTCGGCGAGCTTCGATGCCAACGCCGTGGTGACGCTGACGGCTTCGGCGGCGTCCGGGTCGTCCTTCGCGGGCTGGTCCGGCGGCGGCTGCACGGGAACGTCGACCTGCCAGGTGACGATGAGCCAGGCGCAGGCCGTGACTGCCAACTTCGCGCTGGCGGCGAGCGCATCGCGCCTGGCCAACATCTCCACGCGCGGGCCGGTGCTCATCGGCAACGAGGTCATGATCGGCGGCTTCGTGATCGGTGGCTCGACGCCCAAGAAGGTGCTCATCACCTCGCGCGGCCCGTCGCTGGCCGGCTTCGGCATCACCAACCCGCTCGGCAACCCGAAGATCGAGCTCTACTCGGGACAGAACAAGCTCATGGAGAACGACAACTGGGAGAGCGACGCGAACGCTGCCCAGGTGGGCGCCCTCGGCACCTTCCCCAACGGGCTGGCGCCCTCCAGCCCGCTCGAGGCCGCGCTCATGGTCACGCTCAACCCCGGCGCCTATACCGCCGTGGTCTCCGGCGCCGACGGTGGCACCGGCGTGGGCATCGTCGAGGTCTTCGAGCAGGGCTCGCCCGAAGCGCCGCTGGTCAACATCTCCACGCGCGGGCAGGTGCAGACCGGCATCAACGTGATGATCGGCGGCTTCATCATCCAGGGCTCCTCGCCGCAGACGGTGCTCATCACCGCGCGCGGACCCTCGCTCTCTGCCTTCGGCATCGCCAACCCGCTCGCCAACCCGAAGCTGGAGATCTTCTCGGGGCAGAACAAGGTCCACGAGAACGACAACTGGGAGACCGACGCGAACGCCGCGCAGGTCCGCGCGCTCGGCATCTTCCCCAACGGGCTGGCACCGTCCAACGCGCTGGAGGCGGCGATCCTCGTCACCCTGCAGCCGGGGGCCTACACCGCCGTGGTGTCGGGCGCCGACGGCGGCACGGGGGTGGGCATCGTGGAGGTCTTCGCGCGGTAGTCCCCACCCCGCGAAGCCGGGCCCGCCCGGCGTCGGAAGCCGTTTCCGGCGGCCCGAAACGGCCGGACATTGGACGCCCCCCTGACGGCGGGTATAGTTTTGGGATGCGCGCTGCCGCCGCGGGCCGGTTTCCGGCCCCGGAACGGGAAAGCATGACTGGCGCCCACAACCTGAAAGCGAGCCTCCATGGGAAAGTTGTCCGCTGCCCTCCTGATCGCCACGGCGCTGTTCGGCCTCAACGCCAACGCCGCAGGCAGTGACGATTCAGCCGAGCCGGCCTTGGGCCCGCGCGACGGGTCGCTATCGGTCGCCGAGGCGGACCCGGCCCCGGAGAGCGCAAAGTCCTGGCTGATGCGGCAGATGACCGGCCCCGACGGCCGGATCGACCACGCCGGCGTGGCCCGTGCATTGGAGCAGCGCGCCCGGCTCGTCGTGGACACCCGCGCCAAGCGCGCCGGCCTGCCCGCCACGCCGGCCGGCTGGACCAACCTCACCGGCTACACGCAGTCGGCGGGTCGGATCAACCACATCGTCTTCACCTCCGCCTCGGGCAACGACATCCTGGCCGGCGCCGACGGCGGCGGCATCTGGCGCTCGACGAACGGCGGCAGCAGCTGGACGCCCGTCAACGACTTTCTCGGGTCGCTCTCGATCACCAATTTCGCGCGGGCGTCCAACGACCCCAACACGATCTACGCGGGCACCAACACGCTCGGCAGCCACACCTACTACCCCTTCGGCATCGTCAAGTCCCTCGACGGCGGCGCGACCTGGAGCCAGATCGCAGCGACGAGCCCCGCGGCCAACCCGGACTTCACCTACGTGCAGCGGGTCGCCGTCCACCCGTTCAACGCGAACGTGGTCCTGGCGGCCACCGGCTCGGGCGCCTACCAGAGCGTCGACGGCGGCGTCACCTGGACCAAGATCGGCGGCGTGGCGACCCGCGCCTACTACGTCGCCTTCCATCCGGCCGACGGCAACCGGGCGGCCGTCGCTTACAACGACGGCACAATCCGCTACACGACGACGGGGGATCTCGCCGGCGCCGGCGTGCTGACGGCCACGGTGCTCACCGACGGCCGCTACATGAAGATCGCGTACGCGAAGAGCGACCCGGCGCGCATGTACGCGCTCGTCACCGACAGCAGCACGTCCGAGACGCGGCTCCTCCAGTCGACGACGGAAGGAGCCTCGTGGGCGGAGGTGCCGGGCGCGGCGACCGCGCTCACCACCAACGGCACGTTCTACAACGCGGACTACCTCCAGTTCACGGGCGGGCTGTGGGTGGATCCGCTCAACGCCAACCGCGTGGCCGTTTACGAGGGCTGGTCGTCGTTCACGCCGGACATCTCTGCCCCCGCCATCGAGTGGAGGAGCCTGGCTTTGGGCTGGGTGGACATCCACGGCGTCGTGGAGCACCCGGGCTACGATGGCGCCACCAATCGCACGGTGTATTACATGGACAGCGGCGGCCTATACCGCTTGGCCGACATCGACCGGATCGGCGAGCCCGGCCAGTTCACGCGCCTCGACGCGGGCATGGCCGTCACGGAGGTCTACAGCGTCGCGGGCCGGGGCGGCAACACGATCCTCGGCGCACAGGACGTGTCGCCGCGGGTCTACCGGAGCGATCCCGCGGGCGGCGACACGACCTCCCGCTGGCGGTTCGTGGGCTACCCGGCCCTCTGCCCGACGTGCACCTGGCTCGGCCACGGCGCCACGACGGCCGCGAGCCCGGCGAACCCGGCGGTCCTGTACGGCTCGCGGCAGTACCTGGACATCTTCCGGTCCACGGACGGCGGCGTCACCGGCACCTCGATCGTCAAGGACACGGCGATCAACGAGGGGCAGGGGGCGACGCAGCGCAACCTGAAGTCGGCGTTCATCGCGCCCTTCGTCCTCGCGCCCTCCGACCCCGGCCTCATGTATGCGGGCGGACACTCGCTGTGGCGCTCGGCGAACGTGGACACGGGAACGCCCCCCACCTGGACGGCCATCCGGCCGCCGTTCACGGACACCGCCTGCGGCACCGTCGCGCCCATCGCGGTCGTCGCCGTGGCGCCGTCCAACCCGGACGTGGTCTGGGTCGCGCACGAGTGCAAGGGCCGCGTCTTCCGGAGCGTGAACGCCACGCAGGCGTCGCCGACGTGGACCGAGGTGACCACCTTCCCGCTCGCGGCCACGCAGCGCAACAAGGCCTCGATCACGATCGACCGCACCAATCCCGACATCGTGTGGGTCGGCGTCGGCACCTACGAGCCCAGCACGCTCTTCCGCACCACGGACGGCGGCGCGACCGCGGGCAACTGGACGACGATCACGGGCCTGCCCGGTGCCCCGGTGTACTCGCTCGTCCAGCATCCGGCGAACCCGTCGTGGCTCTACGCGGCCACGGGCGTCGGCGTCTTCGCGAGCGACGACAGCGGCGCCACCTGGTCCACGACGAACGAGGGACCGGCCAACGTCGTGGTGCGAAGCCTCCACTGGAACACGTCGGGGACGTCCTCCGAGCTGCTGGCGGGCACCTTCGGGCGCGGCGTGTTCAAGGCCACGGTCACGGCCGCGGAACAGGCGCCGTCCATCACGACGATCGTGTCCTCCGCCAGTCCCTTCGTGGTGGCGGGGGACCCGGTGACCTTCACCGCGACGGTCTACGGCGCCTCGGGCACGCCCACGGGCACCGTGAACATCCTCGACGGCGGCCGCGTCATCGCCACGGTTCCGGTATCCGCCGGCTCGGCGACCTTCACGACCTCGGCGCTGTCGGCCGGCAACCACAGCATGGTCGCCGCCTACCTGGGCAACACGACCTTCGCGGCCTCCAGTTCCGTGCCGCTCACCCAGACGGTGAAGCTGAGCCAGACCATCATCTTCACCGCGCCGCCCGACAAGCCTTTCGGCACGCTGCCCTTCGCGCTGGGCGCGACGGCGACGTCCAACCTCACGGTGGCGTACACCTCGCAGACGACCCCCGTCTGCACCGTGGTGGGCAACACCGTGACGCTTCACTCGGCCGGCGCCTGCACCATCGCCGCGGACCAGCCGGGGGACGCGACCTACGCTCCCGCGAGCCGAGTCGTGCAGACGTTCGCCGTCCTGAAGGGCTCCCCGGTGATGACGCTGCAGTCGGACACCAACCCGTCGGACCTGGGCCAGCCGGTGACCTTCACGGCGACGCTCACGGGTTCCCCGGCGCCGACCGGCACGGTGGCGTTCAGGGACGGCGCCAACGCCATCGCGGGCTGCGAGGCGAAAGCGCTCGCCGCGGCCGGCTACGCCGTCTGCAGCACGTCCGCCCTCACGGCAGGCGGGCACACGATCACGGCCGCCTACAGCGGCGACGGCAACTACGCGACGGTGAACTCGCAGCCGCTGGGCCAGACGGTCAACGCGCCGCCGCAGCCGTTCGTCCTGACGGTGGCGACGTTCGGCAGCGGCACGGTGGTGTCCAATCCCGCCGGCATCAACTGCGGCGCCACCTGCACGGCAACCTTCATGAGCCCCTCCGTGATCACGCTGGCGGCCACGCCCGCGGCCGGGTTCGCCTTCGCCGGCTGGGCGGGCGCCTGCTCCGGGACGGGCATCTGCGCGGTGACGATGGACGCCGCGAAGACGGTGACGGCGAACTTCGTCGCCCAGTACACCCTCACCGTCGCCAAGAGCGGGACGGGCGCGGGGACGGTCGCATCGACGCCGGCGGGGATCAGCTGCGGCGCCACCTGCAACGCGATCTACAACGCCGGCACTACCGTTTCGCTCTCCGCGGCGTCGAGCAGCGGCTCCGTGTTCACGGGATGGAGCGGCGGCGGCTGCAGCGGCACGGGGGCGTGCGTCGTGACGATGAGCGCCGCCACCACCGTGACGGCGGCATTTTCCCTGGCGCCGCCGTCGACCGCCGCGCTGACGGTCGCGACGGCGGGCACGGGCACCGGGACGGTGACGTCGTCGCCCGCGGGCATCGACTGCGGCTCGAGCTGCGTGGCGAGCTTCGCCACCGGCGCTTCGATCACCCTCACCCCCACGCCGGCCGCCGGATCGATTTTCGCCGGCTGGAGCGGCGGCCAGTGCTCGGGCAGCACCGGGCCGTGCACCTTCGGCATCGGATCGCCCACGACGGAAACGGCGGTCTTCACGCTGCCGCAGTTCACGCTGTCGGTGGCCACGTCGGGGAACGGCACGGTGATCTCCAGCCCCGGTGGCATCGCCTGCGGGGCAACCTGCTCGGCGCCGTTCAGCGCCGGCACCGTGGTCGCGCTGACGCCCCTGCCCGACCCCGGCTACTCGTTCGCAGGGTGGTCCGGCGCTTGCACCGGCACCGGCACCTGCGCCGTGACGATGTCCGCGGAGCGCTCCGTGAGCGCGAGCTTCACGCCGTCCGCCCCGCCGCCGGCGCCGCACCTCAGCAACCTGTCCACGCGCGGCCGCGTCGAGACGGGCAACGACGTGATGATCGGCGGATTCGTGATCAGCGGAACGGCGCGCAAGAAGGTGCTGATCACCGCGCGCGGGCCGTCGCTCGCCGCCTTCGGCGTCAGCGGCGCCATGGCCAACCCGAAGTTGGAGCTCTTCGCCGGGCAGACCAAGATCGTCGAGAACGACGACTGGCAGACCAACCCGGCGGGCGTGATCGCGGAGATCCAGGCCACCGGCATCGCGCCCGCGGACCCGCGGGAGTCGGCCCTCCTGGTGACCCTCAACCCCGGCGTGTACACGGCCATCGTCTCGGGCGTGGACAACGGCACGGGGGTGGCGATCGTCGAGGTCTTCGAGCAGGACCAGCCCGACGTGCCGCTGATCAACATCTCCACGCGGGGGCAGGTGAAGAACGGCGACAACGTCATGATCGGCGGCTTCGTCATCCAGGGCGACCAGCCGAAGAAGGTGCTCATCACGGCCCGTGGCCCGTCTCTCGGGGAATTCGGCATCGCCAACCCTCTGGCCAACCCGAAGCTGGAGCTCTTCCTCGGCGCGGCGAAGATCGGCGAAAACGACGACTTCGGCACCGCCCCCAACGTCGGCGAGATCGTGGCGCTGGTCGGCGCGCCCACCAACCCGCTCGAGTCGGCGCTGCTCGTGACGCTCGCGCCCGGCGCCTATACCGCCGTCGTGAGCGGCGTGGGCGGCGTGACGGGGGTGGGGATCGTGGAAGTGTTCGCGCAGTAGTGCGGGGCATCGCAGCAGTCGGTGTCAGACACCAACGGCGATTCGTGGCTGGCTTCGCGCTGGCGGGGGCGGCAATGACGAATGGCACGCGAGCATTGGCGCGTGTCTGCATGCTTGCGGTGTGGATCCTGGCGACAGGCGTGACGGCCGCCTGGGGCCTGACCGGGGCGCTCGAGCCCGCCTTCGGCAGCGGCGGAATCGTCCGCACCAAGGTGCAGGTGCCGCAACCGGGCCTTCCGGGAGGCGCAAACGCCATTGCCATCCAGCCCGACGGGCGCCTCGTCGTCGCCGGCAGCTTCGGCTACTCGACGGGCGTCGCGCGATTCAATGCCGACGGCACGGTGGACACGACCTTCGGCGCGGGAACCGGACGGGTGGCGCTGGACGGCGGGATCGGTCTTACCTTGAGCGCCGTTGCCATCGACCCGCAAGGCCGCATCGTCACCGCGGGAACAGCCGGGTCGACCGCCCTGGGCGCCAGATTCCTGCTGGCGCGCTTCAACGC
>Ga0114939_10001527_pt1 | contig 18131 bp, 19 predicted proteins | sample AshMeaCrysSpring_FD_87196 | JGI IMG/M metagenome (GOLD analysis project Ga0114939, IMG submission 87196) | Groundwater microbial communities from Big Spring, Nevada to study Microbial Dark Matter (Phase II) - Ash Meadows Crystal Spring | ecosystem: Environmental > Aquatic > Deep subsurface >...
AAAGTCCACTGCACCGGCTTTTTGTCCCCAAGGGATATGTGTCCAAGGTCCGACTAATAGCTGTTGGCGGTTCAAAGAGCGTTGCGCCATATCTTGATAGAGTCGCATAGTACCGCGCAGGAAAGTGTCAAACCAGCCACCAATGTGGAACATGGGTAAGTCTACATCTTGCAGATATTGCTGGGGTGAGAGTTTCTGCCAATATTCATCCGGTTGGGAATGGGTTAACCAATCGTGATAAAAGGAATTAGGGGCGAGGTTGGTGAGTATTTCTGGACAAGCGGGGGTGCGATCGCACAATGGTAAATTCTGTGCTGCAGCTTTTAGGGCGTGATAAGTTGCCTCATCTCGTCGTAATCTGGCGTTTTCGGCATCTAGTTGCAAAGCCCAGCTAAGATTAGATTGTAAGCAAAATGCACCTCCTTCATACGCCCAGTCGGTATACAAGTCATAGCCTACCATCGCCGGACAAATGGTCTTCAAAGCAGGTGGTTTAGCAGCAGCAGCGTATAGTTGCGTCATTCCCTGGTAGGAGAACCCATACATCCCGACATTCCCATTACTACCGCTGAGGGTTGCTGCCCAGTTTATCGTATCTTGTCCGTCGGCTATTTCGTTGACAAATACCTGAAATTCACCTTCTGATGTACCTCTGCCGCGTACATCTTGAATAACTACGATATAGCCTTGAGCAGCATACCAGCTAGGATGAGCATAGACGACCGTGGATGCTATTTCCCTTCCGTAGGGTTGACGCATTAATAATACAGGAAATTCCCCTTCCGCGTCGGGACGGTAGATATCTGCATCTAAGCGTACCCCGTCGCGGGTGAACATAGAGTCGGTTTGTTTGGGGAGTAGTTTGTGCATAGGGATAATAGTCTCACGCAAAGTTGGCAACGGATTATGTAATAGATGTAACGGATAAGTTATCTGTTCTTCTAAGTCAACCTATCCGTTACATCCGTTATGCCGGAGGCTATCCGTTGCCTCAACATGGTACTAGTGCATCTGCCCTTCCTAAGACTGCCATATCCTCCTCGTCTAATTCTACAGGCGTACCGCTGCGAATTAGTTCGGCAAAGTCTTCATTGGGAACCATGACTGTGAGGGTATAGAGTCTACCGGAACCTGTGTTTTCAATTACATGGGTTCCCGTGGGGGGGACTAATAAGCTATCCCCAGCTTTGATATTGACAGTTTTACCATCGCAGGTGGCTTTTCCTTCACCTTTGAGGATAAAAAACATTTCTACAGCCCATTGATGGCGGTTGGGGGGAGTTTTCCCATCCACGTCAAATATTTCCACGCAACAAGTCAGGGAAGTATTGGCAATGGCTGGGTCAAAGACTATTGCCAAGCGATTGCTATCATGGGGACTGATGCGATAGGCTTGGTAGTCTGTGGGAGATTTGACGACAGGAATTACACATCGAGCAGCGTGCATATCCGGGTTTCTCTCTAATAAAAGTGCTTGACGCCCTAAAATCCTGACTGATTTAGCTTTGCTAAGGCATCGTGGGGGTTCAGGACTTCTAAAATACATTGGGAGTCGGTGACGAAACCAAAGCATTGCTTGACGTTGTACAGTGTCGCCAACCAGCAGTACTCTGGGGATGTAGTTGCGGTGCAGTCTTTGACAAGGATGCAGTCGTATCCCAAGAAGTTAGCATCACACAGGGTTGTCATCACGCATTGGTCAGCATTTACACCGGCAAACAAGAGCGTAGTCCGTCCCAAGTTACGCAGAATACTATCTAACGGGGTGTCCCAAAACCCACTCATCCGGTATTTATCAACACATATATCCTCTGGTAATTGTTCGAGTTCCTCTACTACCGCTGCTGCCCAACTACCTGCCATCAATACTTTAGCACCATTAGCTGGTAGGGGGTCGCCTAGTCCCACACCGTCCCCTGTGGGGTTGTAGACGTGACGGGAAGCAGCGCTGATATTTAACAAGTCGGGACGATTCCCCCAGTTTATCCAAATTACAGGCATACCTGCATGGCGGAGGGAGGGAAGTAAATCTTTTAAAGGTGTAATTGGTTGACGAGCGGGAGTCACGTCTACCCCGATATGCGCTAACCAGCCGTCGGGGTGACAGAAGTCGTTTTGCATATCAATGACCAGGATGGCAGTTTTTGCTAAATCCAGGCGCAGGGTTTTGGTTTCTGTGGCTAAAATAACGGGTTGTGGGTTAATGGGAGGACGGGTAATATCAGCAATTTCATGATTAACCCCCCAGGCATTGGGGGCAACTCCTAGTTTTCTTAAGGGTACGTTCATCAGTAAGAAGGCTCTGGGCAGAAGGATAGAATTTCAGTTTTTATCCTTCACTAGTTTGCTCTGTTGTCGCTCTTAAACCTGATAATCTTTTGCATTTATTAATCAAGGTTCAAGCTGTGCAATACACTATCAAGAATGCTCTGATTCCTACCGATGATGGTTACACTATCACCGATGTGCATATAGCAGATGGGGAAATTACAGCGATCGCACCCCATCTTCAAGTCAGCGGTACGGTAATTAATGGTGAAAATAAGTTACTTTTACCTGGTTTTGTCAACGCTCACACCCATTCTTCGGAAATGTGGCAACGGGGAGTAATTCCACCGTTTCCTCTAGAATTATGGCTTGCGGAATTATACGACTTTGCGCCTCTAGACCCGGAAAAAGTATACCTGAGCGCTTTGGGTACAGCAGTGGAAACCCTACTGTCTGGTGGTACGAGTGTGGTAGACCATTTAGTATTAATTCCGGGAAAAGAACCAGAAACGATTGCTGCAGCGGTGCAAGCTTATCAAGAAGTGGGGATACGTGCGTTTATTGCGCCATTAATTCAAGATGAGTCCCTCACCGCAGGCATCCCATCAGGAGAATCAGAACAAACCCACGAGCCTTATTTTCGCTCAACAGCAGAAACTCTGCAATTGATTGAAGAAGCTACCAAGAAGTACCATCGCCCGGATGAGGGTATGTCTATTTTAGTCGCACCGACAGGTATTCAACTGTGTACTGACGCACTTTTTGTTGGTTGTGCTTCCTTGAGCGATCGCTATAATCTCTGTCGTCACTCCCACTTGTTGGAAACTAAGGCACAGGAAAAGCTAGCGCTAGAGAAGTACGGTTGTTCAGCGGTGGAACATCTAGCGCGGATTGGATATTTAAGTGAGAGAACATCCCTAGCTCATTGCGTCTGGTTAACGGAAAATGACATTGCTATCCTGGCTCAAACCCAGTCTACAGTCGTTCACAATCCCTTGAGTAATTTGCGTTTAGGTAGCGGTATCGCCCCAATTTTGAAATATCGTCAAGCTGGGGTAAATGTGACCTTTGGTTGCGATGGTGCCTCTAGCAATGATTCCCAAGATTTGTTGGAAGCGATTAAAATTGGTTCGCTGCTGCACAATATTACCGACTTCGATTATCAACACTGGATATCACCCCGTCAAGCCGTGGAAATGGCTTCTTTAGGTGGTGCTAGGGGATTGAATATGGCGGATAAATTCGGTTCCCTGACGGTGGGTAAAAAAGCAGATTTGGTGCTTTATGATTTGACAAGTTTATCATTGTTGCCGCGTACTGACCCCATTGGTTTGTTAATTATGGGACGTCCGACAAATACTGTGCATAGTGTGTGGGTGAATGGTAAGCAAGTTGTGGTTGAGGGTAAGGTGATAAATATTGATGTCGATGCGTTGCGTCAGGAGTTATTTAACCGCAGTCAATGGGATGCTCAACGTAAGTCGAAAACAGCGCGGGAATTGGAACCACATTATCGTTGGGTGATGGGGTTGGAGTAATTTATAATTGGTAATTCGTAATTCGTTGAAGTGCGAATTGCGAATTACTTTTTATTATCTGTAAACTATTATGATGAATCAAAAGCTCAAAAAGACTATCTTGTTTGTAGATTATGAAAATATTCAAAATCTTGATTTATCTCAAGTTCAAAAACAGGATATTGATATTAAGATATTTTTGGGGCAGTCCCAGAATAAGATTCCCTTAGAGTTAGTACAAGTAACCCAACAGTTCGGACAGAGAGTGGAATGGATAATAATAGAAGGTGCTGGCAGTAATGCCCTTGATTTTCATATTGCATTTTTTCTTGGTAAACTCAGTCAAGATAGCGGCAATAGTTCATTCATAATTTTATCCAAAGATAAAGGCTTTGACCCGTTAATCAAGTATATTAGCAAGCAAAATATGAAATGCCAGAGAATAGAAAGCTTAAAGGAGTTATCTAAAGAAAAAGACTTAGTAGTTTCGCAGAATAAAGATTTAGTAGCAAAAATTATCGATAATCTCTCTAAAATTCAAAAAAATAAACGTCCGAAAACTCGGAAGACATTACACCAGTACATAAAATCTTTGTTAATTAAAAATAAACTTAGCCAACAAGAAATTGATACGCTTCTGGATACATTATTTTTAGATAAAAAGGTTTTTGAGGCAAGTAATCATATTACTTATAATTTCTAATAAACCAAGTTCAGCATATCAATTATGTATGAGTTATTAGCTCTGAAGATTACTTAAAGGTAGTGCAAGAACTGAGATTTTTAGTTCAAGGTTGTAACAAGGAAAGATAAATGATGTAAAATTTTAAAACAGGATTAATCTTTAGTAAATAAGACCGATGATTATCCCCATGACTAGCACCAATGCAGTTCGGCGTATCTTCTAAGAAACAACGTCTTTTTAAAGATTGTATGGCTTTTAATAACTCTGTGGAAGGATGAGATATTTCCTGTAAAATCTGGCTCAAAGTAACCGGATCTTCTTCCTTGGCTAAATAAGTCATTACCTGTTTTTCTGACTCTGTTAATCTTATCCATAAACGGCTGAGTTGAAATTCAAGCGCATTACTTAATATCAAGTCAGGATAAGCTAAAAATTCCGTGACTTTACCAGCGAATAATTCTTGAATCATCGTTGCTGTCATTTCTAACCATAAGGGATGACTCTGATACTTTTCAATTAAGGTGTCCCACATTTGCTCATCTGACAGTTCTTTATCCTTTAATATTTCTTTGGCAAATTCTCCCAAACCTGTGAGTTTTAAACAACGGGTAAATTTATTACGAGTATTCATTGCATCTTCTGGTTGTTCGCTAGTAATCAATAACAAACTACTGGCATGAGACAATTCGGCAATCTGTTTAAATAAAAAATAATATCCCTCAAATTCTGCTTTATACTGTCCGGCAAATTGTCCATTTTCAAATATTATCTGCACGTCATCTATAATAATTAAACAGCGATGTTTGCGGATAAATTTAAGCAATACATCGACTTGGCGAGCCAGGGTATTGGGAAGAATGGGGGAAATAAAAGTTGGCAATAGCTCGGTTAAAAAACTATCTATAGTTGGAGAATACCGGAGACTGCGATAAACAATATATTCAAATTGAGTTGATAATTCTTCAATGAGTTTAATAGCAAGCGTCGTTTTGCCAATTCCGATAATACCAACTAAGGTAATGATGCGGGTGCAATCTTGAATTAACCAGGTTTTTAAAGTGTTTAATTCATCAGTTCGTCCGTAAAATGCGGTAATTTCTGGGGCGGTATCTATGTCTAAGTAGGGTTTGTTTGCAGTTGGCTTGGATAGGGGAGAAGATTTAGGCGATCGCTTTTGTTTTGAACAAATATTTACTTTATTGCCATTTACCAAATATTCTCTTGTACCATTGTTAGAAATAATAATTTTTTCTAAAATATTCCGAGCATTTAATTTATTAACATCTTCCCCTAAAACATCAGATAAGGCGTGCCATAATTCCGATGCAGTATCTCGAACATGACCTTCACTTAAATTGTTTTCCGAGGCAATTTTGGCGTATTTCTGACAACTATACAGCAAAATGTACGGGCGCTGGATCTTATAAACTTGGTGATGCGAACGCGGTGGACTTCCATGATCAGACGACCTTCAGGGTCGCCGCGAATAATACACCCTTCTCAAACAAGGGAGCAACTGCTATTACTCTCACTTGGTAAGCTAAGAGTCACCTACTTTGTGTATTTTAGTGGCTGAACCCTAGATGAGGTTCAGCTACGCAATTTAAATGTCTAACAGCTTGTATTGTGTGGAAATTAGAGTAAAGTAATAGCTATGTTCGTTGAAGCATTGTTTGCGATCGCGTAGCCTGCCGGAGGCATATCGCATTTTATTTTTGCTCTACGAGCGATCTGCACCAAAGCTTTACTCGCTTCGCTATCGCGCTTTTTGTAGAGAGGCGATCGCGCAGCGGAAGGGAGACATATCGTGCTTTCCTATTCTCCAGCTAACTGCAAAGTTTCTGCATAGAGGCGATCGTGAATCCAAAATCCATTGGCTCTCAAATCATCTAAAAGAGGCTGTACCAAAGAAATAAAACCTTGTTGTTTAGCAGCGATTAAAATTCCTAATAATCCAGTCACCTGTAAACTGAGTTGGATTGCTTCATTTCTGCCCCGTCTTTCATCAATAATCAAGCGCTCTGCTTTTAATTCAACAGCTAGCGTAATTGCTTCGGCTTCACCCGGATCGAGATTAATTTGTAACTTTTGTAGTAAAGATTGATTAGTAATAGATTGACATTCAATCCAATCTAAAGTTTGAATTGCTAGTGTCGCAGGGTCGGTTTCACCAGAATCGATAATTTCTTGATAGACAGCAGATGGAATCAAAACTTTACCATAAAGTTGTTGTAATAGCTCTAGTCGTCCAATTGCAGCCAAGTTACTGAGCGGTGAAGTGTTACTAACAACAATCATCGCCACCCCTTAGCTGCTAAACTTTCCACATCCTCTCTCAGTTCAGCAACATCATAATGAAGGGGTATTTGACGACTTGCCAGTAAGCGTTGAAATTGCAGTTGATTCATCCGAGCAAAACGGCTGGCTTGTCCGAGAGTAAATCGCTCTTGTTGAAACATCAATATCGCAATTTCAGCAAGCATTTCTGATTCAGACATTTGGAGAGTTTGCAAAGTTTCATCAGAAATTACAATACTCATAGTTTTTGGGATTTAAAAAATCTAACAACAGAGCTATAGCGTGTCTGTTCTATTTTAAGTTATCAGGTTGGCGAATGCCTACGGCAGGCTACGCCAAAGCACTTCGACAAGGAGCATCTTCTCACCAGATATGATTGAGATGAGGAGTGTGGATGCAATTCCTGCTTGCTGTTCTATCTTTTAAACTGCTGCAAAATCAGTAAACTTTCTCACTTCTGGAGGTTGAAAAGCCAAGACAATATCACTACTGGGAACACCATTACGCATTAACTCATTTGCAATTCCTTCCTCTGTCCAATCTTCTTCAATGTAAATTTTGTCATTTTTAATCCGAATATGAACGGAAATTCCTTTGATTCTTTCCTCTGGAGTCCAACCAACTTGAAACCATAAATATTGCTCTCTTTTTTCGTCAAACGCTAAAAGCATTTCAATATTTGGAGTCGCAACTTGAGAACAGAGTTGATTGTACTCTGTAAGAATTTTTTGAATTAGTGACCGATAATGACTTAATTTATCCATTTCGTGATTACCTCCTTATCTGGATCGACAATAATTAGTTTTAGCTGATTCTCATCAATAACTATTTGGATAGTTTCATCAAAATTAACTTGATATACTCGCTGATTTATCGCTAAATAAAGTAAACGCTCCGGAGCAGTTCTTTTGAGAAAGTTCCGATAGAGGATATACTGACCTAGAGCTTGTTCCAAATCATAAATAAAGGATGGATTAAGAAAACTTTTGACCTCAACAACAATTTTTTGATTTTCTCTTTCTGCTGCAAATGGACGTTCAGCCCCAATATCGGCGATGAGTTTTAATTTTTTGTATATAATAAAATAAGGGTCGGCTGTAATTGTCCAACCGTCTTTAACTAAAGCATTTTTAACAGCATCATGGTAAATATCCTTAGCAGGCATAATAAAAAGTTTGGATGATTAAAAAGACAAAAAGCCCCAACTTAATTATACTACTGAACTCCAAATCAAAACGTCATAATCTGTAGGTGCAATGATTGCCATTGGCACGGAGGGCTTGATCAACGGCGATCGCATTTGACTTTTTATCGAAGAGCGATCGCACTCTTTGTGTGGATGCAATCCCTGCTTGCTGTTCTATCTTTTAAACTGTTGGATAATCAGTAAATTTTCTCACTTCTGGAGGTTCAAAAGCCAACACAATATCACTAGTGGGAACACCATTACGCATTAACTCATTTGCAATTCCTTCCTCTGTCCAATCTTCTTCAATAGACCAATCAATCACCCAGCTTTTTCAGCTTTTTCAGCTTTTTACCAACGAACCATCAGTGATGTCTTGGGATAATACATCACTAATTTTGGTGTCGATGGGTGTTGAACTCCATCGATACCCAAACCATTCCTCTCGTCACTGAAAAACAAAGCTCAAGACAAACAAAGGGCACAACGCAGGTTGTACCCTCACAAAACTTAATATTTAGTCATCTGGCTCAATGCACCCACGCCTTAATATTAACGAAACATGCTACTGACGGAACTATCTTCATGAACACGCCAGATGGTTTCCCCTAGGACATTTGCGACTGACAGCACAGTCAGTTGGGGAAAATGGTCTGCTTGGGGAATAGGAATGGTGTTGGTGACGATGACCTCTTCAAATACACCACTAGACAAGCGTTCAATAGCTGGTGGTGAAAATACGGCATGGGTAGCACAGGCGTATACCTGACGTGCCCCTTCTTTACGCAATATTTTGGCGCCTTCAGAAATGGTGCCACCAGTGTCTATCATATCATCCACCAGCACTGCTGTTTTGCCCTTTACGTCACCGATGACGTTCATGACTTCAGCCACATTATGAGCTTGACGACGTTTATCAATTATCGCTAGAGGTGCATCATCTAACTTTTTAGCAAACGCTCTGGCTCTAGCGACACCACCAACATCAGGAGAAACGACCACAATGTCAGACAGTTGCTTGCTCGCCAGATAATCAATAATCACTGGCGCACCAAAAACATGATCTACAGGAATGTCAAAATATCCCTGAATTTGCGCTGAGTGCAAATCCATCCCTATCACCCGGTTTGCTCCGGCTTCGGTAATCAGGTTGGCAACCAACTTAGCAGTAATTGATTCTCTACCTGCGGTTTTCCGGTCGGCGCGAGCATAACCATAATAAGGAATTACTGCTGTCACCTGTCGTGCGGAAGCGCGACGACAAGCATCAATCATAATCAGCAATTCCATTAAGTGGTCGTTAACGGGATGACAAGAGGGCTGGATAAGGTATACATCACAGCCCCGGATTGATTCTTGTATCTGGACGTATATTTCCCCATCCGCAAATCGTTTGCGGATCATCGGTCCCAAGTCCATACCCAGGTAACGAGCTACTTGTTGGGACAGTTGTATATTGGCAGAGCCAGAGAACAGCCGCAGCCGATTATTCTCAGCAACTGCTGTAGTTGTAGTAGTAGTTGGCTGAGGTGTCAAAGTTGCAGAACTGAGCACGGCATACCCTCGATGTGCATTCACGGCAATCTTATCATCACAGATTTGGCAAATTTCCTCAAAACTTTCTTAAAAATTAATCTATGAGGAATTATCACGCTTTAGTGACAAAAGTAAACATACCTGAACAAAGCTCAAACTTGATCATGCATGGGATGGTTTCTATCTAATCAGCCGCTCTTGAGTATAGTCTCAAAATTACCTGCTCGTACAGTTTGAGAGTGGATTAAATTCCAAAACTTTAAATATCCTTCCTTGGTTTATAAAGATAAATTAAATATCGATGCTAGACACCACTCTTTAGGGGTAAAAATCAAGTGCCGGAATAAATATCATAAGATGAAGCAAGAATCCTGATTCAGCAACGCCGCAACAAGAGCGATCGCTTGGGAGCAACCAAATAAAATCTAAAGACTATTGTGTAACAGCCTCCAGGATGAGGAATCAATGGGAAAATCGAGATAACAACTCAAAACAAGACTTACTTGCCACAAAGTCAACCGCTGCTGCTCATTGCGTCAATATAATCGACTATGCAACCACCGATTCCAATTGGAACAGTCCTGCAAAACCGCTACCGGCTCAACAAGATTTTGGGTCAGGGAGGATTTGGTCGCACCTATCTGGCAGAGGATCAGGGGCGGTTTAACGAACTTTGTGCCCTCAAGGAATTAATTCCTAAGCAAACCGGAGCTTACGTTCTAGACAAGTCGAAGGAGCTTTTTCAGCGAGAAGCAACGATTTTATATCAAATTCAGCACCCCCAAGTGCCGCAATTCCGCGCCACCTTTGAAGAAGACCAGCGGTTGTTTTTAGTTCAAGATTATGTAGCAGGGAAAACCTACCGTACCTTACTAACAGAGCGCCAAGATATCGGTCAAACCTTCACGGAGCCAGAAGTATTGCAACTGGTGCGCTCTTTGTTGCCTGTATTGTCCCATATTCACAATCGTGGGATTATACACCGAGATATTTCACCAGACAATATTATTTTACGCGAGAGAGATCGGACTCCAGTATTAATTGACTTCGGAGTGGTCAAAGAACTAGCAACGAAATTACAATCCCCCGATCATACCGCCCCCGCCACATCGGTAGGAAAATTAGGCTATTCCCCCAGCGAACAAATTCAAACGGGTCGCGCTTATCCCAGCAGCGATTTGTACGCCTTGGCTGTGACAGATCTAGTGTTGCTGACTGGCAGGGAACCGCAAGAATTATATGACGAAAACACCTTAACTTGGAATTGGGAACAATCGGCGTCAGTGAGTCCGGGGTTTGCTGAGATTTTGAATAAGATGCTCAGCTACCGACCAGGCGATCGCTACCAAACAGCTAATGATGTTACCCAAGCATTAGAATCTCTTGGTCAAGTAGCTCCCCCAACTCAAGTTCCCACCACCAACGCTCAACCGTCAACCCCCCAACCGTCAACACCTCCAGTATCTCAGGTAGAAACCATTGCTGTAGGGAGACCTGCAAATCCAGCACCAGCAGCACTTCCCCCCAGTGGCGGTACTAGACAAACTCGACCCAGCCGGTCGATTCCTGACCCCGCAAACCGTTCTCTGTTAGATAACCCTTGGGCGGTAGGAGCAATTTTTACTAGTGTTGTGCTGCTAGCAGGATTTGGATCTTGGGCACTTGTGAGTGCTATCCGCCAAAGTCAAGCACCACCAGCACCACAACCTTTTCCTTCTCCTCTGGTGACTGCTAGCCCTACACAGACCCCGACAGAGACCCCCACAGCCTCACCGACACCTACACCCACCGCTTCACCTACAGCTACGGCTACACCAACACCAACGGAATTTACGCAGAATATTTCCTTGCTACCGGGGCAACAAACCGTGATAGAGGATACATTGCAACAAAATGCTACCGTCTTCTATAGATTCCGGGGTCAACAGGGACAAAAATTAACAACCGCCCTGGTGAATGAAGGGACACTGCTGAGTATTGTTGGACCAAATTTAAGAGCAATTGACAACCGCGCTACAAGGGTGACTCGCTATGAAGGGACTTTACCCTTTACGGGGGAATACGCGATTGTCCTGCGTCCTGTGAAGGGAATTAATCAGAGCAACTATAAGCTGAATGTGCTGTTAGAAAACCCAGTCACACCATCCCCCACACCGACACCCACAGCTACCCCTACACCCACACCCACACCACCTACACCCACATTTGATGAAGAAAGAATTACACCATCTCCGGGTGGTGTATCTCCGGTTTCTGGACGCAGTACTAGCCAAAGGGTGAAGCGTTATGTAGTCAAAGTTGTGGACGGACAGCAGCTAGCAGTGGCTGTAGGACAAGGGGCTGTAACTTTAGATATCCGTGATGCTGAAGGGAAGCTAGTGCAAGACGCAGCCAAAGTATTGTCTTGGAAAGGACAGTTACCAAATGGTGATTATCTAATTGACGTGATTCCGACTCAACCAGGAGAACCTACAGACTTTACGCTGAATGTAACCTTGGGTAACTTAGCACAAACAGGACAGTAGTTAAGATAGCGCACGCACGAAAGCGATCGCTTTCGGTGGTTAAATCTCCAAAACATGACTTTTGCTAGAGGTCTATTCAACATTGTGATGGTCAGCAGTGCCTAAAATAGTCGCAATCATCAATGGTAAAGGAGGGGTTGGTAAAACAACTACCGCCGTCAACTTGGCTGCTTCCTTCGCAGAAACAAAATCAGTACTTTTGGTTGATACCGATGTTCAAGGCTCTGCAACTTGGTGGATAGAACGCTGTTCATTGGGAATGGGGTTTGATTTAGCCCAAGAAACAAATCCACAACTTTTAGGCGATTTACATAGAATAGAAGGGTACGATTTAGTTGTAGTAGATACTCCTCCGGCGCTGCGCTCAGTCGCCTTAGCTGCTGTAGTAAGTATCGCAGATTATTTGGTTTTGCCTACACCCCCAGCAGCAATGGATTTAGCTGTGCTGATAAACACAGTCAGCCAAGCCGTTATACCTGCGGGTACTCCCCATCGTGTATTGCTCACAAAAGTTGATACCCGTAGCTGGGGGGAAGCTCTAGAAGCCCAAAAGACCCTTATGCAGTTAGGAATTCCGATTTTTCATGCATTTGTGCGTGCTTATAAAGCTCACGAAAGAGCCGCATTAGAGGGGGTAGCGATTACCAAATTGCGTGGTAAAAATGCACGAGAAGCGGAAGTAGATTATCGTCGGGTAGCCGAGGAATTAGAACAAGATTGGAGGAAGCTATGGTAAAAAAACGTCTGTCAGATTTATTACAGGAAGAAGTAGAAAAATATACACCAGATGCAGCGGCAGAAGTAATAGAAGTTAACGCTCAAGCAATTAACGACTCAGATTCTTTCTCTGAGGAAGAATTAGCATCCCCGACTCCCCCAGCAACAACTACAAGACGTTCCCATCCTACCAAAGCTGAGTTAGAAGTCACACTCCAACAATTGCAAGCTAAGCTAGAACAAGTAAAGGAAACAGAAAAAAATCTCCAGGAAAAAATCGCTGACTTGCAAGCACACTTAGCTGAACAAGAAGCACTGGTAGAAAGGCTTAAAAAAGAACTTTATGACGCGAAAAAAGCCGCATTGCAACTAGCAGAAGAAAACTCCAAACTGATAGCAGAAAAAAACACTACCAAAAACACTACCAAGCAGGAGACGGAGAAAAAACCGCCAGAAAATTCCCCCACACCTACAGTTTACAAACCAGTACCTTACAAAAAAAACTATCGCCATTTGGAAAGACAAGCACAGCCACAGCCAACACCTAAACCAGAATCACCAGATGATTTCGCCGCCAATACTTGGTTGTATGATTAGAAGTTCTAAATGTACGAGTGTGGAGTCCTGAGTTATAGACATGCTTCGGAACAAGCGCGTTTGTAATGACTTATGGCTCCCAGTCAGCGCATAATTCCTCCGGACGACTAAAGGGATGTACGGCACAGTTAATGTTATCTTTGCCGTAGTAATACTTGCATACTTTGCAAGGTTTAGTTTGCTGTAATTTTTCCTGCAAAATTACCCACTTCTGGTGCAAAGTTTGCTGATATTTAGTTGCTAAAAAGTGATTGGGAGCAATTTCTAAGGCTTTGTCAAAAGCCGCTAAGGCGTTGTGGTATAATTTAATTATTTGTTTGGCATTGTTTGCCCAGACATCAGCACGGCACTCGTATAATTCAATCATTTTAATGTTGACAACACCGTACTCTATCCAAGCTTCAGCACAGTTACTGGGTGGGGAGTTTTGCGGAGCGACTATCAACCGTTGGATAGTATTAACTAATTCCTGTGGTTTCCACGGTTTACTAATGCAAGCCTCTGCGTATTTTATACCCCAACGCCAATCTAATTTCTGGAGATAGCCAGTGAGAAATACTACAGGGATAGTCCGTGTTTGTGGGTTCGCTTTCACCATCCGACAGACACCGTAACCATCCATACGCGGCATCACTAAATCCAATAATACTAAATTTGGATTTAGTGCCTCAATGCAATCCAGCGCTTCCATCCCATCACTGGCTTCAATGACATCCAACCCAATCCATCTTAGCTGGTGTGAGATACACTCCCGTTGGCTGCGTGAGTCTTCCACCACCAGAATTGTACTCATAACTACCTGCCTGTTAAGTTAGTTTAAGGGTCAGCTTGATAGTGTTATTTGCTAGCTGAACTTAAATTACCCAATTTTAGCAAATTTACTATCAGTAACTGTGGCAACGGATTTGGGAGCGGATGTAGTGGATAATTGAACTATGTCATGGTCAGTGGAAAATACATGGTAAGTAACGATAATTAAGGAATTATGGCTAGGAAAAATGAAGAGTTTCAAAGATTGTACTCCCTTGAAACCCCTGTTAAAACCCTATATAAAAGCCGTCGTATCCTAACTCTGGGACAACCGCTGCAGTTGTTCCCCTCCTAGTAACTGATGTGTTTCTGCGAGAAACTGAGGAATTTTGTCAGCATGGGGACTATGACGCAGACATTGACTTAAGTCTAAATTCTGAAGATTTTCTGCCTTAGCCCCAGGGAACCAGTGACTGCCATTTCCTAGCAAGTTATAGCGCATTTTGCCATACTCAACCATATCATAGGCAAGGGCTAAATTCCGCAGCCATAAAATTATCGGAATATTGACATTTCCTGGAGTTTCTGTATGCTTTGGTAAGCCAAGTCGCCAAGTTTTCATCCATTCTTCTCCTAAAACTTCAATTGCTGCTTGCTCCAGTCTTGTCAAAATCGGGGGTAAAATTTCTGCAGCATTATCTAGTAATTCCAAAGTCTGCAAGTGTTCGTCAAAATCTTGTGGTTTTGAGGCTCCCAAACTCAGGGTATGTACTTGAGAATGACTTAGACAAAACAAATCATTAAATACCATTGGACTTAAGGGAGCGCAAAGTTCTACTAACTTTGGCGGGGGATTATACAATTTACCACCTTTGTCAGAGGGACTGATAATAAATACTCCCATATCGTGGCGATTTGCAGCTTCAATGGCAGCCCAATTATTTTGATTAATGTAATACCAATGCAGGTTAACATAATCGAATTGATTGGTATTAATGGTTTGAATGATAGTCTCTGTCGAGCCGTGGGTAGAAAAGCCAATAAATCTGACTTTCCCTTGAGACTGAAGCTTTTTAGCTACATCCAAACAACCACCAGGACGAATGGTATAATCTAAGAATTCTGGATTGTTAATGCCGTGGAATCCTAGTAAATCAACATAATCTAACTGTAAATTTCTCAGGGAGAATTCAAAAGTATCACAGAATTTTTTGGCATCTTCCATTGGGGGTACTTTTGTTTGGACAATCAACTCCTCGCGTTTAAACTTGGGTAAAATTTGCCCCAATTGCATCTCAGAAGAACCATAATCGCGGGCAGTTTCTATGTGGTTAATACCCAGTTCTACCGACCGATGAATGGTTGCTTCGAGATTTTCTTGGTTGTCGAGAGGAATTTGCCACTGCGGGACATCTTGCCATTTAAACTGGTATCTCATCCCACCGCAGGAGAAAACTGGCATTTGTAATTCAGTGCGTCCAAATCTTCTGTACAGCATCAATTGATTTTAGATTTTAGATTTTGGATTTTGGATTTTGGATTTTGGATTAACCATTGGTCATGAGTAATAAATAATAGGTAATCGCTAATTGGTCTTTCCTATTACCCATTACCTATTACCCATTACCTAATCTAAAATCTAAAATCGAAAATTGCTACATTTCCCGGACTACTGGTTGACCGTCTTTGACTTCACCAACTAACACTTTAGTCACACAGTCAACAAAAATGCCGTTTTCTAAGACACCGGGAATGTTATTCAGGGATTTTTCCAGTTCAGATGGATTGGGGATGGTGTCAAATCTAACGTCTAGCACCAGATTACCTTGGTCGGTAATTACGGGACCGGCTTTTTTGACACCCATGCGAATTTCGGGTTTACCTCCCAGTTTCTCAATAGCACGCATCGCTGGATACAATGCCATAGGGATGACTTCCACAGGGACAGCGAAGGTAGAACCGAGGTTGTCTACCACTTTGGAACCGTCCACGACGACGATAAACTGTTCTGCTAGATAATCTACAACTTTTTCGCGGGTATGGGCTGCACCACCACCTTTGATTAAGTTCTTTTGCGGGTCAACTTCATCTGCACCATCAATGGCAATATCAATGTGGTCTACTGCATCGAGGGTGGTTAAGGGAACACCATACTGCTTTGCCAATACTTCGGATTGAAAGGATGTGGGAATACCAACAATATCCGTAAGTTCACCAGACTTGAGCCGTTCTCCCAAATACTGAATTGTAAAAGCTGTGGTTGACCCCGTACCCAATCCGACAATTTGACCAGATTTTACCAGGTTAGCGGCGGCTTTACCTACTTCTTGTTTCATTAACTTCACGGGGTCTGCTGCTGCGCTCATTCCCAAAGTTCCTCAAAAACTGACTATTGTTAATAGTAGGGGAGTGTGGGACTGGGGACTAGGGATTAGGGAATGGGGAATGGCTAATCGCTAATTGGTAATGACTAATGACTCACGTAACTAAGATTTTCATCTTCCCTATTAAGTCACTGGATGGGGTTGTAGTGAATCAAGCAAAGGTGCTTCCTAGTGGTGCTTTGCAGTATGACCGGGAGTTTGCGATTGTTGATCAGCAGGGTAGGTTTGTGAATGGTAAGCGTAATGCTAAGGTCCATTTGCTGCGATCGCTCTTTTCTCTAAAAGCAAGAACTGTCTCGCTACAAGTCCAAGACACCACAGCACAACAGCTTTTCCATCTGGATGAGGAACCAGAACAATTAGAAGCTTGGTTGAGTGAGTTTTTTGGCTTTGATGTCACCTTAAAGCAAAACACGGTGATGGGTTTTCCTGACGATACCGACTCACCGGGACCAACGGTGATTCGTACGGGAACTATTGCAGAAATCGCTTCTTGGTTTCCGAGAGTGACTGCAGAGGAAATGCGCCGACGCTTACGTGCGAATATTGAAATTGATGAGGTAACGCCATTTTGGGAAGACCAGTTATTCACTGAAGAAATTGGTGATATTGTCCCGTTTCGTGTGGGAGAGGTACAATTTCATGGCGTTAATCCCTGTCAGCGGTGCGTCGTACCGACAAGAGATTCTCTGACGGGGGAAGCTTATCCTAATTTCCAGAAAACCTTTATCAGCAAACGTCAAGAAACTTTACCTGCCCATGCAGCGGCTTCACGGTTTAATCACTTTTATAGGTTGAGTGTGAATACACGCATTCCAGCATCGGAAGCGGGTAAGATCCTAAAAATTGGCGATGAAATTAAGTTTAGTGTTGTGGAAATCTAACCACAGATGAACATAGATAACTCATCTGTGTTCATCTGTGGTTAATGAATCTGATTTACAGTGGTAATAAGGAAACATGAGCGGAAACAACCTTCCATCCTTGGGGAAACTTGTACCACATTTGGCTTTGTCTTCCCGAACGTTGTACACCATCCATAACTCGGCGAAATTCTAAAGTGACCGCTGCGGTATCTTGACCAAATGTGACTACTTTTAGATTGAATATTTCCCGCTGCAAATTAAAGTTTGGTCGGCTATGACGAAAGGTACGAATTTCTTCACTACCGTAGAGATTTTCTGTTAAACCAAAGCGGAGGACATCTGCTGAATCCCAGAATAATTCATCGAGAATTTCAACTTTATTATTACAGAGAGCATCTTCATACTTCAGGTACAATTCAGTTACTTCAGCGACAACATTAGGGTCGTTTATTGTGGTCATTAATCTCAAATCCTCAATTTCAAATTACCAAATTAAACCTTTTGAATAAACTTTCTTCCCAACAGACCTTGGGGTCTAACTAATAGCATAATAAACAATATTCCAAAAGCAACAGCATCTTTATAAGCCGAGTATTCCCCTGGAACAAAAGCTTCTACTATCCCGATAACCATCCCTCCCAAGACTGCTCCGGGAATGCTACCTAAACCACCTAAAACGATGACTGCTAAACCCTTTAAACCAAAACCAATGCCAAAATATGGACCAGCAATACTGACACTAGAAGCAACCAAAGTTCCTGCCATTCCAGCTAAAAAACTACTGAGAAAAAACGTCAGCACA
>Ga0114939_10001528_pt1 | contig 18122 bp, 12 predicted proteins | sample AshMeaCrysSpring_FD_87196 | JGI IMG/M metagenome (GOLD analysis project Ga0114939, IMG submission 87196) | Groundwater microbial communities from Big Spring, Nevada to study Microbial Dark Matter (Phase II) - Ash Meadows Crystal Spring | ecosystem: Environmental > Aquatic > Deep subsurface >...
TCCGGGTGGCCAGCTTCAACATCGGCGCGCATTTCGGGGAAACGTATTTCGATTACAGCCTTGGCGATCCGGGCACGCCGGATCATGACACGGTGCGCGACATTCTTTTCCGTCTGGATGCCGATGTGGTCGCCCTGCAGGAAATCCACACGGCGGATTTGCAGGATAGCCCGACCGACCTTGCCGCGCTGGCCGCCTCGCTCGGCTATCCATACGTGCATGTGCCGCCTGTGACCGGAGTCTTCGACACCTCGCTGCGGGTGGTTTTCCTCTCGCGATTCCCCTTTCTCAGCGCGGCGCATATCGGCTCTCCGCCCGCCGCGAAGGAGCTGACGCGGCTGCATCCCCTCGTCAAAGTCGATGTCCCGGAAACCGTCAACGATCCGGTGCTCATCTCCGCCCATCTGAAGGCCGAAACCGGCTTGGCCGAGCGTTTCCGACGCGCGGTGGAAATGAAGCGCTTGGTCGGATACCTGTCATCCGCCGGGCTGACCAATGCTGACAACTTCGTCATTCTCGGTGACTTCAACCCATCATCCGTCAACGCCACCTTCACCGAACTCCCCGCAGGACTGCCCTCAACCTTCGCGCTCGGCGCGGACATCGCGTTTCCGGTCACTTACTCCATCAATCCGCTGGATTACTTTTCCACTCCCGGCGCGGTGAACGCCGATCCGCGCCAGCTTGATGGCTCGCGCAGCACTTATGACACGGGCGCCCCCGGCGGGCCTGCGCTCGACCTGATCCTTCTCTCTCCGGCCATCGCCGGGCGGCGGTTCGCGGCGGAAATCTACAACTCCGCGCTCGATGTTTCCAACAGCTCCGGCCTGCCGAAAGCCGGTTCACCTCCCGCCGCCGACACCAGCGCCACGGCATCCGACCACTATGCCGTGTTCGCCGATCTGGAACTCGATTCGGTGGAATCCTACGTCTTCACCGCGCCCGGCCAGACCATGGTGGAGAACTTCGACGGTTTCACCGGCGTCCGTGATCCCGCGCCGTGGTTCACCAGCGGCGGCACGGCATGGCGGGGGCCCGACGACGGCTCCTCCACGGTGCCCGGCTGGCGCGCATACGGATCGGCGGGAGATCCCGCGCCCGGTTTTCTATCAGACGGCTCCGCCGCCGCCGTGATCGCAAGATATGACAACCGGTCGTCCGTTCCTCTCACCGCGCTGGAGATTGCCATGGATGTCGGGCAATGGCGCGCGGTGACCAACGGCGCGGCCGATGCCCTGGGCGCGGAAATCCTGATCGGCGGCCAAAGCATCCCGCTGCCCTCTCTCGACTTCACCGCCAGCCGGTCGCTGCCCACCGGCCCCGTGCCCGGCGGGGCGATCACGCGGCTCAGCTCGATGGCGGACAGCCTGTGGATTCCTCCCGGCGGTTCGTTCGAGCTCCGGATTTCCTTCCAGCCCGGCGCGGGTGGCGGCCCCCAGCCGTCCGATGTGTTTGTGAACGAGTTCCATTACGACAACGACGGCACGGACAGCGGCGAGTTCGTGGAAATCGCGGTGTCTCCCGGTTTCAGCGGGAATCCATCCGATGTCTCGCTGGTGCTCTACAATGGAGCGGGTGGAGCCGGCTACGGCACCCACACGCTCGACAGCTTCACGCCCGGCGTCACCACCGCCTCCGGGCATCGGCTCTTCCACAAACTCATCGGCGCTCTCCAGAACGGCGCGCCTGATGGCTTCGCGGTCGTTGCAGGCTCCAGCGTGCTCCATTTCATTTCCTATGAAGGCGCGTTCACCGCCACGGACGGGCCCGCGGCCGGCATGACCTCCACCAATATCGACATCTCCCAGACCGGATCCGAACCAATCGGTGAGTCCGCGCTGGGACTGACAGGAACGGGAACCCTTGCGGCGGATTTCACCTGGCGGAAATTCGCCGGCATCGCCCACTCGCCGGGGCAGGCAAACGATGGCCAGGCGTTCTCCGCCGCCGCCTCCGCGCCACAGGGGCTCGGATTCGACGCGGTCGCCGTTTCGTTCCTAACAGACAACGAGCTGGACGGCCTGCCGGACGCCGGCGATCCGGACGACGACAACGACGGACAAGCGGATGCGCATGAGGCCGCCTTCGGCACGGACCCGCTGGATGCCGCATCGCGCTTTGTGCCCGTGCTCGCGCGCGCCGCGGAGCCGCCGCACGGGCTGGAGCTGTCGTTTCCCGGGGCATCCGGCATCCGCTACACCGTCGAATCCAGCGATTCGCTGGCGGACTGGCGGAATCTCTCGACCCATACGGGAGAAGGCCGCGCTGTGGTGGTGCCGCTGCCGATGGCGGAGCCGCGGATGTTTTTCCGCGTGAGGGCGGGCGGTCCTTGATTTTCGCGGAAACTTGCGCACGCCCGGGTTGCCGGAAAGACAGGATGCGTCTAGCGTTTCTCTCCGTTCACGAAATGACGCCTCACATCACATGCCTTTTGTCCATGCTGTTGGCATGCGCCAGTCTGACTGCGGACGCCCGGCCTTATGTGAACGACAAAAAGGCTCCCGAAAACCGCAAGGACCTGGAGGTGATCCAGTCCGCTCTGGCCGCCGCGCTGCCGAAAGCCCGCGCGGCCACGGTCTGCATCGAGCTCGACGAAGGCTCCGGCAGCGGCGTGATCGTTTCCGAAGACGGACTGGTCCTGACAGCCGCGCACGTCAGCACCGGCGTGAACAAAAAGGTCACCGTGATTTTGGAGGACGGCACGCGCCACCAGGCCCGCACGCTCGGCCTTGTGGCGGACACCGACGCCGCGATGATCCGCATCACCGACGAGGGCCGCTATCCGTTCGTGGAGATCGACCGTGAGAACGGCACGCGCCTCGGCGACTGGGTGTTCTCGCTCGGCCACTCCGGCGGCTTCGACAGGAACCGCGGCTCGGTCGTGAGACTCGGCCGCCTGGTGAGGGTCGCGAACACGACTTTCCAATCCGACTGCATCCTCATCGGCGGCGATTCCGGCGGACCGCTGTTCGATCTAACAGGAAAACTGGCGGGCATCCACTCGCGGGTCGGCCAGCAGCTGCAGGTGAACATGCACGTGCCGATGAGCGTGTTTCTCGAAAACTGGGATGGCCTGCTCAAGGGCGAATTCATCGGCGAGGGGCCCTTCGCCAAAAAGCCGGTGAAGGGCGGCGGCTTCCTCGGGCTGGCCACCGAGGCGCGGCCGGGCGGCGGTCTGCGCGTTACCAAGGTCGGCAACAAAAGCCCGGCACAGGAGGCGGGCGTGAAGGAGGGCGATGTCCTGCGTTCCCTCAACGGCACCAAGCTGGAGAGCCGCGAGCAGTTGCGGAATTTGCTCAAGGAAATGTGCGCCGGCGATGAACTCGCGCTTGAACTGGAACGCGCCGGAACGCGCAAAACCCTCACTTTCGAACTCGGTGAACGCTGACCTGCTGAAACTCATCCTCGCCGGCTCGCTGGTGACGGCGCTGCCGGGCCAGCAGAGCCTGGAGTCGGATTTCCGCACCACCGGCCCGGCCGTGGTGGCCGCGTTCGAGGCCCAGCGCGCGGTGCTTCAAACCTCCAGCGCGGTCATTCTCTACGGCCGCAGCGAGATCGGCTACGGCGTGGTCATTTCCGCAGACGGCCACATCCTCGCCAAAGCCAGCGAGCTTGGCGGTGCGCGGCGGCTTTCGCTCACGGTGGACCGCACGAACCACAAGGATGTGAAAATCCTCGCCACCGATCCGGAGTGGGATGTCGCGCTGCTCAAAATCGAGGCCGCCGGTCTGGTTCCGGTGGTTTATGCGCCGACCAGCGACGTGCCGCAGGGCACCTGGGTGGTGGCCAACGGCGCGAGCACCCGCACCACCCGCCGCGCGCTGGCGGGAATCGTCAGCGCGAAACCCCGCGAGATTCCGGCCGCCGGCGGTGCCGCGCTGGGCGTGGTGCTTTCCTCCAAAACCAGCGCGCTCGAAATCGAGGATGTCAACGAAAACAGCGGCGCGCGCGAGGCCGGACTGCAAAAGGGCGATGTGATCCTGAGCATCGGAGGCATGGCGGTGAAAAACATCGAGGACATCGCCGAGGCGCTCAAGAACCGGAAGGCGGGCGGCAGCGTGAGTGTCACCTGCCGCCGCGGCAAGCGGGTGATCAGCGTCGAAGTCAGGCTCTCCGCCAAGAGCGAAATGTTCACCGACACCATGAACCGCAACGACATGATGAGCGGGAAATTCTCAAAGCGCCGCAGCGGTTTTCCGCGCGTCATCCAGCACGACATTCTCGGCAGCAGCGAGATCACGGGCGGGCCGTTGCTCGATCTCGAAGGCCGCTGCATCGGCATGAACATCGCCCGCGCCAACCGCGCCGAAAGTTTCGCCATCCCGGTGGAGGAACTCGCGCCCCTCGCCGGGCGCTTGATGAAACAGGCGGCCGGGGCTGCCGCGCACGACAAACAGCCGGAGAACGCCGCAGCCACGCCGCCGGACGAACCGAAGTGAGGCGCCGCTCAGTGCGCGGGCACGTGCGGCTCGAAGGTCATGGCGCGCTCGTGCTCGCGGGCCTTGGCGGTTTTCCTCGCCTGTTGATGAAAGTGCTCTTGGGCGCGGAACGGCTTGCGGCCCTTCTGGCGCGCGATCCGCAGCGAGCTGCCGTCCGGCTGCAACAGCGAGGCCTGGGTGTTGTCCTGGAAAAAGGCCTCTAGAATCCTGACGAGCCGGCGCTTCAGGGCGGCTTCCTCGATGGGGATCATCAGTTCCACGCGTTTCTCCAGATTGCGCGTCATCCAGTCCGCGGATGAGATATAGACTTTCGGGTCGCCGCCCTGGTAGAAGTGAAACAGCCGGGCGTGTTCGAGGAAGCGGTCGATGATGGAGACGACCTGGATGTTTTTCGAGTATTTGGGATCGCCGGGTTTGAGGCAGCAGATGCCGCGGACGTTGAGCTTGATGTCCACGCCGGCGCGCGAGGCCTTGTAGAGGGCGTCAATGATGTCCGGATCCTGCAGCGAATTGACCTTGGCGGTGATGCGGGCGGGCAGTCCCTGTTTGGCGCGCTCCGCCTCGCCGGTGATGAGGTCCAGCAGCGTGGATTTCATCGTGGTGGGCGCGGGGATCAGTCGCTGGAAACGCAGCAGCTTGGACCTGCCGGAAACGGCGTTGAAGAACAGCGAGGCGTCGCTGCCATAATCAGCCTTGCAGGTGAGGTAGGAGATGTCGGTGTAAAGGCGGGAGGTGGTCTCGTTGTAGTTGCCGGTGCCGAGGTGGACGTAGCGGCGCAGGTGGCCGGACTCGCGGCGCACGATCATGCAGATTTTGGCGTGGGTTTTGAGACCCTTCACGCCATAGACGATCTGCGCGCCCGCGCGCTGGAGCTCGTCGGCGCGGTCGAGGTTGCGGGCTTCGTCGAAGCGGGCCTTCAGCTCGACGAGCGCGGTGACGTGCTTGCCGTTTTCAGCGGCCTTGATGAGGGCGTCGATGATGCGGGATTTTTTCGCGGTGCGGTAGAGAACCTGTTTGATGGCCACCACGTCCGGATCGGTGGCGGCTTCCTCCAACAGCCGCAGCACCGGCTCGAAGGATTCGTAGGGGTGGTGGAGCAGCAGGTCGCCGGAGGCGATGGTCTCGAACATCGTGGTGCCCGGTGAGATGGCGGGCGAGTTCTGGCCCGGCCAGTCGGCGTCCCGCAAGTGGTCGAAGTCCGGGAGGAATGCGAGTTCCATGAACGAGGCGAGTCCGGGCGGACCATCAACGCGGTGGATTTCCTGCGGCCCGGCTCCGGTGACATCCTGGATCATGCGGGCGAGGTCGCGGGGGGCGTCGGCGCGCAGTTCCAGGCGCACTGTGTCCGAGAAACGCCGTGCGGTGAGGACGTCCTCCATTTCATCGGCTAGGTCGATGGCGTCATCCTCCTGCACGGCGATGTCGCCGTTGCGGGTGACGCGGAAGGTGGTGGTGGCGGCCACGGTTTCACCGGGGAAAAGCCGCGCCGCGTGGGTGGCGACGAGATTCTCGATGAGCAGGAAGGCGCATGATCCGGCCTCGGCGCCCGCAGGCACCCGGCGGGGCAGGGTTTCCGGAACGGGAATCAGGACGTGGCGGATGGACTGCGTTTCGCCATCCACCAGGCGGCAGGCCACGATGAGGTGCAGCGCGGGCACGACCGGCGGGGGCTCGCCGGGGTCCACCGCCAGCGGCGTGAGCAATGGGAAAACCTGGTCCTCGAAGGTGGCGGAGAGCTGGGCGGCCTGCTCGACTCCGAGGTCCTGCGGCAACAGCAGTTGAATGCCCGCCTTTCGCAGCTCCGGCACCAGCGTGCCGTTGAAAAGCGCGTATTGGTCCTCCGTCATGCGGACGATGCGCTCGCGCAGCGCGGCGAGGTTGCGCGTGGGAGTGAGTCCGGAGGCGTCCGGCTTCTTCATGCCGGCGCGCTTCATCGCCATCAGCCCGCCCACGCGCACCTGGAAGAACTCATCGAGATTGGAAGCGGTGATGGCGAGGAACTTCACCCGCTCCAGCAGCGGCAGATCGTCGCGCAGCGCCTCGTTGAGGACGCGCTGGTTGAACTCGAGCCATGAAAGTTCGCGGTTGAGATATGGGGTTGGCATTTGGAAAAATGTGATGGTTGAAATCCTAACTGTCCTCATCGATGACGACGCCGAGGCCGAAGACCTGCTCGAAGAGATCCGCCTTGGTGGCCATGGCGAGGCGCTCGACGGCGGCGTCCGCCAGGCCTGGGAGGCGGAGGCGCAATTTGCCATTGTCCCGGCGGAATTCGATCTGCGAAACCCGCTGTGCGTGGGTGCGCTCCAGGGCGTCCGCGACGCGCAGCAGCGCGGCAAGTTTGGCAACGCGGATCCGGTCGTCCGTGCCAAGGGAGGCATAGCCGGGATGATCCAGCACCGGGACGGAATGCCGGTGGTAACGGGCGACCAGTGCCACAATGGTGACGTCCATGCGGTCGAGGCCGAAAACCTCCGAGTTGAGAATGAGATATTCCGAATGCTTGTGGTGGGCGCGCGGACTGACGTAGGTGCCGACCTCGTGCAGGATGGCGGCCACTTTCAGCAGCAGGGCGTCGTGCGCCGAAAGCTGGTGGAGGTCCGCCAATTCATCGAAGAAGCGGGTGCAGAGGTTGCTGACGTGCTCGCCGTGGTTGGGGTCGGATTGGTAGCGCTCCGCGAGGATGCGGGCGGAGCGCAGCACGTCCTCGGTGAAGGCTCCGCTCAGGTCTCGTGAAACCAGCAAATCATGCAGCAGCCCCTGTTCATACTCGCTGGTGGGGATGTGGACGCCATCGAGTTTGATGGTTTCGGCCACGGCCAGGTTGATTTCAAGCGCCGGCAGCAGCGCCTCGGCGGTCTGGTAGTCGAGATGGAAGCGTTTCACCAGTTCGACATCGCTCATCCGGGCCGCCTCCGCGGTGAACTGCCGCAGCTTCCTGAGAGTGCACACGCCGCTGGCGCCGGTGAGTACCGTGGCGACGGACTGCACCTCGTAGCCGATCATGACCAGCCCGTTGATGGCGATGTCCGAGTAATCGAAACGCAGTTGCGCGAGGTTGCCGAAGGCGTGCTCGCGGATCACGCGCAGCAGCGCCGGGCCCTCCGCATGCGAGCCTTCGACCGCCTCGCGGGTGCGGTGCGCGCCCATGCGGTAGCTGGTGTAGCGCGTGATGCGGCCGTTCTGGAACAGCAGCGCGCGGGTGTTGCCCGGACCCACATGGACCACCAGCGTGGTGTCCTTGCGCATGGCGGGCAGGTGCTGCAGGCGGCGGCGCGTTTTGAGATAAATGAGCCGCGTCATCTCGCCGTCGTCGATGGTGCCCACCCGCAGGCCGCAGGCGATGCGGATGCGGTTCATCACCGTTTCATGGTTTCTCGCCTCGCTGAGGATGTTGGTGGCGGCGGCGCGGGTGATGCCGTGGGGGTCGATGCCCAGTTCCGCGAGGGATTTCTGATAGCCCCTGATGATCGTGACCACGCGTTCCACCGTGGACGGGCTCACGCTACCCAGCCGGAAAATATCCCGCGCCACGGGGGCCGGCTGTTCGAGGAAATCGATCGGGTTGAGCGCGCCTTTGGCCGTCCTTTCCGCCACCATCATGGAAACCGACCCGGCGCCGATGTGCAGCGCGGTGTGCGGACTGTCGGTTTGGGGCGCGGGTTTGGCTGGCTTGCGGGCTTGCGGCATCGGCCCAGCACAGCGCGGGACCGCTCCGGATTCAATCCCGAATGCGCCACATCGCGGCCCGCGTGGCCGGAATCGTCGCACGTCGGGGCTTGTCAAGCGCGCGGGATGGTTCAATAACCCGCATATGCCAGTCAGTGGTGCTTTGGAACGTTATTGGGTGAAACCGGGCGGCAAGGTCGATCTCTCGAAGATCGACGCGACCGAGAAATCGCTGTTCCATGGGGCGGACAAGACGGAGTTTGACGCACAATTCCGTATTCTCCAAGACCAGTTGCAGGAGCAGCAGAAGATCCTCTACGCCCAGAACAAACACCGCATCCTGGTGGTCATGCAGGCCATGGACACCGGCGGCAAGGATGGCTGCATCAAGCACGTCTTCTCGCACATCGATCCCCAGGGCATCCACGTCCGCTCCTTCAAGAAACCCACCGAGGAGGAGCTTTCCTACGATTTCCTCTGGCGCGTTCACAAGAAGGTGCCGCAGCGCGGACAGCTCGTCATCTTCAACCGCAGCCACTACGAGGACATCATCGCCGTGCGCGTGAAGAAACTTTTTCCCGACGAAGTCTGGAAACGCCGCCAGCGCCACGTCGTCGATTTCGAGCGCATGCTCGCCGAGGAAGGCACCACCATCGTCAAAATCTTCCTGCACATCACCAGGGAGGAGCAGAAGCGCCGCCTGCAGGCGCGTTTGGAAAACCCGCTCAAGCACTGGAAGTTCAACCCGGACGACCTGGCGGACCGCGCCCGCTGGGATGATTTCATGGAGGCCTACGAGGACATCATGAGCAAGACCTCCACCGAATACGCGCCGTGGTTCGTCGTCCCCGCGGACCGCAAGTGGTACCGCAACCTCTGCGTGGCCCGCATCATGCTCGACACGCTCCGCAAGCTGGACATGCGCCTGCCCAAGATCGACTGGGATCCCGGCGCGATCCGCATCGAGGACTGATGACCGCAATCCACGCCAGCCTGCGGAGACCAGACCGCCGTTTGTCAGCGCCCTCCGGCACAAGCAAGCACTGCCAACCCGCTCCACCAGCCAATGTTGCCAATTCCGAGTTCCAGTGACCTGAAAGCCAGCCTCCGCGCCAGCATGCGGCCCATGACGCGCGGAAATCCGCCGGACGCCGCGCCTGTCCTTGCGGCTCTTCACCAATGGCTCGCCAGCCAGCCGGAGTTGCGCGTTCTCGCCGTGTTTGCCGCACTGCCGGGCGAGGTCGATCTCACGGAAATCACCGCGCGGCATCCCGACCGCCGCTGGCTCTATCCGCGCGTGGCCGGGGACGGCCTGCACTTCCACCAGGTGGGAAATCCCGCTGCGGAACTCATGCCCGGCGCTTTCGGCGTGCGCGAGCCCTCCCCCACCCTGCCGCTCGTCCCGGTCGATCAAATCGACGCCTTTCTGTGCCCCGGAATCGCATTCGATCCCCGCGGCGGCCGTCTCGGCCGGGGCCGGGGATTTTATGACCGGATGCTCGCGAAGGCCCGTCCCGGTGCGTTGAAAATAGGCGTGTGCTTTCCTCGCCAAATCGTGACCGACACCTTCCCGGAACCGCACGACATCCACATGGATCTTGTCTTTTCCTGACCGGTCACGCCCAGCCCGGCACCTCCAGGCCGAACTCCGGGATCCGCGCGAAGATCCACTCGCCCGCGGCTTCGCCGAAAAACGCGCCGGACACCCGGGCGTCAGCCGCCACCACATGATAGCTGTTATAGGAAAAGTGCCCGCCGGGCTCGATCACCGGCGTCTGGCCGACCACCCCGTCGCCTTCCACCACGGTGACTTCGCCGTCGTTTTCGCGCAGCACCCACTTGCGGCCGCGAATGGTCACGGGCACCGGCGAGTCGTTGTGGATGGAAATGAAATAGACGAATGGATGCGGCTTTTCCGCGGGAGCGTCGAGGCCGGGCATGTAAACGACGTCGTCCACCCGGACGCGCAGCCCCTCGAATTCCCGGATTTCGCCTGCCATGAAGTGAATCGTTCCGCCTGGGGCCGGACCTGCCAAGCAAGAAAGATGGTTGCCGCCGGACCATCCGGCGTTATCAAAATCCCATGGCCAAAACGATTCCCGCCGCCCTCACTATTGCCGGCTCGGACTGCTCCGCAGGCGCGGGCGTTCAGGCGGATCTCAAGACCTTCCAGCATTTCTGGATCCACGGGCTCACCGCCATCACCTGCGTGGTTTCGGAAACGGCCAACATCGTGCGCGCCGTGCATCCGGTGCCCGTGGGAATCGTCAGCGACCAAGTCTCGCTCCTGCTCGAAGCCTTCCCAGTCGCCGCCGCCAAAACCGGCATGCTTTTCTCCGCCGCCCATGTGCGGGCCGTCGCCGGGATTCTGGCCAAACACCCGGACCTCGTGCTGGTGGTCGATCCGGTGATGGTGGCCTCCACCGGTGACCCACTCGTGGAAGCGGACGCAATCCAAGCCTACCGCGAAGTGCTCTTCCCGCTGGCCCGCGTGATCACCCCGAACCTGCCGGAAGCCGAAGTCCTGCTCGGCGAAAAAATCCGCGACGCCGCCGAGTTGGAAAACGCCGCGCTGCGGCTCTCCGAGCGCCTGGGCACCGCAGTGCTGATCAAAGGCGGCCATCTCCCGGGGCCGGACTGCGTGGACCTGCTCGCGGACCAGGGAGAACTTTTCCGTTTCACCGAGGCGCGCATCCCAGTGGCCGCCGCGCACGGCACGGGCTGCACGCTCTCAGCCGCCATCACCGCCGCCCTGGCCCGCCAGGAGTCGCTGCCATGGGCCGTGGAAGTGGCAAAAGGCTACCTCGGCAAAACCCTGCGCCATTGCTATGAATTCCCATCTCCCGCGGGTGGCTCGATTCATGCTCTCAACCAAGGCACCACCCTCGACAAAAACGAAGCGTGACACACCGCTGGAAATCCTTAAGCTGCAAGCAACATTCCCCGCACCCATCCCACATGCCCAATCCCCTTCAAACTCTCGGATACCGGATGCTCAACGCCTCGCTGGCGAATGGCGCATCCGCCGATTCGCCGGCGTCCGGACGTCTCACGCGCCGCGGTTTCATGCTGCTGGCCGCCACCTTGAGCGGCTGTTCCTCCGCAGCCCCTCCTTCTCCCCAGGCGGCGGCGGTCAAAACCCCCTCCAACTCCAACTACCGCACGCCCGCCATTCAAGGCCCCGTCCCGCGCAACCCGGACATGCCATTCACTTCGGACTTTCCCGGCAGCGCGGGCATCTCCTTTTCCCGCGTCCCGGTTTCCGGAAATTACATCGCGATGACCTTCGATGACGGTCCGCACCCGCAAAACACCACGCGGCTGCTCGATATCCTCCGCGCCCGCAATGTGAAAGCCACCTTCTACGTCATCGGCCGCAGCGTGGATCTATACCCGCAGGTCGTCCGCCGCACCGTGGCGGAAGGCCACGAAATCGGCAACCACTCCCACACCCACCGCCTGCTCAGCAAGCTGAGCGACTCCGAAGTCCGCATGGAAATGGCCCGCTGCCAGGACGCCGTGCAGCGCGCCGCCGGCGTCCGCATGCGCACCATGCGCCCGCCATACGGCGGCCTGCTCCAGCGCCAGCGCGAAATGGTCCACGCCGAGTTCGGCTACCCCACCATCCTCTGGTCGGTCGATCCGCTGGATTGGAAACGCCCCGGCCCGGGCGTGGTGGCTTCCCGCATTCTCAGCGGCACCACCGCCGGAGCCATCGTCCTCTCCCACGACCTCCATTCCCAAACCGTGGACGCCATGCCGTCCACCATCGACGGCCTGTTGCGCCGGGGTTTCCAGTTCGTCACGGTCTCCCAACTGCTGGCCATGAAAGCCGACACGGCCACCGCCCAAGTCGCCGCGCCGCCCGCCGCTTACTGAGAAATCCCACCCCGGCCGTGAGCGACTGCGTGATCGGCGAGCGCTTCTTCGCGATGCGTGAACGCCTATCCTCCGTGGTGCGGGGCATCGCCGCGCTCGCTGCGGAAACCCGGACCGATCTCGGCGAACACCTCACGCCGGCCGATACCGGAGACGGGCTCGACAAGCCCTTCACATTCATCGTCTGCGGCGAGGTCAACGCCGGCAAGTCCACCCTCATCAACGGTCTTTTCGGCCATCAGCTTTGCCCGGCGGGCGTGCTTCCCCTCACCGATGGGGTGCATCGCTACCGTTTCGGAAATCCGCCCGGCGATCATGCAACGGCCCCTCATTTCGAGGAACGGTGCCGCCCCATCGGCTTTCTCAGGAATTTCAATCCCATCGACACCCCCGGGACCGACTCCGCAAACCCGGAACGCCTGAACGCGCTCGAATCCCTGTGGCCCGCTGCCGATTTGATCCTGTTCGTGTTTCCCGCCTCCAACCCGTGGGGAGCCGCCACCTGGGATCTCATCGCCCGCATGCCGCCTGGAATGCTGGACCGCGCGGCCTTGGTCATCCAGCATGCGGATTTGAAAGAGCCCTGTGATCTGAATGTGATCCTCGGCCACATGGCGGATCTGGCGCGCAAGCGCATCGGCCGCGTGCCGCCGATTTTTCCCGTCTCCGCGAAACTCGCCTGCGAGGCGAAACGCAGCGGCCCGGCGGTTGCGGATCGCCTGAGCGCGAGCGGCTACCCCGCACTGGAAGCGCACATTTCCAACGCCGTGTGCCAGACACCCGGGCGGCGTGAAACGCTGGAAACCTGGCGTGGCCGCGCGGCCAAAGCGCTGCGCCTCCTGGAAGACCGCATCGAGGATCAAAACCGCGACATCAATTCCCACCACCACTTCATCGCGGAGATCGAACGCGAGATCGAAGACATCCGCGAGCAATTCGTCAGCCGCCTGCCGCGCCATCTGGCGAATGTCGCCGAGGCATTCGAAAACGAGGCGCTGTGGGTCAGCCGCCAGCTGCACCGCCGCTTGCGGGCTTCCACCTCGATCCTGCGCCTGTTCACCAGCGACCGCACCGGTCCGCAAATGGAATCCGCCTTCGTCAACCGCCTGCAACAGACCATCGAAGCCGTCGCTGAAAAGGATGGCGTGGAGGTTGCCAGGGTTTGCGCCGATCACTGGGAGAAGCTCGGCCAACGCGTGGAATCCGCCATGAACACGCGGCTCGACTCCGCAGTGCCGCTCGCCGACACCCTCGCCGCAGCCCGCAAACGCTTCGTGCGCTGCCTCGGCTTCGCCGCCAGCCAGGGCATTGGCAACCTCAGAGTCCGCACCCGGCTGGACCGGGAGCTCCGCAAGCGCAACGCGGCGCTGCGGTCATTCGTCATCACCGCCCTCGTGCTCACCATCGCCGGCGCGGCCTGCGGCGCGCTGGACGTGCCATGGCTGCCGCCGGTTTTCTGCGCTCTGGCCGCGGTTTTTCTAACAGGATCGGTCCTGGTGGCATGGATCACCCGCCGCTCCATCACACGGGATTTCCGCCAGCGCCTGCGGGACACCTGCGGCACCTTTGCCAGCGCGCTGCACAACGATTACGAGGACGCCCTGCGCGCGGTCTTCCGGGACTACGCCGCCTCCCTCGACAATCTCCGCACCCACCTCGCACGCGAAAAACTCGCCATCGAACCGCGCCTCACGCGCTGGCAGCAGCTCTTCCTCACGCTCAAGGCCATCGAACAGGAGCTTTGACGCCACTGGCCCTGCGCTCTTGCACGGCGTGCGATTCCGCCGTTTGATGCCGCGCATGCCCACCGTCGCCATCGTCGGACGCCCCAATGTGGGGAAATCCGCGCTCTTCAACCGCCTCGCCGGCCGGAAAATCGCCATCGTCCATGACCAACCAGGCGTCACCCGCGACCGCATTTCCGCGCCGTCCAAGGCCACCGCCCACCCCTGCACGCTGGTGGATACCGGCGGCATTGGCGGCAATATCGACGATGGCTTCGACGCCCAAGTCACCATCGAGGCGGACATCGCCATGGAAACAGCGGACCTCATCCTCTTCGTCGTCGATGCCCACGATGGCCTCACCGCCACCGATCAGGCGCTCGCCCAGAAACTCCGCAAGGCCAAGCCGCCCGTGCTGTTAGTCCTCAACAAGGTGGACGACCCCAAACACGAGTCCGCCTTCTCCGACTTCGCGCGCCTCGGCTTCAAATCCAGCGTCTTCGTTTCCGCCGAGCACGGCCGCAACTTCGGCCGCCTCTGCGATGAGATCGACAAGGTCATCGCCCCGCTCGTTTCCGAGACCGAGGCCGAGGCCGAAGTCGCCGAAACCGTCGGCATCAAGCTCGCCATCGTCGGCAAGCCCAACGCCGGCAAGTCCTCGCTCGTCAACGCCATCCTCAAGGACGAGCGCACCATCGTTTCCGAAATCGCCGGCACCACCCGCGACGCGGTGGATCTGCCCTACTCGTTCCAAGGCGAGAACTTCACCCTCATCGACACCGCCGGCCTCCGCCCGCGCGGCAAGCGCGACAACTCCGTGGATTTTTTCTCCGCCATGCGCACCGAGAAAGCCATCCGCCGCTCCGACCTCTGCGTGCTCGTCATCGACCTCGCCGCAGGCATCACCTCGATGGACCGCAAGATCGCCCAGACCATCCTTGAGGAGAAAAAACCCTGCCTGATCGTGCTGAACAAATTCGATCTCTATCACCCCGGAGCCAATCGCACGGCGCGTCTGCAGGAAGCCACCGAACACGTTCGAAAAGAGCTGTTTTTCCTCCACTACGCGCCCTTCGTCGCCTGCTCCGCGAAGACCGGCGGCTCGGTGGATCACGTGCTCAAGGAAGCGCTCAAGATCCGCAAGGGCGCGCAAAACATCCCAGGCACAGGCCAGCTCAACCGCATCCTGCAGACCGCCTTCGAGGACACGCCCCCGCCGCTCGACAGCCGCCTGAAAAAACGCCTCAAGCTCTATTACGCCACCGCCGCCACCAACGAGAAATACAGTGTCATCCCGGTGCCGACCATCGTGCTCTTCGTCAACGACAAGCGCCTCTGCGCCGCCAGCTACGAATCCTATCTCACCAACCGCTACCGCGCCGCCCACCCCTCGCCCGGCATCCCGATCATCTTTTCCGTCCGCTCCAGATCCCGCCGCGAGTGGGAGCCGCGCCAAAAACCACAGGGCCACTGACCGTGGCGGCGCTCACCGGGGCGGCTCGCGGGTTGACGTTTCTTGCCCAAAGCGGTTCACTCAACCTAGACAGCGCCTGAACATGCGAATCCGTAAAAAAATCCCTATCCTCCTGGCGTTGGCGATCGCCGCAGCGGCCGGAGTTTTCATCACCACCCGGCGATCTTCAAAATCTGACTCGCCGCCGCCATCGGAAAACGCGGCCCGGTCAACCGCGCAAGCCACCCCGATCCTCGCGCCGGACGACAAGGTGCATGCGGACTACGCCGGCTCCGCATCCTGCAAGGAATGTCACGAAACCGCCTACGCCGGATGGGAAAAGTCCAACCACGGCCTCGCCGAGCGCGAATATCGCGAGGACATGGACAAGCGGGCGTTTTCCCCGAAACAAACCCTCACCCACGGCAAGGATGTTTCCGAGGCATTCCTCGATGCCGACGGCGTCGCCAAAATCCTCACCCGCGGCCTCGATGACAAACGCCGCGCCTATCCGGTCGTGCGCGTCATCGGCAACGACCCGCTGCGCCAGTTCCTGGTGCCCGCGCCCGGTGGACGCCTCCAGACCTGCGACGTCAGCTACGATCCGCACAAGAACGAATGGTTCGATGTCTATGGCGAGGAGGAGCGCAATCCCGGCGACTGGGGCCACTGGACGGGCCAGGGCATGAACTGGAACGCCATGTGCGCCGCCTGCCACAATACCCGCCTGCGCAAAAACTACGAGCCGCAGACCAACAGCTACCACACCCGCATGGCCGAAATGACCGTCGGCTGCGAAGCCTGCCACGGGCCGATGAAAGACCATGTGGAGTGGCAGCATAACCCTCCGCCCGGATATGCCAGGCAGGACTTGGAGAATAACAAAAAACTGGGGCTCCATGATCCAACCCTCAAACGTCAAACGCGCGACCAGATGCTGGAAACCTGCGCCGCCTGCCACGCCCGCCGCAGCGAGATTTCCGGCGACCTCATTCCCGGAGAGTCGTTTTACGATCACTTCTCACTCACCGTCACCGACGAGACGGACACCTACCATCCGGACGGCCAGGTGCGCGATGAAAACTACGAATACGCCTCCTTCCTCTCCAGCCGCATGCACCATGTCGGCATCCGCTGCGCTGATTGCCACGAGCCCCACTCCGCCAAAAGGCTGATCCCGGGAAACATGCTCTGCATGCGCTGCCACAGCGGCGGCACGCAACCTCCCGCGCCGGTGATCAATCCGGACACCCACAGTCCCTGCTCACCGAACAGCAGCGGCCGCGACTGCACCGGCTGCCACATGCCGATCACCCACTACATGCAGCGCCACCCGCGCCACGACCACGGCTTCACGATCCCGGATCCCCTGCTCACCAAGCAATTCGGCATTCCCAACGCCTGCAACCGCTGCCACACCGATAAGGACGCGGACTGGGCGCTCAAGACCACCGAACAATGGTATGGAGGGAGGATGAATCGCCCGACACGCGATCGCGCCATCCTCGTGGCCCGCGCCCGCCAAGGGGATCCCGCCGCCCGCGAGGGTCTCATCCGGCTTTTGAAAACCGAACCCATCGCCGCATGGAAAGCCACCGCCTGCCACCTGCTCGCCCGCTGGGTGATGGACCCGGAGGCCACCGGCGCGCTGCTGGAAATGATCGCACACGAAAGCCCGCTGGTCCGGGAAGCGGCTGTTAGAACGCTTGTCCAGCAATGCCGCCAGAACAATGAAAGCGTCCGCGCCGCAATCAGACCGCTCATGGAGGATCCCAGCCGCTCGGTCCGCGTCGGCGCGGCATGGGCGCTGGTGGACCAGCTCGATCTCACCAGCAAGGCCGGCCGCGAACTCACCCACATGCTGGATCTCAACTCCGACCAGCCCACCGGCCGCATGCAGCTCAGTCAGTTCGCATTCCTCCGCGGTGATTCCACCACCGCCATCCGTCAAATCCGCAAGGCCATCGAATGGGATCCGAACTCACCGCCCTTTCATCACGACCTTGCAATCCTGCTCAGCACCACCGGCGACAGCGCGGGAGCCATCAAATCCCTGCTGGAAGCCGTCCGGCTCGACCCGAATGAACCGGAATACCATTACAAACTCGCCCTCGCATGGAACGAGGCTGGCAATGTCGCAAAGTCCGTGGACTCCCTCAAAAAAACCGTGCAGCTCGATCCATACAACGGCCGCGCCTGGTACAATCTCGGGCTTGCCCTCAATGGCATGGGCCAGCCGCAGGATGCGGTCGCGGCACTGATGAACGGGGAAGCCGCGGCCCCCGGCGACGCCGCCATTCCCTACGCCGCAGCCACCATCCTCGCCCGCCTGGGCCGCAAGCAGGACGCCGTGCAGGCGGCCACCCGCGCCCTTCAAATCCGCCAGGATTTTCCCGAGGCCATCCAGCTCATCCGCGCGCTTTCCAGGTAGCAACCTGCAAACGCGCCGCTCAGCCCATGGCCTTTTCCATGAGCGTGTTCATGCGGCTGACAGTGTCGCGGGCGTCATCGAGCAGGCCCGCTGCGATCAGCGCGTTGTCCAGCAATTGGCGGGAAACGAGTTTGGCGAGTTCCGGATTGGCGTCTTTGGCCTCGGAGAGTTTCCGTACCAGCGGATGGCGCGGGTTGATTTCGAGCTCCACCTTCGCCTCGTCTTTGAAGTTCTCGTCCACCGCCTTCATCATCTGGCGCATCTGCGGGCTGAGCCCATCGGCCGGAACCAGGGCGATCACCGGATTTTCCACCAAGCGCCTGCCGCTGGAAACGGTGGTCACCCGGTCGCCCAACTCGGCCTTGAGAAAATCGCAGAGTGCGGTGGTTTGCTCGGGCGAGAGCGATTCGCCTTCGGCCGCCCGTTCATCCAGCTCCACTCCGCCGTGCCGCACGGAGACGAGTTTTTTGCCATCGAAGCTGCCGAGCGCGTCCACGACGTATTCGTCCACGGCGTCGGTGAAATAA
>Ga0114939_10001529_pt1 | contig 18120 bp, 16 predicted proteins | sample AshMeaCrysSpring_FD_87196 | JGI IMG/M metagenome (GOLD analysis project Ga0114939, IMG submission 87196) | Groundwater microbial communities from Big Spring, Nevada to study Microbial Dark Matter (Phase II) - Ash Meadows Crystal Spring | ecosystem: Environmental > Aquatic > Deep subsurface >...
CCCAAGGCACGCCGCCTTCCATGTCTTCGCGGGCAAGTGCGTAAGCATTGCGCACCTGGGTGTCCTTCAGGGCCGAGCTCTTGTACCGCTCGCCAAACAGCGCCTCGACGACCTTACGTATTTCGGCGTCGGGGGCACTGCGGGCTTGAAGGATGATTGATGCCAACTGTTCTAGTGCTGTCATGCGTCCTACTCGAATTTGTTCGTACGTCGCCTACGTGCATATGTGCCAAAACTCAAGCACAGATAGCTGCACGAGCCCGCCCAACTCATCTACAGAGCACGAGACAAGTCGCAGGGCCGGGTCTGGCATCAAGCACGCACCATCCGACCTGACGAATACCAGCGCGAGCGTAACATCCTGGGTTACGCAACCAGAGCACTTGGACTGCTGGCAAGCCCAGGCCTGTGGTGAATCGCCCGAGAGTACCGGCGGCCCCGGTGGTTCAGTCTGGCCGTCATGCGCGCCCCGAGCGTGTCCACACTGAGCATCATCCGAAGAGGGTGCAGCACGTACGGCATTCCTGCCTTGTCCACCTGCCCTTCGTGGGCCATCGCTGCGATGGCGATCGCCCGTTCCAGTGTTGCCACGTTCCTCTCCCTGGAGATTCCTCTCTTGTTACGAGCCGACGGTACATCGCAGGACGAATCGACGGGAATATGCGGATGCCGACTACCGCCGCCACGTAGGAAGTCTCTGCGCCCACAGGATTATTTGGTGAGCCCCGCAGAACCCTCACCGGGCGGCTCGTCGTGCTTGATCTCTCGGGACACTTCAGCGAACCCACTCCCCTCCCGCCCCAGCTAACACGCCGCGCCCGCCCCATGACCACCCCTATGCCTGGCCCCCGCACGGCGCACCCCGGGCCACCCCGGCGAAATAGCCTGCACTCCGAGGACAGAAGCAGAGTGCTCGCCGGATCAGCTTCGCCACCCCGTCACGGCCCCAGTCTGTGAATTCGACATTTCCCGAGCACCTCGGAGTAATCGGCGAAATACACTGCATCAAAAGAACTGGCCGCGGCATCCGCGACCCGCAAACGAACCCAGTCCAAGATCCTTTCTCTATCATGCCAATAATCGTGCCATGCCATCAGGTCATACCCCGGATCTTGCGGCCGGTTGTGCACGAGAAGATACAACTCCACTAGCTGATTACGTTCGTACGTTTTCCTGCCATTCAGCTTTTCTAGGAGTGCGACCTTGGGCGAATCGTTGTACTCAACGGGGCGCCTTTCTGACATCTCAGCGACGACGGCGTGGTGAAAACTTGGCTGACCCTCCCCGCCCAGCCGCTAGTCCGACTCTTGAAGCGCCAGGACATACCGAGTCAGTTCCTTTGCGAACGCTTGCACCTCAGTCGATCGCGGAAAGAGCCCACGCGCAGGGCGGCGACTGGACCACTGATTTAGTTCTACCGTGAAGCGACCAACCGCGGGAACATAGGGGTGCACGAAGAGTCCATCGAGGTAGCTGGGCAGACGTCGATAGCTCTCGAAGCCCGGCGCAGACCGATGAATTACAGTCTCGCGATCGTCCTGCATGACGAGGCGGACACAAACGGGCGGCCACTGTCGCGAGTCGATCACCTCGTTTAGCTCTGCGAGAAATCGGCGCTGATGCTCGCTTGCCTCCAACTGCCGCTCGTCTATTTAGTGAGCACACCTCGATTCCGATTGAACGCCCGTCTTGCAGATTCACCACGACGTCCGGCTGCGGCGGATTGCGACTCTCAACGAAACGGGCAACGTCCGGTAGCAGATAGCGAATCAGGTCCTCAGCGACTAGCAGCTCAAGTTCCGCTTTCTCGATTCGGCCCGCCTTGTGTGCTGTATCCACGTGTACTCCCTTGTCCTCGCGCCCCCGACGCCCCGCCGACCCCGCTCCATAGGGGCCGCTTTGCCGGGCTCCCGACCGCCGCGCCCCGGGCCACTCTGGTGGAGTGGCGGGCAGTCGCGATGGCGACCTCGGCGCCGGCGCCCCTCGGGCCGCCAGCTTCCCAGGTTGCCAGATCCCCAGTTCCCCACGGCCCTGCCCGAGACTCGAACCACCGACCCGATTTCCGATAGTCGGCGAGTCAGCCATTAACGGCCACGGATGGTCCGCGGGTGATGCCCGGAACCGTATGCAATTCAATAAGTTGGAAATGGTGGCCAGGGACGGAATCGAACCATCGACACGCGGATTTTCAGTCCGCTGCTCTACCAACTGAGCTACCTGGCCACGGTAGGCCCCGTCCGGTCGGACGGGTCATCTGAAGCGCCGGAATTAGACCCGACGGCGCCGGCGGCGGTCAAGGACACCCGCCGCGGTCGCCGCCAGGCGGCCCCCACTCCAGCCCTCCGCGCCAGCGCAACGCGCGGCCTGTAAAGTGCGGCCGCATTCCCGACATCGAGATGCCCGCCGATGAACCCAGTGCTTCGCTCGCTGACAACTCTGCTGCTGCTCGTCGCCCTGTTCCCCGCGGCCCACGCTCAGGATGCGAAACCTGCCCGTACTCCCGACCCGCGCGTCGTGGCGGCGCTCATGGCGGCGGAACTCCCCTACCAGATCGACGACGGCGACTTCCGCCTCGACTACGAGGTGGACGAGACGCGCAGTCAGCGCGTCTGGGTGGACACCGAAACCGCGAAGACCGACAAGCTTGAAGTCCGCGCGGTGTGGGCGATTGCCGCGCGCGGCCAGGGCCAGCTGTCGGCAGAGACTGCGCAGCTCCTGCTGCGCGAGAACGCACGCATGATCGTGGGCGCGTGGCAGGTACTGCAGCGCGAGGGTGACTACCTCGTGCGGTTCTCGGCACCCGTCAGCGCCACGGCTGACGCCGAGACGCTGCGCGAGGTGATCGAAGTGGTCATGTACAGCACGGACCGTATCGAGAAGCAGCTCTCAAACAAGGACGAGTTCTAGCCGCGTCTCACCAGCTCGGGTCGTCGAACTGCTGCACGATTCCCACGATCGCTGAGAGGATCATCAGCACCGCTGCGATTTCCATGGCTCTACTCCTGCACGCGTGAGCGCCGGGTTGGCGCTGCATCTGTCGTCCTGTTCAGATGCGCCAGCGAAGCGAAGGGTTGCAGGCATCCGGATTCCGAATTTCGCTCGACACGGCAGATTCGCGCGAGCGGGACGCGCGACGGAAGTCCACCATGCCGCTCGAAGTGCGCCGTTCTGTCGCCTGCCTTACACTGGAGTAAGGCGAAGGCTGAATGGTAAGGCGACATGAGCGAGGCGAAGGTGACCAGCAAGGGCCAGATCACGCTCCCGAAGGAGATCCGGACGAAGCTCGGTCTCAAGCAGGGCGACCGCGTACGCTTCGTCATCGAGGACGACGGACGGGTGCGGCTGCTGCCCGCCAAGCGCGACATCTCCGAGTTGGTCGGAATTCTGCCCAGGCCGAAACGAAGTATCTCGCTCGAGGAGATGGATGCCGCTATAGGAATCGCCGTCTCGCGGCACGTACTCGGTCATGATCGGGATTGATACCAACGTTGTCCTCCGTGTGATCGTCGCGGACGAGCCGAAGCAGGCCGAAACGGCTCGCAACTTCATTCGGAACCGTTGCAGCTCGGTTGACCCTGGCTACGTGTCCCACATCACCTTGGTCGAACTGGTCTGGACTCTCGGCAAGGCATATCAATTGTCACGCGAGGCCATTAGTCGCGCCGTCGAGCAAATCCTGGAGACGGCGCAACTGGATGTAGAGTCGTCGAACGACGTTGCGGCTGCGCTCAAGGACTATCGAAAAGGAACGGCCGACTTTGCCGACTGCCTGTTGGCTCGGGTAAATACCGCTGCTGGGTGCGACTACACCATCACCTTGGACCGTAAGGCCGCCAGACTCACCGGCTTCAAGCTACTTTCGGCACGCTGACGCGCCGCCGCACCGCCCTCGCAAGCGGCGCCTCCGCTGCGCACCGACCGGTCCGACTCGCGTCACCCCACGTTGAAAAACCGCAGCTCCCCGAACCGCTCGCAGCTCGCATCGAGCGTCGCCGCGGCCGGCTCGCCGAGCCGCTCGGCCCACGAGCGCGCCTCGGCAAGAGTCTCGGCGTAGCGTCGCGCACGCTCCTCCACCGGCAGTGCGGTCTCGTCGCAGCCGCCCGCGCCGAGCGCCGCCTCGAGCGACAGTGCGGCGTCGGTGCCGCGATACTCGCGGTGGCTCCAGGCGCCGGTCGCCGGATCGAACGCGTAAAGCCTCAGGAACCGGTGACCGTACTCGGCGACGAACTCCACCGCGTCCATCACGAACTCCGCCTCGGCATCGTCCATCGCGTAGTGGAACCCGACGCGGCACCAGCCGGGCTTGATGCCCTGGAAGCCCTTGCGCACCCAGTCGCGGTACAGCTCCGAGGTCGGCTGGTCGATGCCGAGCAGCCGGTGGCCATAGGGCCCCGCGCATGAGCAACCGGCACGCGACTGGACGCCGAACAGGTCGTTCAACAGCACTGTGCAGAACTTCGGGTGCAGGTAGCGCCCGCGCGGATCGGCCACGTTGAACGACACGATGCCGATGCGTCGCTTCGGATCCAGGTTACCGAGGATCTCGATGCGCGGGTGCGCGCCCCAGCGCGCGAGTGCGCGCGCCACGAGTTCCTGCTCGCGCGCCTCGATGCGCGAGATACCCACCTGGCGCTTCAGCTCGAGTGCAAGACCGGCCTTGAGCGTCTGCAGCACGCCGGGCGTGCCGGCCTTCTCGCGCTCCTCGATGTCGGCGATGAAGTCCTGGTCGAGCGGACTCACGTAGTCCACGGTGCCGCCGCCCGCGACGCTCGGCGGCAGATCGCGTGCATACATCCGCTCGTTGAAGACCAGCACGCCGCTCGATCCCGGGCCGCCGAGGAACTTGTGCGGCGAGAGAAACACCGCATCGATCGAGGGATCGCCGCCGTCGGAGTCGCGTGGCGGATTCATGTCGATCTCGACATAGGGCGCGCTCGCCGCGTAGTCGAAGCAGGCAAAGGCGCCGTGCGCGTGCAGCAGTTTCGCAACCTCGCGCACCGGCGTGCGCATGCCGGTGACGTTCGAGGCCGCGGAGAACGAGCCGATGCGCAGGCGGTCGCGGTACTGGGGGTCCTCGAGCAGCGACTCGAGGTGCGCGAGGTCCACGCCGCCGTCGGGCGCGAGGTTGACTTCCACGACGGTCGCCAGCCCCTGTCGCCACGTCACCTCGTTGGAGTGATGCTCGTAGGGCCCGACGAACACCACCGGCTGGTGCGACTGCTGGAAGGCGCGGAACGCCTCGAACTTCTCCTCACCCAGGAACTGCCGCAGCTCGTCCGACAGCAGGCGCCGCGTCGCCGGCGCCAGCGCGATGCCGACGATCTGCTGCAGCTTGTCGATCGCGCCGGTCGCCCCTGTGCCGCAGGCGACGATGCGGCCGTGAGGTCCGGCGTTGACGGTACGCTTGATCATCGCCTCGGCCTCGTGCAGCAGGCGGCTCATGCTGCGGCCCGTGACGTCGTCCTCGGTGTGCGTGTTGGCGTAGCTGCGCTGCAGGGTCTGCAGGTAGCGCTCGACGAACACCAGGCAGCGGCCCGAGGCGGTGTAGTCGCAGTACACCATCAGCCGCCGGCCGAACGGCGTGTCGAACGATGAGTCGATGCCGACGATCTGGCGGCGCAGGTACTCGAAGCTGAATTCCGGCATGGCGCGATTATGGGACATTCGCGCGCCTGCACCCGCCTGGACACCTGCTGCGCGACCGCAAGCGCCTGTCCTGGCGCGTGTTTTTACCCCTGCGCGGCTGCCGGTTTCGCGTATTTCCGCCGCGCTGCCGGCGCCTGACAATTGAGCACCGGCGGTATCGAGGATTCCCCTCATGGCTCACAAGCAGGTCCTGTTCCGCTCGGCGGCGCGCGAGAAGATCCTGCGCGGCGCCACGCAGCTCGCCGAGGCCATCCGCATCACGCTGGGCCCGAAGTCCAAGTCGGTGCTGATCCAGAAGAAATGGGGCGCGCCGATCGTCTGCAACGACGGCGTCGCGATCGCCAAGGAATTCGACCTCGAAGATGCCGAGCAGAATCTCGGCGCGCAGATGCTGCGCCAGGCCGCCGAGAAGACCGGCGACGTGGTGGGGGACGGCACCAGCACGTCCACCATCCTCGCCCACGCCATCTTCGCGGACGGCGTGCGCAACGTGACGGCCGGGGCGAGTGCCATCGATCTCAAGCGCGGGCTCGACAAGGGCCTCGCCGCGACGGTTGCGGCCCTCAAGGAGATGTCGCGCAAGGTGAGCACCCGCAAGGAGAAGGCGCAGGTGGCCACGATCTCGGCGCACAACGACGAGGCGATCGGCGAGCTGGTGGCCGACGCGATGGAGAAGGTCGGCGGCGAGGGCGTGATCACGGTGGAGGAATCGAAGACCACCGAGACCGTGCTGGAGGTGGTCGAGGGCATGCAGTTCGACCGCGGCTACACCTCGCCCTACTTCGTCACCGACACCGAGAAGATGGAGTCGGTGCTCGAGGACGCGTACGTGCTGCTCACCGATCGAAAGGTCAACCTGCTCAAGGACCTCATCCCGCTGCTCGAGCAGGTCGCGAAGTCGGGCCGGCCGATCCTGCTGGTCGCCGAGGATTTCGAGGGCGAGGCGCTCGCCACGCTGATCGTCAACCAGATCCGCGGCGTGCTCAAGAGCGTGGCGGTCAAGGCGCCGGGCTTCGGCGATCGTCGCAAGGCGATGCTCGCGGACATGGCCGTGCTCACGGGCGGGCAGCTCGTCTCCGAGGAACTCGGCCTAAAGCTCGAGGACGTGCAGCTCGCGCAGCTGGGCCGCGCCAAGCGCGTGGTCTCCGACAAGGACACCACCACCATCATCGGCGGCGCGGGTGATCGCAAGGCGATCGACGGCCGCATGGCGCAGATCCGCCGCGAGATCGACAAGGCCACGAGCGACTACGACAAGGAAAAGCTCGAGGAGCGGCTCGCCAAGCTCGCCGGTGGCGTCGCGGTGATCCGCGTCGGCGCGCCGTCGGAGTCGGAGATGAAGGCGCGGAAGGACGCGCTCGACGACGCGATCAGCGCCACCAAGGCCGCGGTCGCCGAGGGCATCGTCCCCGGCGGCGGCCTTGCGCTGCTCAGGTGCGTGGACGCAGTCGCGACGGTGGAAGCCGGCTGCCAGGGCGACGAACGCACCGGCGTGCAGTGCCTCAGGCGCGCGCTCGAAGCACCGGCGCGGCAGATCGCCGAGAACTCCGCCGTGGATGGCGGCGTGGTCGTGCATCGGATGCTGGCCTCGAGCGGCGCACAGGGTTTCGACGCGGCCCGCGCCGAGTACGTGGACCTCTACGAGGCCGGCATCGTCGATCCGACCAAGGTCGTGCGCATCGCGCTCGAGAATGCCGTGTCGGTGGCGAGCGTGCTGCTCCTGACCGAGGCCACCATGACCGAGGTGCCCGAGAGGAACAAGCCGCTGCCCGCCGAGGCGCCGGAGATGTAGGGAGACGATCCCCTCGAAGAAGTAGGAGAATGTCTGCACTTACGGGAGCACCGCCATGAAACATCACCCCTCGATTCCGCACGTTGGCGCGCAGGATCCCGAGCTGAAGAACTCCCCGATTGCGGAGGAAGAAGACGAGGATACGGACGTCATCCGCCAGCAGGTGCCCGGCGAGCCCGTGTGCCTCTTCAACGGCAAGGAGTTCAAGCACGGCTCCTACGTGGTGAGCGGCTCGCAGCTCCTGCAGTGCACGTACGGCGTGTGGGTGGAATCGTCCGCCGAGGATCCGCGGAACCTCTAGCAGCGGCGGCGAGGAACAGCACCAGGGCGATGGCACCGCCCCTCGGATGATTCCAAAGGGATCCTGGTTGGCCGCAGCAGGTCCTCCGGCGAGGGCACAGCGTCCGCGGCCGGACATCGGACACTTTCGCGGGCATATTTGCGTCCGGGCCGCGATGCTCTAATCTGGCGGCCGCGTACCGGACAGCAAACAGGGGAGCACGCATTTCATGGACATTCGGGGCCGTCGCCAGAGCAGCAACATCGAAGATCGCCGCGGCATGCGCCCGGTGCGCACCGGCATCGGGCTCAGCATCGGCGGCCTGCTGTTCCTGGGCCTGTTGACGCTGCTCGGCATCAACCCGCTGCCCTTCCTTGGCCTCGCCACCAAGGCGCCCGAGGTGCAGATGCAGCAGTCCCCCGAGCCCTACCAGGAGTCGGCGCAGGAAGCACAGTACCGCGAGACCATCGCCGTGGTGCTTGCAGACACTGAGGACACCTGGACCGCACTGCTGCCGAAGTACGGCGTGCAGTACGTTCAGCCCAAGCTGGTGCTCTTCGACGGCCTCGTTCAGTCGGCCTGCGGCACCGCCGAGGCGGCGATGGGCCCTTTCTATTGCCCGCTGGACCAGAAGGTCTACGTCGACACGTCCTTCTTCAACGACCTCACCCAGCGCTTCGGCGCGCCGGGCGACTTCGCGCAGGCCTACGTGATCGCGCACGAGGTCGGCCACCACGTGCAGAACCTCGTCGGCACCGCCGAGAAGGTGCGCGCCGCCCAGGAGCGATCGAGCAAGGCCGACGCGAACGCGCTGTCGGTCCGCATGGAACTGCAGGCCGACTGCTACGCGGGCGTGTGGGGTCGCACTGCCGCGCAGTCGCGGCAGCTGCTCGAGGCAGGCGACGTCGAGGAGGGCCTGCGGGCCGCAACCGCCATCGGCGACGACCGGCTGCAGAAGATGTCGCAGGGCCGGGTGGTGCCCGACGCCTTCACGCACGGCAGTTCGGAGCAGCGCGTGCGCTGGTTCCGCCGTGGCCTCGAGACCGGCGACCCGCAGGCCTGCGACACGTTCGCCGCGCAGCAGCTCTAGGCCGCGCGGTGCTCGGGCCTACAGGTCGAGGCGGCCGGCGTAGCCGGTGAGCTCGAGGTAGCCGCGGCCCAGCGGCGCGCCGCCGGGTGCGCGCAGCCGGATCGGGCCTTCCCAGTAGATCGTGCCGGTACTCGTGCGCGAGTCGAGCTCGGCGTCGTCGAGCAGCGGCTCCGCGACGAACTCACGATCGCCCACGCGCACGCGCCACGCCACCGGATACTCCGCACCGGTTCGGGGTGAGCGCCAATTACGTATCGGTGTCCAGGCGATCTCGTCGGGAGCAAAGGTGCGCACGCTGCCGTCGGGCGAGCGCAGCGTCGCAGCGGCCCAGCGCGCGCCGCCCTGCGCGTCGCGCATGCGGAACACCATCAGAGCTCCGCCGTCGTCGAGGTTCACGCCCATCCAGTCCCAGCCGCGCGCCTGCTCGTCCATCACGTCGCTCGACCACTCGTGGTCGAACCACGCCTCGCCCGTTACCTGTCGCGCACGTCCGTCCACCACGATCTCGCCGCTCACGCGCAACTGCGGGTGGCTGTAGTAGACGCTCGCCTGCGCCGGGCCCGGTCCCTTGCGGCTGTAGCCGCGGTCACCCTGCAGCAGCGGCGTCTGCACGCGGTCGAGATCGAGGCGCAGCGAGAAATCCTCGCCCTTGACGAGTGCGGCGTAGCGATCGCCATCCTGGCGCAGCAGCCAGTCGTCGAGGCGGACGTCGACGCGACCCTCGCGCGCGTAGGCAAGGTCGAAGCCGGCGCGTGCCGAGCGCTCCGCGTGGCGCAGGCGGCCGTACGCGGGATCGGCGACCGCCGCATGGCCGAACAGGATCTGGCGCGGTGCGAAGCGGCTGGGGTTCGACTCGCCGAGCCCCGAGCGCACCCGGAAGAAGGTCACCTGGAAACCGAGCGGCGCGCCGGTCTCGTCCTGCAGCCAGCCGGTGACGTACCACCACTCGATGCGATAGTCCGGATGCGCGCCTTCGTCGCGAGGGAACTCGAGATCGACGCCGGGAACGACGGGTGGATAGTTCACCTCCGCATGCACGGGTGCGATCAGCGCAAGCAGCCACGGCATGAACAGCGACGCGAGGGCTCGAGCAGCACGCCTGCGCGCGCGGTGATGCGCGGTCCCGCCGCTGCGCGATGGCGTCATCACCAGTCCTCCTTCACGGCGCGCACCACGTCCTCGCCCATCGCCTGCCGCCCGCTCAGCGCGGCGGTGAGCGCGGCCGCGGCGATGAGCACCAGGCTCAGCACCGCGAGCAGCAACCAGGGCACGTGCAGGTCCATGGTCCAGTGGAAGGACTGGCGGTTCACGACGTAGATCAGGATCAGGCTCACGACAAACCCTACTACGAGGCCGGTGAGCACGCCGACGGTACCGAGCGCGGCGCCTTCGAAAGCCAGCATGCGTCCGATCTCGCCGCGAGTGACGCCCAGGTGCCTCAGCATTCCGAACTCGCCGCGGCGCGCGAGCACCTGTGAACTGGTGCTGGCACTGATGCCGAACAGGCCGATCAGCACGGCCACTGCCTCGAGCAGGTAGGTCACCGCGAAGGTGCGATCGAAGACTCGCAGCGACAGCCGGCGGATCTCGCGGGGCACGGCAATCTCGAACTCACCGCCGCGCTGCAGCGCCGCCCGGATGCGGCTGGCAACCACCTCGGCGTCCGCATCGCGCATGAGCCACAGCGACGCCGTCGTGGCGCGCGTGTCGCCCGTGTAACGCACGAACACCTCGCGCGGCATCACGATCGATCCGCCCGGCCGCTCGTAGTCACGCCACAGGCCGCGCACGCTCGCGCGCAGCGTCTGCCCGCCGAGCGGCAGATCGAACACCGTGCCAAGGTCGAAGCCGCGAAGATCCAGTGCCGCCTCGGAGGCCCACACCGGCACCGTTCCGGGCGGCGCCGGATCCGGGTCCGTGCGACGCAGCGGCAGGATGCGTCCCGCGTGCTCCTCATCGATCGGACGCGCGATCACGGTGAGCGGCAGTCCCGGGCCCGGCAGCGCGATGTCCTGGAAGCGCACGAAATCTGCGCGCGCGACGCCCTCGACCGCGGCGATCGCGCGCTGCGCAGCTTCATCGAGATGGCTCGTGAGGCTCGAGCCGCCGGATCGCACGTAGAGGTCCGCGGGCAGGATGCGCTGCATCCACCCGTCGAGCGAGTTGCGGAACGAGTACACCATGATCGCCATCGCGACCATCAGGCTGAAGCTCACCAGCACCGCGGCGATGCTCACGGTCGAGCGACGTGCCGTGCCCTTGAGTTGCGCAGTGGCGATCTGCAGCCACGGCGGGCCCGCTGCGGGCAGCCGGTCGAAGGCGAGATGCGAGAGCGTGGGCGCGAGGAACACCGCTCCCAGCAGCAGGCAGGCGATCGCGGTATAACCCGGCAGCGCGATGCCCTCGAGTGGCGGCAGCAGCAGCGCGGCACCGGCCGCCACCGCGAATCCGAGCGCGATCCAGCCATGACGCCGTGCCGCGAGCGGCGCCTCGTCGCCGGCCTTGAGTGCGGCCGCGGCGGGCACGCTGGCCGCCTCGCGCGCGGGACCGAGCGTCGCCGCAACCGCCGCCACGATACCGAGCGCGAGGAACGCGAGTGCCTCGAGCGGATGCACCGTCAGCTCGGGCGCGATGCCACGAAAATAGCCGGCGCCCAGGTCTGCGCCGAAGGTCGCGAGCCCCGCGCGCGCCACGATGATGCCGAGCGCGACGCCGAGCGCGGCACCCGCCACACCCACCAGCGCACCGGAGACCAGCGATGCCGCCAGCTGCTCGCGTACCGTCATGCCCATCGCGTGCAGCAGTGCGATCTCGCGCCGGCGGCGAGCCACCGCGAGCGACTGCGTCGCGTACACCAGGAACCCTCCGGTGAACAGCGCCACGAGCGCAAGTGCCGTGAGGTTCGAGCGGTAGGCACGCGACAGCCTCACTGCATCGTCGCTCGCCTCACCCGGCGTGGTGAGGCGCACGCCGGCAGGGAGCAGCGAGCGGATCGCATCCTGCACCGCGAGCGGGTCGGCACCCGCGGCGAGGCGCAGATCCACCCGGTCGAGCCGGCTGAGCCGGTCGAGTCGCCATTGCGCCGTCGCGATGTCGAGCATTCCGAGGGGCTGGCGGTACTCGCCCGCGGGCAGCAGTCCCGCGACGCGCAGGCTGACCGGGTCGAGCGCCACCTGCACGTCGAAGCGGTCGCCCACCGCAAGACCGAGCGCCTGCGCCGCAGACGGACTCAGCCACACCGCATCCTCCGAGAGCAGCGTCTGACCCTGGCCCGCGCTGGCCCCGGACGTGGCCAGCGCGGGCTGCAGGCGCGCGGCGCGGAACGGATCGATGCCGACGAGCTTGAGCGTCTGGTTGCGTCCCGGCAGCCGCGCCTGCGCTTCCACGACCGGACTCGCGACCGCGATGCCCGGGATCGCCGCGAGCCTCGGGTACAGCGACTCGTCGAAACCGCCGCCTGGCGCCATCACCGACAGGTCCGCCATGCCGAAGAGACTCCGCGAGGCGAGCTGCACCTCGTCGGCCGCGACACGGTTGATGAGATAGACCGAGAAACCGAGAGCCACGCCCAGTGCAATCGCGATGATCGCGAGCAGCGTGCGGCCCGGTGACTGGCGCAGCGGCCCGATCGCCGCGGCGTCGAGCAGTGCGCGCCGCGCGGCGAAGCTCATCGCGGGAGAAGTTGCGTTCACGCGCGGTTCGGGGGCGCGTCGGTGCGCAGATGCAGCCCGCTTCGCGTCAGCTCGTAGACGCGATCGGTGGTCGCGGCGGCGGTCGCCGAGTGCGTGACCAGCACGCCAGCCGCGCTGTCGCGCTTGATCTGCTCGCGAAGCATGCCGAGGATCACGCTCGCATTGTCCGGATCGAGGTTGCCCGTGGGCTCGTCGGCGAGCACCAGCGCCGGCCGATGTGCGAGTGAACGCGCGACCGCGACCCGCTGCATCTCCCCGCCCGAAAGCTCGCGCGGCAGGCTCGCGGCGCGATCCTCGAGCCCGACCGCCGCGAGCAGCTCCGCGACCCGATGCTCGACTGCGTTGCCCGCCTGCCCGTTCAGCGCCAGCGGCAGCCCGACGTTGCGCGCCACGGTGAGGTGAGGCAGCAGGTGGAACGCCTGGAAGACGAAGCCCATTCGCGAGCGGCGCTGGCGCGTGCGCTCGGTCTCGTCCATCCGCGCGAGGTCGCGGCCCTCCAGCAGGATCTCCCCCGAGTCCGGCAGGTCGAGCCCCGCAACAAGGTTCAGGAGCGTGGACTTGCCCACGCCCGATTCACCCACGATCGCGACGTATTCGCCGGGCCGCACCACGAGATCGAGGCCGTCGAGCACGCGGCGGCCGCTCGGCCCGCCGTAGGACTTCGTGAGCTTGCGGACGTCGAGCATGCCGGTCAGATCGCAGCGTGAGGCGGCAGCGGATTCAACCGACGCGCTCCGCGAGATACCCCACGCACTTCTCGAGGCTCGCCAGCTGCGCGTACTCCGACTCCGGGACTTCCACGCCGAGCTCACGATGCAGTGCGATCGCGAAGTTGAGCGTGTCCATCGAGTCGAAATCGAACTGGTCGCGGAACGCGACGCCCGGGATCACGCTCGCCGGGTCGACGTCGGGCGCGATCTCCGTGAGCAGCTCCAGCACGCGCTTCGACAGTTCCTCGCGATTCATTGTTACCTCAGAGCGTCGCGGGATCGCAGAGCCGTCGCGCAAGCCGCGCGAGGAACTGCGCGCCGAGCCGACCGTCGGTCACGCGATGGTCGGCGCCGAGCGACAGGCTGACGAGCTGCCGCGACAGGATCTTCCCCTCCACCACCCACGGTCGCTCGACGACGGTGCCGGCACCCACGATCGCCACCTGCGGAGGCTGAATGATCGGGAACACGACGTCCACCGAGTCCTCTCCGAGACTCGTCAGGACGATGGTCGGCGCGGCGAGCTCGCTCGCGCGCAGCCGCCCCGCACGGGCCCGCGCCACGAGCTCGCGCATCGCCGTCATCAGCGCCGGCAACGCCTGGTCGGCGGTGTTCATGATCGCAGGCGCCACGAGCCCGCCGCCGCGCAGCGCAACCGCCACGCCGACGTGCACCGCGGGACTCTCCTCGTAGCGCCCGTCGCGATGGAAGCCGCTGAAGCCGGGCGTTTCCCGGCAGGTCAGCGCGAGCGCCTTCACCAGCAGCGCGGCGAACAGCAGCCGCCCCGTGACCGGAACCTTCGCGTTGTGCGCGGCGAGCCATTCGGTGGCAGTTGTCACGTCGACGGTGGTCGAGAGGTAGTAATGCGGGATCTCGCGCTTGGAGCGGGACATCGCAGAGGCGATCGCGGCACGCATGCTGGCGCGGGAATCCTCGGACTCGCCGGTTGCGCTCATCGCGCCGCCGGGCGCGGCGGCCGCGGGGACGGCTGGGGACGGCGCCTGCACAGCAGGCACCGTACGGGGCGCAGCAGCAACGGCAGGCACAGCGGCGCGCGCCGCCACATCAGCGGGCGCGGCGCCGGCCACGGCCGCGGGTCCGGCATCCGCCGCCGCGTCGTCTGCGTCGAGTCTTGCAAGCACCGCTCCCACTGCCACCCTCTGGCCGACCGGCACGACGATCTCGCGCACGACACCGTCCTCGAAGATCTCGACGTCGATCGCCCCCTTGTCGGTCTCGACGACCGCCACGACGTCGCCGCGCTTCACGCGGCTGCCGGGCGCGACGTGCCATGTGACGATCGTGCCGGCATCCATGTCGGCGCCGAGCGCGGGCAACCTGAATTCACTGGCCACGGCCCACCAGTCCTTTCGCGACGGCGACGATGCGCGACGCACCGGGCAGTGCCGCGTCCTCGAGATGCCTCGGATACGGAATCGGAACTTCCTCCGCGCAGACGCGCGCGACCGGGGCATCCAGATCGTAGAACCCCTGCTCGACGATGCGCGTGGTGATCTCGGCTGCGAGGCTGCCGCTGCGCCAGCCCTCATCCACGATCACGGCGCGTCGCGTGTGGCGCACCGAGTCCATGATGGCCGCATCGTCCAGGGGACGCAGGCTCCGCAGGTCGATGATCTCCGCCTCGATGCCAGAGCTTGCGAGTTCCTCCGCCGCCGTCACGCAGCGCCACAGGCTTGCGCCATAGGTCACGAGCGTGACGTCGCGTCCCGCGCGGTGCACGCGCGCGCCATCGAGCCGCACCGAGGATGCGGCCGCCGTGAGCTCGCCCTCCATGTTGTAGAGCGAGATCGGCTCGAACACGATCACGGGGTCCGGGCAGGCGAGCGCCGCGCGCAGCATTCCGCGCGCGTCGTCGATGGTCGCGGGCTCGACCACGCGCAGGCCCGGCACATGGGCATACCAGGCCTCGAAGCTGTGCGAGTGCTGGGCCGCGAGCTGGCGACCCGCGCCGGTCGCCATGCGGATCACGACCGGCACCGGGAACTGACCTCCAGACATGTGGCACAGGGTTGCCGCGTTGTTCACGATCTGGTCGAGCGCGAGCAGGCTGAAGTTGACGGTCATCACCTCGACGATCGGCCGCAGGCCGCCCAGTGCCGCGCCGATGCCCGCGCCCACGAATGCCGATTCCGACAGCGGCGTGTCGCGGACGCGCTGCTCGCCGAACTCCTCGAGCAGGCCCTTGCTGACGGCGAAGCAGCCGCCGTACTTGCCGACGTCCTCGCCCATCAGGAACACGCGCGGGTCACTGTGCAGCGCCTCGCGGATCGCCTGCTTCACCGCCTCGCGATAGGTGATGCGCAATGGCTCGATCACGGCGCCGTCTCTGCGTAGACGTGGCGAGCGAGATCCGCGACGGGCTCCCATTCCGCGACGGACGCGAATTCCACCGCGCCGTCGACCTCGGCGTCCGCCTCGCGCAGCAGCCGCTGGAAGTCGTCCTCGGTCATGAGGCCCGCGGCCTTCAGTTGGGTCGTGAGCCGGATGATCGGGCCGCGCGCGCGCCATGCCTCGACCTCGGCCTTGTCGCGGTAGAGCTGCGCATCGAACATCGAGTGCGCCCTGAACCGGTACGTTCGAAACTCCAGCAGCGCCGGTCCGCCGCCGCCACGCGCGGCATCGGCGGCTTCGCGCACCGCGGCCTCCACTGCGAACACGTCCATGCCGTCCACCGCCGCTGCCCGTACGGCGTAGCCTGCGGCCTTGGCCTGTATGTCGGTCTGCGATTCCGAGCGCGTGAGCGCCGTGCCCATCGCGTAGAGGTTGTTTTCGCAGAGAAACAGCACCGGCAGCTTCCACAGTGCAGCGAGGTTCATGGACTCGTGGAACTCGCCCTCGGCAACCGCGCCTTCACCGAAGAAGCAGGCCGCGAGGCTGCGCGTGCCGCGCATCTGCTCGGCGAGCGCGAGCCCGACCGCGAGCGGCAGGCCGCCGCCCACGATCGCGTTGCCGCCGTAGAACCGTGTCGCGGCATCGAACACGTGCATCGAGCCGCCGCGTCCGCCGCTGCAGCCGCTGCGCTTGCCATACAGTTCCGCCATCAACGGCTTCATCGCGATGCCGCGTGCCAGTGCATGACCGTGCTCGCGATAGGTCGAGAGCACGGCGTCGTCCGGCCCCAGCGCTTCCATCACGCCGACGGCGATCGCCTCCTCGCCGTCGCACAGATGCAGGAATCCCCTGATGTGGCCCGCGCCGTAGAGCTCCGCGCAGTGGTCCTCGAACTGGCGGATGCGCAGCATCTCGCGCAGCAGGTGCAGCCCGCGCTCGCGCGTTGTTCCGGCCGGAAGCGCGCTCATGCGCTTCCCTCCAGCGTAGAGAGGTCGCCCTCGGGCAGGCCAAGCTCACGGGCACGCAGCAGCCGACGCATGATCTTGCCGCTGCGCGTGCGCGGCAGCGCCTCGGCGAATGCGATCTCGCGGGGGGCCACCGCGACGCCCAGCAGCCGGCGCGCGTGGGCCATGAGCTCGCGGCGCAGCGCCTCGCCGGGCTCGTGACCGGCCTTCAGTTCCACGAATGCCTTCACCGCCGCGCCCGCGATCGGATCCGGCACGCCGATGACGCCGACCTGCGACACGGCGGCATGAGTCATGAGCGCGCTCTCGACCTCGAAGGGACTGATCAGGTGCCCGGCGGCCTTGATGACGTCGTCGGCGCGACCGACGAACCAGTAGTAGCCGTCGGTGTCGCGCTTCGCGAGATCCCCCGACAGGTACCAGCCGTCGCGGAAGCACTTGCGGGTACGGGCCTCGTCGTTGAGATACCCGCGGAACATCGAGGGCCACCCGGGCCGCAATGCGAGTTCGCCGACTTCATCGGCACCTGTGACGACGTCCACGCCGCCATCCTCGCGCGGCCGCACGATGCCGGCCTCGACGCCGGGCACGGGCTTTCCCATCGAGCCCGGCCGCACGGTCATGCTCGGGTAGTTCGCGATCATGATGGCGCCCGTCTCGGTCTGCCACCAGTTGTCGTGAAACGGGCGGCCGAAGGCCTCGACGCCCCACACGACGGCCTCGGGATTGAGTGGCTCGCCCACGCTGGCCAGGTGCCGCAACTGCGGATACGTCCGGGAGCGAGCCAGCTCGGCGCCGGCCTTCATCAGCATGCGGATCGCGGTGGGCGCCGTGTACCAGACCGTCACGCCCTGCTCCTCGAGGACCGCGTACCAGCGGGAAGCATCGAACTCCTCTCGATCCACCAGCATGGTGACGCCACAGGCGAGCGGCGCGATCACGCCGTAGGAGATACCGGTGACCCAGCCGGGGTCCGCGGTGCACCAGTAGACGTCGCCGTCCTGCAGGTCCAGCACCCAGCGCGCGGTCGCGAGATGCGCAGTGACTGCGGCATGCGCGTGCAGCACGCCCTTGGGCAGTCCGGTCGTGCCGCTGGTGAAGTGCAGCAGCGCGTGGTCTTCGGCGCTGGTGGGCACGGTCTCGAATCTCGCCGATGCCTCCGCCACCAGCGCCTCGAAATCGAGCGTGTCCTCCGGCGGCTCGCCCGCGCCGGGCGTACGCACCACCAGCACGTGACGCAGTTCGGGCAGCTCGCCGCGGATCGGCGCGACCTTGCGCCGGTACAGAAGGTCCGTGGTGACCAGCACGCGGGCCGAGCCAAGCGCGAGCCGCGCCTTCACGGGCTCCGGACCAAACGCCGAGAACAGCGGGCAGTAGACGGCACCGGCCGCGAGCGTGCCGAGCACGGTCGCATAGAGCGGCGGGATGCGGCCAATCAGGCTCGCGACGCACTCGCCCCGCTGCACGCCGAGCCTTGCGAGCACGTTTGCAAGGCGCCGCGCGTCGGCAGCGAGCGAGGCATAGGTGCAGGGGCGCATCGGCGCGTCCTGCGCCAGGAAGCGGATCGCGATGCGATCACCGGCCGTGCCGCCC
>Ga0114939_10001530_pt1 | contig 18104 bp, 11 predicted proteins | sample AshMeaCrysSpring_FD_87196 | JGI IMG/M metagenome (GOLD analysis project Ga0114939, IMG submission 87196) | Groundwater microbial communities from Big Spring, Nevada to study Microbial Dark Matter (Phase II) - Ash Meadows Crystal Spring | ecosystem: Environmental > Aquatic > Deep subsurface >...
CCCCAGCCGGCGGAAGTCTCCCGAGCGTCCGATCGCCGCGATCACCGCCCGGGCGCGGAGCGGCGGTTCCCCCGCCAGGACGAGCTCGAGGAAGCTGTCACGGCGCACCACGCGCTCCACCCTCGACCGCCGCGGGACGATCCCCCGCGCGAGTGTCTGTGCGCGCAATTCGTCGACGAGGTCTTCCTTCACCGCCGCCGAGACCTGCAATTCCCCTTCCGGCCGCATGCCGGCCGGGTAGGTGAAGATCGGCTTCCCCTTCGGGAAGTTGACGATGGTCGAGAAGGGCTCGGCCGCTTCGAGGAGCACGAAGGGCATCCCCAGCTTCCGGGCCTCGAGCGCCGCCGCCATGCCAGACACTCCGGCACCCACGATGACGAGCGGCAGCACGCCCGGCGACGTGCGCCCTGCGGCAAACGCCGGGTCGGCCGCGATCGTGCGGACCGCTTTCGTCCCCCCGTCCGCGGCGAACTTGAGCAGCGGAACCCCGGTGAGGTCGCCGGTCACGTAGAGGCCCGGCACCTCCGTCGAGCCGTCGTAGCGCACCTCGGGCAGGCGTTCGACGACACCGGCCGGCCAGCGCGTATGGAGCCAGCGGGAGTAGGTTCGGAGAAGTGCACGCATGGGAGGCTCCCGCTCGTGTTGGGGGACATGGCGCGCGGTGACGCGCCGCGCAAAGAACCGATGACGGGAAAGGAGGATCGCCGCGCCACGGAGGGGGCGGCGGCGAGGCTCAGCGCAAGGCCTGCGGGGGACCCGCTGCCCTGTTCAGCGCTTCGATTACGATCCCCCCCGTGATCACCTCGGGGAGGACGATCGGGGCGTCGGGCTTCCCGGCGGGGAACACCACGTAGAGCGGCACACCGCTCCGCCCGAACTTGGCGAGGAGCTTCGTGATCTCCGGGTTCCGGTTCGTCCAGTCGGCCTTGAAGGCGCGCACGTTGTTCAGGTTGAACGCGTCGACGACCTCACGGTCCGCCAGAACGGTGCGTTCGTTCACCTTGCAGGTGAGGCACCACTCTGCGGTGAAGTCCACGAACACGGGGCGCCCCCCGGCGAGAGCGGCATCGAGCGCCTCGAGGGAGAACGGCTCCCAACGGATCCCCCCCTCATCCGCGGGGTTCGCGGGAGACTGCCCCAGCACACGGCCGGCGCGCACACTGGGCGCGATGAAGAGCATGTAGCCGGCCGCCACCAGGGCGAGCGCCGAGAGCCAGGTGAGCGCAAAGGTCCGCCGCGGCGCGTTGAGCGTGGCGAACCGGCCCACCAGCCAGCAGCCCAGCGCGACCACCACGAGGAAAGCGCAGGTCCAGACCACGGCCTCCATGCCGAGCTGGCTGCCGAGGATGGAGAGGAGCCAGACGACGGTCCCCATCAGCAGGAACCCCATGAACTGCTTGGCCGTCTCCATCCAGGCCCCCGGTTTCGGAAGGAATTTCATCCACCCCGGTCTGGCCGTCAGAACGACGTACGGAAGCGCCATCCCGACCCCCACGATCCCGAACACCAGGAGCGTGACCACCGCCGGCTGGGAAAAGGCAAACCCGAGCGCGCTGCCGAGGAAGGGGGCGGTGCAGGGAGTGGCAAGGATGGTGGCGAAGATCCCCTCCGAGAACGACGCCCCGTACCCCTTCCCCTCCCGTGCCTTCCGTTCCAGGGCGCTCCCCACGCTGGCGAAGGCGAGCATGAAGACGAGCCCGGCCTCGAACACCCCGAAGAGACTCAGCCCGAACGCGAAGACGACCGCAGCCATCGCGATGACGAAGAGGGGCTCCTGGAACTGGAACCCCCACCCCACCTGCTCCCCGGCCCCCTTGAGGACGACCACGAGGAGGGCGAGCACCATGAAGGAAAAAAGGATGCCGAGGGCAAAGGAGAGCCCGTGGCGCTTCACCTGCGCGGGCGCGTCCCCCGACATCCGCACCAGCCCGAAGATCTTCAGGGAAATGGCCGGCAGGACGCACGGCATGATATTGAGAAGGAGTCCCCCGACGAACGCAAAGAGGAGGTACATCCAGAGCGGGGTGTTGTCCTTCGCGCTCTCGACTGTGGCGAACTCCCGGTCCAGCACCCCTCCCTGCGCAGACTGGCCGACCACGGGGGTCTCCGCGGTCAGGGTCGAGAGAAACGACGCAGGAAGCGTGCTGGTGAACCGGACCGCCTTCCGCCCGCCCCCTTCCGCGAGCGCGTAGACGATCACTCCGGCAAAGGGGAGCTCGCCGTTGAGGGAGTCGAACGTGGACATCGGCACGGCAAATTCGGCGGAGGACCCGCTCACCGTCGCCACGGTGCGTCCGGCGGCGACCCCCTCCACGGCGCCGGGATAGAAGTCCGGCTCCGTCCCCTTCGCGGTGGAGAGCGGGCCGTCGGCGGTGAAACGGACCCGTGCCACGCGGTCTTTGAACTCCGCAGCGACGGCGAGTGTCGGAAGATCCGCCAGCGGGCTCGGGAGCATGGCGCGGTAGCGCGCGAAGAGATCTGGTTCGGCCGGCACGGGGGAACCGGGGACGACCGGGAGGGTGAGGGACACCGCGGCGGAACCGGGCAGGCAGACGCGCTCGCACTCGAGCCACGTCACCTCGCCTTCGACCGTCACACTCCCGCCTGCCGGCGCCGACCCGTCGACCGTGACCGGGACGAGGAGCATGGTCTCTTTCTCGTACCCGTACGTGAGGATGTCGCCGGCCTCGAGGTACTTGTGCGGTACGGGCCACTGGATCTCCCCCGCCGCAAAGCCGACGGGGAGTTTCCAGGCGACCGCGGTCGGAATGCCGGCTTCTCCGGGGTTCTCCCAGTAGGTGTGCCAGCCCTCCTCCATGGACATGACGATTCCCAGCGTGAACGTGGAACCGGGCTGCACGCTGGAGACGTCCGCGACCAGCCGGACCTTCGTGTGGGGCCGGCCCTGCTGGGCCGCAGCCGACGCAGCAAACAGGAGGAGGAGCCCGGCGAGAAGGGATCGGTGACTGCTCATGATACGGGAGATCGTGGAAGGGATGCGTGCGGCGGTCGGCTGAGGCGCCCGGCCGGCCGTCGTGTCAGCGCTTCGGATCGTCCTTGCCGCCCGTATGGAGAAACCCTTGGCGCCAGCGCTTCCGGACCAGCATGACGAGGTAGCCGAAGATCACCAGGAGGACGATCCCGATGAGGATCAGGTTGGATCGGAGGAACTCGATGACGGCGGTATCGGGCTGGTCCATGCGGAGTGGGCGGTTCCGGATTGGGGAGAGGGCCTGACCCTCCTTGGAATATACGATCTATTTCACTCGCATGGTACTAGCGTTCCATCCATTCCCGCTCGAGTTCTTCGAGAAGCGCGGCGTGGATCTTGGGGCTCTCGAGGTCCCCGCCGGCCATCCGTTGCCGCAGGGCCTCATAGAGCGCAACCGCGGCCGCGACCGAAACGTTCAGGCTCTGGATCATCCCGCGCATGGGGATGCGGAAACAGAGGTCCGCCCGCCGGGCCGCCTCGTCGGACACCCCTCTGTGCTCATTCCCGAACACCAGCGCCACCGGTTCGCGGAGGTTCACCTCGTACAGCGGCGCCGATGCGGGACCGAGGTGGGACGCCGCGACGCGGAAGCCCTCGGCCCGGAGTGCCGTGAAGCATTCCTCCACGCCGCGGTGACGCCGCCGTCCCACCCATTTGTTGGCCGACGAGGAGCTCTTCTTCCCGATGGCGGGGAACTGCTCGAGCGTGTAGAGCAGGTCCACCCGCGGCACGCCGACGGCGTCGCAGGAGCGGAAGATCGCGCTCACGTTGTGCGGGTCGTGCACGTTTTCCAGAACCACCGCAAGGTCCGGCTGGCGCTGCGCGAGCGCGGTGCGGATCCGGGCGACCCGTGCCGGGCTACGCACCGGCTGGCTCCCTGCTGCGCTGAAGGAACACGATCGCCGAGAGGACGAGCACCGCTCCGAACACCTGAGGCGGAGCGAGCAGTTCTCCCGCCATCAGCGCCGCCGAGACGATGGCCACGACGGGCTCGAAGGTGCTGGTGACGATGGCGCGGGAGGCAGCCACGTGCCGGAGCCCTGTGAAGTAGAGGGTGTGCGGGAGGAGGACGGAGATAACCGCGAAGCCGGCGAGGAGGAGCCAGGTGGAGGAGGGGACGTTCCGTTCGATGACGGCGGCGGGGGGGTTCACCATGAGCCAGAAGAGCGACGCGAAAAGAAGCGCGTAGAAGGTCATCGTACCGACGCCGGCGCGTCCCGCGATGGAACGGGGAAAGACATTCAGGAACGCAAAGCAGAGCGCCGACAGCAGCCCCACCGCCAGTGCGCCGCCGGGTATGGCCCCCGCATCGCCGGAGACTCCCCCCACCGACAGAAAACACCCGGCAAGCGAGAGGAGGGCCGCCAGCACTTTCGGACGGGTCACCCGCTCCTCCCGCGTGAGCGCGGCCCACCCGAGCACCAGGAACGGGGCGGTGTACTGGAGCAGGATGGCCGTGGCAACGCTGCTCTCCTTTATCACGTGGTAGTAGGTGACATTGGCGCCCGCGATACCGAGCACACCGAGCAGGAGAAAGCGCCAGAGGTCGCGGGGCTTCGCCCGGAGTCTCGCACGCGAGAAGAGGGCGTACCCCGCACCCATCAGGAGCGCGGAGAAGGTCACACGGGTCTGCACCAGCAGCAGCGTGTCCACGGTTCCCGCGAGGAGCAGCTTCGCCAGCGTCGCCGAGATCCCCCAGAGAAACCCCGCCGCAAGGATGAGGAGCGTCCCGCGGACTTCCGGCTTCATGCGGACGGCCCCGGGGACCCGCCCGGGCCCGGGTCTTCGGCCCTCCTCCGGAAGTTCTCCCCGCGGTCCGGGTCCCCCCCGCGGTCGTACATTTGCGCGAGGCAGAGGTGGATGCGCCGCGGGTCGGGAACGAGCTCCGCGCCCCGGTGGAGGAATTCGATGAGGGCCGCCGCGGGGGGGATGTTGAGGTCCGGATCGTGGCAATCGAACGCCCTCACGTACGGCTCGGGCTCCGACGGGCGCACGCCCGCGGCCTTCCGGTAGTAGTGAAACGCGAGGTCGTAGTTGTCCTCCGACGACACGGTCGCCTCGAACTGCGACGCAAGCCAGAGGAAGATGTCGTACGCGAGCGGGGGGAACTCGGCGGCGAGCTTTTCGCCGAACAGGCGCACCTCGTCCGCCGTGAGCGCGCGGTTGGCGAAGAGCTGCCGGTAGAGCTCCAGCTCGCCGAGCCGCGCCGCCAGGGCTGCCTGAAACGCGTCGAAGATCTCGTTGAAATCTTCCGACGCGGCGAAGCACCGCCGGATGTCCTCGACAGAGAAGGTACGCATGGCGTTCCGCCCGGCGCACGGCCCCTCCACCTCGATCGGGGGAAGGGACCGCCTGCGGGGGGAGAAGTGGCAGACGGGGGCGGGGCGAAGACCGCGGCCGGGAGAGGACCGCCGGGCGCCCGGATGAAGTGTCGGGCGGAAACGTACCGAGCCGCCCGCAGAAAGTCAACCGGACGCCGCGCCGCTACCGCGCAAGCACCATCCGCTTCGTGGCCGAAGCGCCCCCCGCTGTCAGACGGTAGAAATAGACACCGCTCGGCAGGTCCGCGGCATCGAACCGGACGGCATGCCGGCCGGGTCCCCGCACCTCGTCGAGGAGCGCCGCCACTTCCTGACCGAGGAGGTTGAAGACGCGAAGCGACACCGGCGCCCGCTCCGCGACGTCAAAGGCGATGACGGTGGAGGGGTTGAAGGGGTTCGGGTAGTTCTGTGCGAGCCCGAATTCCCGCGGCGCGGCGTCATCCTCCCCCGCCGCACTCACCGTCCCGCGCACCAGCGTGAAGGTATCGGGTGAGGCTGTGTCGTTCCACTCGTCCACGGTCCGGACGGTCCACCGGTAGGTGGCACCGGGCTGCAGCCGCGACGACGGGAGCACGGCGGCCGTGTCCGCGGCCCGCACCGTGGTGTCCAGCCCCGCCCCCCACACCCTCAGCGTGTACCAGTGGGGATCCGCGGAGCGGTCCGCAGCGCCCGTCCACTGGAAGGCGAGAGCTCCCCCCGTCCGGACGGTGTCCCCGCGCAGGGGCCGCAGGAGTGTGACGGGAACCCGCGGCGCAAGGTCGGTGAAGCGGAACACCCAGAGCCCGTTGCTCATGTCCCCGGCGATGATCTTCCCCGACGGGAAGTAGGGGTAGACCCCCCAGACCCCGACATAGCCGCTCGTGGAGGGGGATGTGTCGAAGCCGCCGGCGTCGACGGGGTTCGACGGATCGGACAGCCGGACCACCCGGACCCCTGCACTGTACCAGGCGACGTACGCGTAGTCTCCGCGAATGGTCACGTTGTGCACCGTCTGCCCCGGCACCGGAGAGAAACTAGCGGCCGGTGAGGCCGGGATCGACGGCAACGCGCTGATGTCCCACACCTTGAGGTTCTTCGGCGTGGAGCCGATTTCGTCGGTCGTGATGACGTGGCGCCGGTCCCTGGTCACCCACGCATTGTGTGTGCCGGAGCCGGAGTACACGATCTTCCCGATGGTGCGGATGTTCGTCTTGTTCCGCGCGTCCGCAATGTAGAGGCCTCCTCCGCTGTTGATGGCAGCGGCGTAGATGGTGTCACGCAGAACGTACGAGTCGTGGATGTATTCGGGCTGGTACTCCCCGGCGAAGACGGGGTTGGCAGGGTCGGTTCGCAGATCGAAGATGACGATACCCCCCGGCGACCATCCCGCGCAGCCGTTCAGATAGAGAAACCCGTCGTGCAGGGAGACCGCGTGCGAGCGGACGGTGCTCTTCGAGCCGACGGTGTAGGTGAAGGAACGGACGAGGCGCGCCGTGTCCGGAAGGGGTGAGAGATCGATGATCTGGGTCCCCGATCCCCCTTCGCTCACGACGTAGGCGTAGTGGCGGTAGGTCTTCATTTCCCGCCACGTGCTCGCGGGCCCGGTGATGAACGCCACCTCGCGCAGCGCGGGGGCGTCGGTGATGTCGATGATCGACGTCCCGGCCGGCCGGCCGCCGGAGCCGTTGACGCCGAGGAGGGCGTACTCCCGCCCGTCGGGCGCGGTGTACCCCCACAGGGCGGAGTAGCCCGCGCCGACACGCACGTTCAGATGTCCCAGCGAGTCGAGCCGCGTGAACTCGGACTGGGCGGCAGCCTCGGCGACGAAGGCCGCCAGGCAGCAGAGGATGACTCGGATACGCACGGCGTTCCCCCTATGGTTGAGGTTCTGTTCCCCCGCACCCGGTCAGCGCAGGAGCATCATCTTGCGTGTCTGGACGTTTCCGTCCCCCCCCTGAGCCGCAGAAGGTAGACGCCGCCCGGGAACCCGGCGGCGTCGAACCGCATCGACGTCCGCCCGGCCTGCCCCTCCCCGTCCACCAGGACGGCCACCGTCTCACCGAGAACGTTCACCGCCTCGAGCCACACCCGGGATATACGCCACCTCGCGGATAGGGTGGGTGTCGAGATCGATGATGGAGGTGCCGTCGTAGGCGCCGAGGAGCGCGTACTCGCGGCCGTTGGGAGCGACGTACTCCCAGGAAGTGGCGAAATAGAAACCGAAGCTCGGGCCGGGGCCGCCGTGTCGGGCGTTGAGGCTGTCCAGAACGGTGACGCCGTTCTGGGCGTGGAGGGGGGAGCAGGCGAGGACTGCGGCAACCGCCGTTGCGATCAGGATTCTGCTCCGGATGAGCGAACGCCGGCTGCGCATAAGAAGGACTCTGTACAAGGAACAGGTTGTGCGGCGCATGCCGCGAGAAGGAATGTAATCAATTCCGCCGGCGGGGGCAACGCCTTGCCTCCCCCCGCGGCGGCGGGTGACGACAGGCACGCATGCCCAGCAGTCGGGTCGTTACCATGGGAGGCTTTGCCCCGCCTCCAGCTGTCACCTCTGTCCATGCTGCGCCGAACAGGGAGGTTTGCATCTCCTTTTCGTAATTCCTATATTTTTCAATAGTTTAGAGACTATCCGTGAATCACATGGCTGCTCTGTTCACAGAGGATCGGCTCCAGCAGGTTTTCAACGGTTTCCAGGGGAAGAGGATCGCGGTCGTCGGGGACCTGATGATCGACCGGTACTACTGGGGAACGGTCCGCCGGATTTCTCCGGAGGCGCCTGTTCCGGTCCTGGAAGTGGAGTCGGAGTCGCACCGACTGGGCGGCGCCGCGAACGTGGCGCAGAACATCCAGGCGCTCGGCGGCAACCCTTTGATCGTGGGCCTCACGGGGGACGACCTGAACGGGTCGATGCTGCAGGCCATGCTGGCGGACCAGAATCTGCCCGTGACCGGCATCGTGGTGGACACGGGCCGGCCCACCACCATCAAGACCCGCATCATCGCCCACCAGCAGCACGTGGTGCGTGTGGACCAGGAGTCGAGGACGGAGTGCCCCGAGCATCTTCGCCATAGGATCGTGGATGCCGTGAAATACTCCATCCACCAACTCGACGGCATCATCCTCGAAGACTACGACAAGGGAACCCTGAGCAGGGACGTGATCCAGGAGATCGTCGCGGTTGCCCGGAAATACGGCAAAATCGTCGCCGTCGACCCGAAGTTGAAGAACTTCCTCGAGTATAGAAACGTCACCGTCTTCAAACCGAACCGGCGGGAAACCGAAGAGAGCATCGGCGGCCGGCTCGATCGTATCGAGGATGTCGAACGCGCGGGCGCGAAACTGATCGACGTCCTTTCGGCGGAGAACGTCCTGATCACGCGGGGCGAGGAGGGAATGTCCCTCTTCAGCGCCGGTGCGCAGCCCCGGCACATCCCGAGCGCGGCCCGGCACGTGCACGACGTCTCGGGGGCCGGGGACACCGTTATCTCCACCATCACCATCGCCATGGCGGGGGGCGCGACGTTCGAGGAGGCCGCGATCCTGGGGAATCTCGCCGCCGGCGTCGTGGTGGGCAAGGTCGGCATCGTCCCGATCACTGCGGCAGAACTGTCCGAAGCGGCGCTCCAGGCCGTACGGCACGAGCAGCCGGCCGGCTGATGGGACGCGTCGTCCCGATCCGCTCCATGGCCCGCATCCGGGTCCGCCTCCGCCGGAGCGGCACGCGCGTGGTGTTCACCAACGGCACCTTCGACATCCTGCATCGCGGGCACGTGGAGTACCTTGCCCGCGCGAGGAAGCTCGGTGACGTTCTGGTGGTGGGACTGAACACCGACGCATCCATACGGCGCATCAAGGGCCCGCGGCGGCCGGTGAATCCTCTGGCGGACCGCGCTGCGGTGCTCGCGGCGCTCGCGTCGGTGGACTACGTGGTCCCCTTTCCTTCGGACACGCCGGCACGGCTCATCGCGCTCCTTCTCCCGGACGTGCTCGTGAAAGGTGCCGATTGGAAGACGGGTGACATCGTCGGGGCCGACCTGGTGCGGCGCCACGGGGGTACGGTCCGCCGCATCCGACTGACGCCCGGACGGTCGACCAGCACCATGATCGCCAGGATCCTGAAGACCCATTCATCCTGACGAAGGCGGGTCCTCCCGCCCCGTCGGGAAAGCCCCCGGACCGTGCTGAAGCGCATCCTCAATATCCTCCTCTGGAGTGCGGGCGGACTGATCCTCCTGCTGCTCCTGATCGCCCTGGTATCGCAGACCCAGCCGTTCCGCGACCGGCTCCGGGCCAGCGCGCTCGGACTCCTCACCGACGCCCTCGACGCCGAAGTTCACCTGGGTGACCTCACCGGCAACCTCGTCACCGGATTCTCGATCGACGGGGCCTCCGTCAAGGTGGGCACATCCTACCTCATGGTGGCGGACCGCGTCGACCTCCGCTACGACCTTTTCCGGATCCCCGGACGCAGGATAGCCGTCAAGTCCGTCCGTCTCGTGCGCCCTTCCTTCGAGCTACGGCGCGGGATGGAAGGGACCTGGAACTTCGAGCGGCTGGTTCGCACCACCCCCGGCGCCTCCGTACCCGACACGGTTTCCGGGCCGTTCGACTGGTGGGTGGACGTGGAGGACATCGAGATCGAGGACGGCACGGTCTCCCTTACCGACTCCACCGGCCTGGACGGCACGGAAGGGATACCCACACGCCTGAGCCCGTTCCGCTACACGAGGTTCGGTCTCTCGAACTTGCGCCTGCAGGCCTCCGGCGCGTTCTCCTCGCGATTCAAACGCCTCTCCATCCGCGAGCTCTCGTTTCGCACCGATCATCCCGGGCTCGCCCTTGATCGGCTGTCGGGAGACCTGATCCTCACGGATCGGAGCGTCGCAGCGCACGACGTCGTCATCCGCACGGAGAATTCGAATGTCCGGCTCGACGCCTCGATGGAGGATGTGGACCTCCTCGCGGGGATCGACGGCGCGGTCCTCGGTTCGGTGCCGGTTGAGCTCACACTCCGCACCGACGACCTCGACCTGCGCGAGCTGCGCCGCCTGCTCCCCCCCGTCGACTTCCTGGACGGGAGTATCGACCTCGATCTTGCGGTGTCGGGGACCTTCGGCGAGCTGGAAGTCGAGCGCCTCCGGGTGACGCACGGGAAGACAGACCTCCTCCTCGCCGGCACGGTGGCCAACCTGCAGCGGCCGGAGGACCTGTTCCTTGCGGTGCGCGTGACCGAGAGCTCCGTCACCGGTGAGGATGTGATGTTCCTCCTGAAGGGCCTCGCGCTCCCCGACCTCACACCGCTCGGCGCATCGACGCTCAACCTCGAGTTCGAAGGGAGGCCCCTCGATTTCCAGGCCACGATCCACCTCGCCACCGAGGCGGGCTCGGTCCACTCGAACGGTTTCCGGATGACGATCGGCGGGCCGCACACGCTGAGGTACTCCGGCGAGGTGAACGCCGAGAGGCTGAATCCGGGGCGGGCGCTGCGCGACCCGGGTCTCGAAGGCCTCCTCAGTTTCCGCGCGCGCATCGACGGGCGGGGAGTGACCGAGCGCCAGGCGCGGGGCTCTTTCACCTTGGAGATGCTCCCCCCGTCCGTGCTCCTCGGCCGCTCCCTGGAGGGTACCTCGCTCGCCGTCGCCGCGGACGATACGGCCGTCGTCGCGCGGCTCGCCGGAGCACTCGGAAGCGCCGACGCGGAACTCCAGCTACGCTACAACCCGCATCGGCCGGTGCCCACCCTGGCGGTCAGCGGCATGGTCGGGGGGCTGAACCTGCAGGACTTCCTCGCCGATTCCTCCTACAACAGCGATATCTCCCTCCGGATCGCCGCCGAGGGGTCCGCCACCTCCTGGAACGACCTGAGCGGCGAGTTCAACCTTGATTTCTCCCCTTCGCGCTTCCGGCAGTACACCATCGGCCGGGAGACGGCCCGGCTCACCATCGACCAGCGGGACCGCAACGACAAGAAGATCAGCCTGCGCTCCCGGATCGCGGACTTCTCCCTGGTGGGCGCCTTCAACACCGACTATGTGATCGACCTCATCGCCTACGAGGCGAGGAACATCGCCGCCGAGGTGGGGAGGAACTTTGCGCCGCTCGATTCTTCCCTGGTCACCGAGGTGGACCGCGCCGCCCTTGCCCGTCTTTCGCGGCGCCTCGAACGCGCAAACGAAGTTCTGGACGCCGAGTTCGCCCTCCTGGCGAAGGACCTCGAGGCAGTCTCCCTCTTCGCGGGCACTGTGAGCTTCAACGGGAGCGGGCTCCTCACCGGACGCATCCAGGGAAATTACGACCGGCTGGCGCTCAACGCACGGCTCGGGGTGAAGCAGTTCGTGTACGGCACCGCGCTGAGCGGTTTCCTCCTCGAAGGGGCCACGGCCACGCTGACCGTCGACGAGCTGCATCCCGAGCAGCCGTTCGCTGACCTGTTCATGGACGCACGCGTCGAGGCGAGGCGACTGCACGTCAACGAAGCGGTCTTCGACAGTCTCGCGGTCTCCTTCGTGCACGAACAACAGCTCTCGGCCTATTCCGCCCGTGGCGTGTACGACAACCGGCTCGGTTTGCGCGTGGAGGGGACTTCCGCGGTGACGCACGAGGGCTTGGTCTTCCGCATTGCAGACCTCCTCGTACGGTACAAGGACGACCAGTGGCGTGCGGATGCCGGCGCGGCCGCCGCCTTCTCCTCCTCCCGCGTGGAGGTCTCGAACCTGGTGATGCGCCGGGGTGAGGAGGAGGTGCGCTTCAACGGACGCCTCGACGCGGACGGCGCCCTGACCGGCGGTCTGCAGGCCCTGCGCATCGACCTCGGAATCCTGGATGAGTTGCTGGACGAGGAGGACCCGCGGCGCTCCGGCCCCCAGTTCGCGGGCATCGCGGATGTCAGCGTGCAGGCCCGCGGCACCCTGTCCGACCCGCGCTACGACGCGTCGGTGTCCGCCCGCGCGGTCTCCTTCCGGTCCATTCCGTTCGGCGCTCTCAGCGGCGGCTTCACCTACGAAGACCGCCGTGTCACCACCAACCTCACCGTCTCGACCGAGCGCAGCGACACGGTGGAGACACCGGACCTCATCGTGACGGGCACTCTCCCGCTCGACCTCACGCCGGCCGGCCGGGGCGTGGACGCGGCGGACAGCACGATGGACCTCACGATCGTCTCCAGCGGCGTGCAGCTCAACGTGCTGGACCCCCTGATCGGGGTCCTCAACGACTTCACCGGCACGATGAACGCCAACCTCCGCGTGGTGGGCTCCCCCCGCGCGCCCGACCTCCAGGGGTTCATCCGCCTGGAGAACTGCCGCTTCCTGTTCACGCCGAACAACATCGTCTACCTGCTGGATGGAGATTTCGAGCCTTCCGGCTCGCGCATTCGCGTCACGGGCGCCACGCTGCGCAACGTGCCGGAGGACCAGCGCGGGCCGGGGCGGGGCGGCCTGATGCGGATCACGGGGGATTTTTCGCTGGAGGACTTCTTCCCGGGCGACTTCAATCTCTCGGCGACGGGGCAGCTTCTCGTGGTCAAGGAAGCCACCGTGCGGAGCGACCTCGGGGTCTCGGGGAATCTCTTCGTCGAGATCAAAGAGCAGGGGCTCCGGTTCACGGGAGAGGTGGACACCTCGCTCATCAGCGGTTCGGTGCTGGTGCGCAACTCCGAGCTCTTCTTTCCTCCCACGCAGTCCGGCGGCCGCTCGGAGGCCCGGCGCTCGATCCCCTTCTTCGTCGTCGAGGACACGGTCTCGCTGGGCCTCCCCGCGGAAGAGTCGTTCGCCGAGGCGTATTTCCGCGCACTCTCCGACACTGCCCGCGCCGCCCGCGCGGTGAGGGGCCCGCGGCGCTCGTTCGTGGACGGCATGCAGTACGACCTCCTGGTGGAAACCTCAGGCGCCAACACCCGGTTCACCATGCTCTTCGACGCACGCACCGATGAGAAACTCGAGGCGACCCTGGAAGGGGCCTTCTCTGTGCAGCGGGACGGACGGTGGTGGCTCGGGGAGCTGGAGATCCAGAAGGCCTTCTACAACTTCTACGCCAAGCGCTTCGACGCGGTGGGACGCGTGCGCTTCATCGGACCGCTGCTCAATCCGGAGCTGGACATCCGGGCCACCTACCGCGGCACGCGCACGCTGGCGGCCGACGGGAAAGTGGAGAACGTCGAGGTCACGGCGAAGATCACCGGCGAACGGAACGAGCCGAAGCTGCAGTGGGAAATGCGGATCGACGACGTGGACTACGCCTCCTACTCCGGACCGAAATCGAACGACATCCAGAGCGACGCGATCACGTTCATCATCGCGAACACGTTCGCCACGACCGAGTCCGAGAAGAACCAGGTGGCGAGCAACCTCGGATCCGCCGCAGGCAAGTCCGTCATCTCCGGCGCGGGATCGCTGCTCACCGGGCAGGTCTCGGACTTCCTCCGCCGCGAGACCGGCTTCATCAACGCGGTCGACTTCAGCTACGGCGAGGGGGGCTCCTTCACTGAATCCGCCGACGTGCGCATCAGCGCCACCATCGGGGACGGCGTCCTCACCTACGGCGGCCGCATCTTCCAGGACCCGTTCAGCAACGCCAACGTCGGGATCCTCTACTCCATGGGAAGCCTGCTGGACATGACGTCGCTCAGGAACCTGATGGTGCAGCTCGAGCACAAGGTGGACGTTTTCAACCAGATCAACACAACCGACCGGAAAGAGGTGAACTCCGCCCGGCTCTTCTATCGTTTCTCGTTCTGACTCCCCCCTCCCCGGACCCTCCCGTGAAGAAGAACATCCTCGCGCTCCTCTCCTCGCGCCCCGACGCGTCCTACGGCCTCAAAGACCTCGCGCAGAAGCTCCGTGTCCGCTCGAAGGCCGACCACCGCGAGCTCCGCGCGACCGTCTCGGCCCTCCTCCGCGAGGGGGTCCTCGGCACCGACGACCGCGGCCGCGTGCGGTACGTCCGGTCCCCGCGGGAGAAGAAACCGCCCGGCGAGGGGGGACAGACCGGCCTGATCTCGGTGAACCGGAGGGGGATCGGGACCGTGACGCTGGACGGAGGGGGCGCGCAGGTGCAGATCGCCCCGAAGTTCATGCGCACCGCCCTCCCCGGCGACACCGTCCGTGTGCGGCTCTTCGCGCAGAACGTGCGCGCGGCACGCACCGGGCGGGACCTCCCCGAAGGCGAGGTGGTAGCCGTGCTCCGTCGCGGGTCCGCCATCCTGGTGGGTACCCTCCGGCGCACCCGGCGCATCACGTTCGTCGTACCGGACGACCGCCGCTACCAGCGGGACATCATGATCACCGAGGAGGAAGGGCCGGCGGAGAACGCCCGGCACGGGGACAAGGTGGTCGTGGAGCTGCTCCCGTGGGAGGACCCGCACCTCAACCCCGAAGGGCGCGTGACCGAAGTGCTCGGCGCGTCCGGCGATCCCCGCGTGGAGGTGACCGGCGTGGCGCGGAGCTTCGGCCTGCCGGCGGCGTTTCCCGCCACGGTGGAACGCGAGGCCGCGTCGCTCCCCGCCGCCATCGCACGGGACGACCTCGCGGGCCGGCTCGACCTCCGGCAAACCGTCTGCGTGACGATCGACCCGGAGGACGGGAAGGACTTCGACGACGCGGTTTCGTACGAGGAACTGCCCGGCGGCGTTGTGCGGATCGGCGTGCATATCGCAGACGTGAGCCACTTCGTGCGCGAGGGCTCGGATCTCGACCGGGAGGCGTTCGAACGGGGGACGAGCGTGTACCTGGTGAACGAAGTCGTCCCGATGCTCCCCGAACGGCTCTCGAACGACCTCTGCAGCCTTCGCCCCCGGGTGGACCGGCTGACCTACTCGGTGCTCATGGATCTGAACGAGGGCGGCACCGTGGAACGGTACGACATCCGGAAGAGCGTCATCCACAGCGCCCGCCGGTTCACCTACGAGGAGGTCCAGGAGATCATCGACCGCGGCAAGGGAGAGTTCGCGGACACCCTCCTCCCCATCCTCCGAACCACGCGGATGCTCCACCGGCGCCGCCGCAGGGCGGGAAGCATCGACTTCGAGACGCCGGAGGCGAAGTTCCGGTTCGACGCGCAGGGGCTCCCCAGCGCCATCGTCATGAAGGAGCGGACCGAGTCGCACCGGCTGATCGAGGAGTGCATGCTCCTCGCCAACCGCGTGGTCGCACGGCACGTCGGCGGCGCCGCCGGAGCGGCGGAGGGGAAGCCGTTCCTCTACCGTGTGCACGACCTGCCCGACCCGGCCCGCCTGGCGGACCTCGCCAACTTCGTCAAGCGCTTCGGCTTCTCGCTCGACGTCAAGGGAGGCGTCCCCTCGCGCGAACTCCAGAAGCTGCTCGACGCCGCCCGCGGTTCGGAAGTGGAGTCGCTGATCAACGAGGTGGCCCTGCGCGCCATGGCCAAGGCGGTCTATTCCGACAAGAACATCGGGCACTACGGCCTCGCCTTCCGGTTCTACTCGCACTTCACCTCCCCCATCCGACGGTATCCCGACCTCGTGGTGCACCGTCTGCTCGCCGAGTACGAACGGGGGATGGCCCCGGGACGGCAGGCCGCCCTGGCGGACCGGATGCCGGAAATTGCCCGGCAGTCCTCCGAACGCGAACGGGTGGCCGTGTCGGCCGAGCGCGAGTCGGTGCGCGTGATGCAGGTGGAGTACATGAAGCGGCACGTGGGGGACGAGTTCGATGCGGTGATCAGCGGGGTGACCGAGTTCGGCATCTTCGTGGAGGTGACGCAGCTGCTCGTTGAGGGGCTCATCCGCATGCGGGACCTGGCGGACGACTACTACGTGTACGACGAGAAGAGCTACGCGCTCCGGGGGCGCACGCGGGGAAGGACGTACCGCCTGGGCACGAAAGTCCGGGTGCGGGTGCTCGCCGTCGACCCCGACGAGGGGCAGATCGATTTCGCCCTGGCGGAGTGAACATTTCGGCCGCCGGACGCGTTCTACGGGGAGGGGGCCGAACAGGGCCGCATTGCACCTCCCCCCCACTTTTCGTACCTTGTCCGCCGTGGGACGACGCCATTCTTGTGTGAGGACGATGAGCTGCAGGCAACGCCGCCCCGCCGGCGCGGCAACAATTGCCCTTTTCTTGCTGTTTTCGGCCCTTGCCCCCCCAAGGGCCGGGGCCCAGGTCAACCCCGTGTTCGGGAAGAACAAGGTCCAGTACAAGACCTTCTCCTTCTCCTACATTCAGTCGGCCCACTTCGACATCTACTTCTCCGACGGCGGACTCCCCCTGGCTCAGTTCGCCGCGGTCTCCGCCGAGTCGGCCTACGTCCGCATCAGCAAGCTCTTCCGCTACCAGGTGGTCAACCGGATCCCCCTGATCGTCTACAACTCCCACAACGAGTTCCAGCAGACCAACGTCATCGGGGAGTACCTCGAGGAGGGAATCGGGGGGGTCACCGAACTCTTCAAGAACCGCGTGGTGATCCCCTACGAGGGGGACTACGCGAAGTTCCGCCACGTGATCCACCACGAGCTCGTGCACGCGGTGATCAACGACATGTTCTACGGCGGCTCCATCCAGAACATCCTCGCCAACAACATCACCCTTCAGCTCCCCCTCTGGTTCAACGAGGGGATCGCGGAGTACTCGGCGCTCCAGTGGGACACCAACTCGGACATGTTCCTCCGGGACGCGACCGTCCACGAGTACCTCCCCAGAATCCAGCAGCTCTACGGATACGCGGCGTACCGCGGCGGGCAGTCTGTGTGGTGGTTCATCGCCAACAAGTACGGCGAGCAGAAGATCGGCGAGATCCTCAACCGGGTGAAGAGCACGCGCAGCGTCGAGCTCGGGTTCCGGGGCGCCATCGGACTCGGCGTGGAGGAACTCTCCGAACGGTGGCAGAAGGAGCAGAAGGTCCTCTACTGGCCGGACATCGCGAAGCGCGAGGACCCCGCCGATTACGCACGCCGCCTCACGGACCGGCGCAAGGACGGGTCCTTCTACAACACCAGCCCCGCCGTCTCCCCGCAGGGCGACCGGGTGGCGTTCATCAGCAACCGCGACGAGTACTTCGCGCTCTACACGATGAACACCCTCGACGGCGGCAACGTCACCAAGGTGCGCGCGGGCCAGACCACACCCGATTTCGAAGAGCTTCACCTCCTCACCCCCGGCATCAGCTGGTCGCCCGACGGGAAGCGCATCGCGGTGGCCACCAAGGCGGGAGAAGAGGACGCGATCATCCTCGCCGACCTCGCCTCGGGGAGCGACGAGAAACTCACCTTCGGGCTGGACGGCATCTTCTCCGTCGACTGGTCGCCGGACGGCAGGCGAATGGCGTTCATCGGAAACCGGCTGGACCGGTCGGACGTCTACGTCTATGACCTCACCACCCGCGCGCTGACCGGCCTCACCAACGACATGTTCAGCGACAACGACCCGACCTGGTCGCCGGACGGCACCGTAATCTACTTCTCCTCCGATCGCGGCGACCTCCGGTCGGATTCATCTGTCTCGGCGGCGACCTATCCCCACGGGCAGATGGATATCTACAGCTACCGTCTCGCGGACAGCTCCCTCACGCGGCTCACCGACTGGGAAGGCTCGGGCGAGTCGTCCGTGGTGGTCTCGCCGGACGGGAAGACGATCTTCTTTGTGTCGGACCGGAACGGAATCAACAACATCTACCGGATGGACCTCGCCACGGGGGACTTCCGCCCCATCACGAACTCCATCAGCGGCGTCTACCAGCTTTCGCTCGCGCGCGACGGCTCCAAGCTCGCCTTTTCCTCGCTGGTGAACGGCGGGTACGACCTCTTCCTGCTGCGGAATCCGCTGGAACGCGACATCAAGATGGAAGAACTGGAGAGGACC
>Ga0114939_10001531_pt1 | contig 18100 bp, 14 predicted proteins | sample AshMeaCrysSpring_FD_87196 | JGI IMG/M metagenome (GOLD analysis project Ga0114939, IMG submission 87196) | Groundwater microbial communities from Big Spring, Nevada to study Microbial Dark Matter (Phase II) - Ash Meadows Crystal Spring | ecosystem: Environmental > Aquatic > Deep subsurface >...
GAATTCCTGCAGTACGATGGCCGCACCGGGCGCTGGATGGCGGTGGAGAACGATCCGCTGCTGCGCCCGCGCACGCTTCCCGAAGGCCTGCGGCTGGGCCTGCGCGTCGAGGATCGCAACGTGCAGCTGCAGCCGATGCAGCCCGCGACCGACCGCGATCCGATCAGTCCGCAGATCGTGCTGCAGGCGGCGGGCGAGCTCGTGCCGTTCGACCTGCTGCTCGCGCGCGACGGCACCGAGCAGACGCGCCGCATCAGCGGCACGCTCGAGGGCCGGATCGAGGTGCACGACGACGCGCAGGAGGCGCGGCGATGAGGCGCGGGATTGGCGGTCCGTCCGCGACGAGGCTCTTTCCGGAGCGCGAGTGCGGCCGGTCCCGGTCGCGCCCTTTCCCGGAGCGCGTGTCTGCCTTTCCAAGCGCAGGGAAAGGGCCCGACCGGGATTGGCCGCGTAACCGTACCGGTGCTGCGGGCACGCTTGCGCACCGCGGCTTCACGCTGATCGAAGTGCTGGCGGCGCTGGTCATCGTCGCGCTCGGCATGATCGCAGCCATCCAGTCGGTCACGCAGTCCGCGCGCAACGGCGTGTACCTGCGCGACAAGACGCTCGCGCACTGGATCGGCATGAACGTGCTGACGGAACGGCGGCTGCAATCATCGCCACCCGACGTGGCCGAATCGACGGGACGCGTCGAGTTTGCGGGCGAACAATGGCAGTGGTCGATGCAGGTCACGCAGACGCAGGTCGAGTCGCTGCGTCGCATGGACATCAGCGTGCGCCGTGCCGATGCTCCCGAGGAATCGTCGCTTGCGGTCGTGTCCGGGTTCTACGGCACGGCGGTTGGCGGCGCAGGCGGTGGCGGCATGCCGACACAGTGGGCGGGCGGCGGTGGTTCGGGCACGCCCCCTGACGACGAAGCGGGCCAGAACAGCGGTGAGGACGGCGACGGCTTCATCGACCGGACGCTACCACCGCCGGAGCAGCCGCCCGAAGTGGTGCCGGAAGAGTAATGACCTGCATGCCACACAGGCCGCTTCGCGCCCGCGCCGCAACCCTGCGGTCGCGCGGCTTTACGCTGCTCGAGGTGCTGGTCGCGATCGCGATCTTCGCGTTCGTCGGGGTGATGGCGATGTCGGGCTACACGCAGCTGCAGAAGCAGTCCGAGTACCAGCAGACGCGGCTCGAGCGTATCCGCGAAGTGCAGCGGGCCGTGCAGACGCTGACGCAGGATTTCACGCAGCTGGAGCCGCGTGCAATCCGCGAGCCGCTCGGCGAACAGCGGCTGCCGGCGGTGATCGCGGGCGAGAGTCCCGAGTACAGGGTCGAATTCACGCGCGCGGGCTGGTCGAATACTGCCGGACTTGCGCGCCCCACGCTGCAGCGTGTTGGCTACCGTTTCGACCAGGACGGACTCTGGCGCGATTACTGGCGCGTGCTCGACCGCACGCAGACGTCCGAACCCGTGCGCGTCAAGCTGCTCACGGGCGTGCGATCGGTGACCTTCCGCTTCCTCTCACCCTCGCAGGAGTGGGTCGACCGCTGGCCGCAGCTCGGCGGCAACCCGCTCGACCAGGAGCGGCTGCGGCCCGCTGCCGTCGAGGTCACGCTCGACCTCGAGGACTGGGGCGAGATCCGCCGCGTGATCGAGGTGGCGGGCTGATGCGTCGCCGGCCCGCCGTATCCGCGCAGCGCCAGCGCGGCGTCGCACTGATCATGGCCGTGCTGATCGTGGCGCTGGCGACGATGCTGGCCGTCAACGTGACGTTCCGCGGCATGATGGACCAGCGCCGCAGCGCGAACATGTTTGCGCTCGACCAGGGCTTCGCCGTCGCGCTCGGCGCCGAAGCGTGGGGCGCGGACATCCTGCGGCGGGACGCGCAGGAATCGCAGACGGATCATTTCGGCGAGACGTGGGCGCAGTCACTGGCGGCGCTGCCGATCGACGAAGGCGTCGGCACAGTCGAAGGCCGTCTCGAGGACATGCAGGGGCGCTTCAACCTCAACAACCTCATCAACAAGACCGACGGCACGAGCAACCCGGACGCGGTCCGGCAGCTCGAGCGCATCCTGACGATGCTGGATATCGAGCCGAAGTGGGCCAGCATCATCGCTGACTGGGTCGACGCGGACGCGCAGCCCAATTTCCCGGACGGCGCCGAGGACCCGGTGTACCTCGGGGTCGATCCGCCGCACCTTGCCGCCAACATGCCGATCACGCGCGCGTCCGAGCTGATGTCGTTGCCCGAATTCGGCGCCGAGCGATTCCGGCGCTTGCAGCCGTACGTCACGGCGCTGCCAGTCGAGACCAAGCTCAACGTATGCACCGCCTCGGGCATCGTGCTCGACGCATTGTCGGAGGCCCAGCGGCAGTTCAGCCTCGACCCGGAGGATCTCGCCAAGCGGCGCAAGGACACGTGCTTCCCCACGCTGCAGGAGCTGCAGGCTTCGATGGACCCGGCGGATTACACGCGGATCCAGAACACACTTTCCGAATCAAGCAGTTACTTCCGGGCGACCGTATGGGTCACTATTGGCACTACCCAGTTCACCCTGTACAGTCTCCTCGCGCGCGGGGGTGGCGGAACGGTGCGCCCAATCCTGCGCAGTTTCGGAGCCGAATGACCGTATGACAGAAACCCTGGTGATCCGTCTCCGGGCGTCCGGCGACGCACCGGCGTCGTGGTTAATCGTCGACGCCAACGGGGCCCGGTCGGGCAACGTCCAGAGCGGCCCGGTCGCCGACGCCCTCGCCCTCTCGCAGGGCCGCCGCACAGTCGTCATCCTGCCCGCCGCCGACGTCACGCTGGCACGGCCGGACCTGCCGCCGGTCCGCGGCGCCGCGCGCATCGCACAGGCCGTCCCGTTCGCGCTCGAGGAATACCTCGCGTCCGATCTCGAGAACCTGCACTTCGCGGTAGGCGCGCGCGACACAGCGTCCAGTGCCACGCCCGTTGCGATCATCTCGCGATCAGCGCTGGAGCGCTGGCAGGCGGCGTGGGAAGCGGCAGGCATCCATCCCGATGCCGCGTACGGCGAATCCTCGCTGATCCCTGCCGCGCCGAACGCCACGGTGCTCGTGCTCGACGAATCCTCGCTGTTCGTGAGCCGCCCGCAGCAGGCCACGTACGCGATCGACGCCGAGCCGCTGCCGCTCGCGCTCGATCTCGCCGTCGACGCGCCGCAGGAGACCGGCGAGCACGTGACGTTCTACGTCAACTCCTCGGAATACGAGAAGCACCAGGAGGCCATCGAGGGCCTGCGCGCGCGCACGGCTACGCTGCAGGTCAAGCTGCTGCCCGACGGCCTGTTGCCGTTGCTCGCCGCGCAACTGCCGGCGGCGAGGGCGATCAACCTGCTGCAGGGTCCGTATGCCGCGCCGACCTCGTTCGGCTCGCAGCTCAAGCAGTGGCGGCTGCCGGCGGCGCTCGCGGCAGCCACGCTCGTCGCGTTCATCGGCGCGCAGGGATTCAAGCTCTGGCAGCTGAAGGCGGCCGAGAAGCAGCTCGACGCGCAGATCCAGGCGACGTTCAACCAGATCCTGCCCGGACAGCCGGTGGTCGATCCACGCGCGCAGATCCAAGGCTTGCTTGCACGTGCCGGCAGCGGCGGCGGCGCGCTGCTGCCTGCCATGTCGCTGCTCGCGCAGGCCATCGCGCAGGCGCCGGCGACGCGCGTGGAAGGCATGAGCTATCGCGCGGGCGTGCTCGAACTGCGGCTGGTGGCGCCCAACGTCGAGACGCTCGATACGATCAAGCAGGCGATGGGCCGCGACGGCGCAACAGTCGAGCTGCAATCTGCCAATCCGCGTGACCAGCTGATCGAAGGCCGGCTGCAGGTCCGACTGGGGGCCGCATGAACGTCCGCGACTGGCTCGACAACCTCAGCGCGCGCGAACGCAATCTCGTCTACGTCGCGGGCGGCCTGCTCGCCATCGCACTCGTGTATCTCGTGCTGGTGATGCCGTTCCAGGTGTCCGGCAAGAAGATGGCGGCACGCGTGCAGCAGAAGTCGGCCGATCTCGCGTGGATGCAGGCCTCGGCGCCGCAGGCGATGGCAGCGGCGGGTATGGCGCAGGCAGCCGGCGGCGAATCGCTGGTCGTGCTGGTGGCTCGCACCGCGCGCGAGGCGGGACTGGGTGAGTCACTGCGTGACCAGAGCCCCGACGGCAGCGCCGGTCTGCGGCTGCGGATCGAGGCCGCCTCGTTCGACACGCTCGTGACCTGGCTCGGCAGCCTGCAGCAGCAGTACGGCGTGACGATCGAGTCCGCGACGATCGACGCAGCCGCGCCCGGCCTCGTCAACGCCACGCTCAGCCTGAAGCAGGCCGGCGCCGCGGGCTGATCGCCCGTCGCGCCCAGCCTCGTTCCGACCCGTACCTCTCCGTCGTGACCAAGCGCACCCTCTGGCTCGTACTGCTCGGCGTGCTGGCGCTTCTTGCCTTCGCGCTGGCCACATTGCCCGCCGGCGTCGCCGCGGGAACGTTGCGCAAGGCAGGCATCGAAGCGGCCGCATTCGGGGGCTCGGTCTGGTCGGGCCGCGCCACCGGGCTGTCCTGGCGCGGTGCGCCGATCGGTGATGCCGAATGGAAGCTGCGCCCGCTCGCCTTGCTGGGCGGTCGAGCCGCGGGTCACGCCACGCTCGAGCGCCGCGACGGCACGCTGGCGACCGACTTCGACGTCGCGCTGTCGGGCAAGGACGTGCGGCTGCGCAACCTGGGATTCGTGTTGCCACTGGCCGCGCTCGACGCCTTCCCGCTCGGCATGCCGAAAGGCTGGCAGGGCCAGGCGACGGGCCGTTTCACGGCGGTCGACGTGACACAGGGCTGGCCCGCGCTGCTGCAGGGCACGCTCGAACTCGACGGCCTCGTTGCGCCGCCGCCGCGCAGCGCACCGGTCGGCAGCTTCAATGCCGTGTTTCCGGCGGCCCAACCGCGGCCCTCGCTCTCGGTGCCCGCGGATCCCGCGAACGTCACGGCGCAGGTCACCGACAAGAACGGGCCTTTCGCCGTGGATGCGCAGCTCACGCTGAGCCGCACGCGCAACTTCGCACTCGAGGGCACGCTTGTGCCGCGCGGCCCGGTGCCGCCGGCAATGGAGCGTTCGCTGCAGTTGCTGGGGCCGGCAGGTGCCGCCGGTCGCCGGCAGTTCAGCGTCGGCGGCTCGCTCTGAGCCACTTCGTCCGCGGTGCTCTCAAGCCCCGGGCTGCCACTCCCTCCACGCCGACAGCAGCGGGAAGTAGAGCCCGAGCCTGATCGGCTGGTCGCCTAGCGCGCGCATCAGTCGCGCATAACGCTCGAGCTGCCCGCGGTAGCGTTCACGCTCGTTATCGAGGAACTCGTCGAGACCGGCGCCTTCATGGCTGCTGGTCTTGTAGTCGACGATCCAGCGCGTGCCCGTCTCGTCCAGGAACGTGCGGTCGATGATCACGTTGACGACGTCGCGGTCGACGAGGCCCGTCAGCGCAAGCTCGCTGTGGGCTTCCATGTGCGATGCGCGCAGCAGCCACTGGCCGCGCGCGTCGGCGAGCGTGCGCACCACCGCCTCCAGCACGCGCCGCGCCGCATCCTCACGTCGCTCGTGCGGCACGCCCAGCTCCGCCAGTTCGGCCGCGTAACGGCGCAGCAAGACGCGGTGCACCACGTCGCCGTCCGGGTTCACGCCCTGCCCGCGCGCATGCAACTGCAGCTCGCGGTGCACCACGGTTCCGACGTGGCGTGCCGTCTCCGAGGCCCAGTCGAACTCGACCGTCGTCTCGGTCACCGCGCGCGCCAGCGTGCGCACGATGATGGCGGGCGCGGGTGGCGGCTCCGGCACGCGCCAGCCGTCGGGCAGGTAATGCAACACCGGATCGCGCCGAATCACCGCTGCCGGATCGCCGTCGATGTCACCGAGATCCGCGAGCCGCGCGTCGAACGCGGCGGGCAATCGCGGATCGTCCCACAGCAGTCCCAAAGCCGCGTTGCGCGACGGCCGTCGCACCGCCGGTGCGCGCGTCTTCTTGTCGAGGTCGACGGCGCAGGAGCCGAGCAGGTGGAGCGAGGTCTCCGCCCGCGTCGCGGCCACGTACAGCAGTCGACGCTTCTCGTGCTGCAGCTTGCGCGCCTCGAGTTGCCCCAGCCATGCGTGCAGCGGATTACGATCCGCGGAACCCGCCGCCGCGATCGGGGCGATCAGCAGTCGCGGCTCGCCCTGCCCGGGCACCTTGAGCCAACGCAACAGCGGCGGTGCATCGGACCGGCCGACGCGATCGAGCCCAGGCACGATGACGGTGTCGAACTGCAATCCCTTCGACTTGTGGATCGTCAGCAGTTCAACGCGCGTGTCCGGATGCGGCTGGGTCGGCGCATACAGTTTCTGCAGCGCCTCGCCCAGGCGGGCGAGATCGGCCGGCGCCCCCGGCGAATCGGCTTCGATCGCGCCGAGAGCGTCGAGGTATGCGCGCGCTTCCTCGATCTCGCGCTCGTCCGTCAGCGCGGCAGGACCGCCGAGCGCGTGCCACGCGCGTTCGACCGCATCGCGCAGGCCGAGCTGGCGGCGTTCGCGCACGGCCTGGTCGAGCACCGGCAGGCAGCGATCGAGCCGGGCGCGGGGTTGTGTGTCGAGTCGGTCGCGTCGCGCCGCGTCCTGCAGCAGGTGCAGCGCGGTGGCGTCGCGGTCGTCGCCGAACAGCGCCAGGCAGTCGGCGAGGCGCATGCCGCACCACGGCGCGCGCAGCACCCCAAGCCACGCGGCACGGTCGCCGAGGTGCGCGAGCGCCCGCGTCAGCGCCAGCAGGTCGAGCACGACCGGACGTTCCGCGAGCGGATCGATGTCGGTCGCCTGGAAGCGGATGCCGCGCCGCGTCAGCTCGAGCACGATGTCGAGCAGGTGATTGCGGCCCTGCACGAGGATCGCGACGCGCCCCTCGGTACTCGCCGCTAGCCTGCTAACGACGATGTCGCCGACGGTCTGCGCTTCGAATGCGCGGCTGCTGCGCAGGAACGCATGCACGTGCACGCCGCCCTCCGCGCCCGCCCCGGGCTGCGGCACGCTGGCCGCGAACTGCACGGCGCCGCTCAGCACGTCGTCGCTGTCAGGCAGCACCGCGGCGAAACATTGATTGACCCAATTGACGAGCGGCTGCGTCGAGCGGAAGTTGACGCGCAGCGTGAGTGGCTCGAGCCGCAGCCCGCCGAGACCCTGATCGCGCACGTCGAGGAACAGGCCGACCTCCGCGTTGCGGAAGCGGTAGATCGACTGCATCGGGTCGCCCACCAGGAACAGCGTTCGGCCATCCCCTGGCGACCAACCCGCCGTCAGCCGCTCGAGCAGCTGCACCTGCGCTTCCGAGGTGTCCTGGAACTCGTCGACCAGGATGTGCTGCAGGCGCGCGTCGAGCGCCAGCGCGGTGTCCGTCGGATCGTCCGCCGTGCCCAAGGCTTGCCGCGCAGCCGCCGCGAACTCCGGGTAGTCGGCGGCCTTGCGCTCCGCGAAGACGGCCTTGAGCTCGGCGGCTGCAAGCCGCAGCACCAGCAGCAGCGACTGCAGCGCGCGCCATTCGTCGTCCTCATAGTTGGCAGGCGGCAGCCTCCGCGCGCCCGCGAGCAGTTCGACCACCTCCTCGTGCCGCGCGAACTCCTGCAGCGCCGCATGGACGCGCGCCTTCCGTTCCGCGAGCTCCGGCCGCTGATCGTCCTTGGGCAGCACGCCCTGGGCGGCATTGAGCTGCTTGCGCGGCGCGTCCTGCTGTGTGAGCAGGAACTCGGCCAGGCCCCGCCAGTGCGGCAGATGCGCGGGCTCCATGCCGGGCACTCCGTCCACGCACGCGCGAATCGGCGACTCGACGTCCCTTGCGGCCAGCACCTGGCCTGCACCGTGCGCGAAGCCGCACAGTTGCGCGAGCAACTCCGGCGGGAACGCCTGCCGCAACTGCGCGAGATGCGACGTGATGACGTTGTGGCGACTGGCCTCGAGCGCGGCCCGTGCCGCACCGGACTGTCCATACGCGGCTAGGTCCGCCGGCAACATGGGCAACCAGGCCTCGCGGCGCGCGAGCATCGAGCTGATCAGCTGCACGAGGCTACCGACGTTGTTGTCGAGGTGCTCGAGAAGGATCGACACGGCCCCGGCGATATGCGGGTCATCCGACGGCAGGTGCGACAGCAGTCGCTCGGCGGCCAGTTCGTGCAGAGCACCGCCGTCCTCGTCGATGCCGAGCCCCGCGCCCAGCCCGGACAGCACAGGCAGTCGGCGCGCCAGCGACTGGTTCAGCGAATCGATCGTCAGCACGCGCAGGCGGCTCGGGTTCGCGAGCAGTCCCCACTGCCGTTGACCGTCGATGCGCAGGACGCGCTGCGCCAGTTCGCGCGTCTCGGGCCGCAGCTTCGAGCCTTCGTCGCTGCACGACCGCAGCGCCTCGAGGATGCGATTGCGCATCTCGGCCGCTGCCTTGCGCGTGAACGTAATCGCGAGCAGCGCCTCGGGCCGTTCGACCACGGCGAGCAGGGCCAGGAAGCGCTGCGCCAGCAGCTCCGTCTTGCCCGAGCCCGCCGGCGCCTGCACGATGAAGCTGCGCGTCACATCGAGCGCGGTCGCGCGCGCCTGCGCATCGGCCTGCCGCAGGTCAGCCGGCTGCATCGACTGCCTCCTCGGCCTCGAGGAATGCCTGGCCGGATCGGCACACACCCGGCAGGTGGCAGTAGCGACAGGCGTTGGTGGGGTTCGGAGCCAGGCGTGCATCGCCAGCGGCGTGTTCGCGCGCAATCAAGTCCAGCCGCCGCTGCCATTCGCGCATCAGCGTGTCCCAGTCGGCGTATTCCTTGAACGGCCTCTGCGACGGATCGAAGGGCCTCAGCCCGGCAAAAGGCGCATCCTCGCGCGCGATGCCAACGTAGCCGGTCGAGCCCTTGCGCACCACGCCGAAAGCGACGGCACTGACCTGCTCCTGGCCGACGACGCGGACGTACAGCGGCAGCTGCGGCGACTCGGGCCGTTCGCCCATCCAATCGGCGGGCCTCGCGTTCGAACCCGTCTTGTAGTCGATCACGGCGAGCGTGCCGTCGGCCAGGCGGTCGACGCGGTCGAGCTTGACGCGCACCTGCACGCCGCCGACGTCGACGTGCTGCTCGGCTTCGGCCTGCACGACGGTGAACGGCTCGCGCGCACGATCCTGTTCGACGAGTTCGAGCACGCGCGCCTCGAGCCAGTGCTGTTCGATTTCGAGCAAGCGCGCGCGCACCTCGTCCGCCGACGCGCGCAGGGGATCGAGCGCCCGGTACGCGAATTCGCGCACTCGTGCCTCGACCTGCGACGGCGGCATCGCGGCCAGCGTGGACTGGTCGCGCACTTCGTTCCAGAAGGCCTCGAGCACGCCGTGCACCAGCGTGCCGCGTTCGGTGGGCGCGATGCCTGCGGCAGGGTCTTCGAGCTGACGCCCACCGAGCCGCAGTTCGACGGCCGCGCGGAACGGGCACTTCGACTGCAGTTCGAGCAGTCGCGCCCCGCCCTTCACCACGTCGTGCGCGGCGAAGGCCGGCAAGGCGCCATCGATCGTCTGCACGAGGGCCGGCCGCGCCGCGAATTGCGCATGCGTCGCGTCGGTGCCGTGCCACAGAGCGGCATCGAGGACCACGCGATCGAGCGCCGGAAGCCCCGTTACGAGCGCGCTCGGCAGCAACGGCGCCTCATCCTGGAAGCGCGGCACGCTGCAGATCGCCCGCGCGGCCGAACGCGTCAGCCGTTGCAGCGCGCGGCGCGCATCTCGCTCTGCCAGTTCCGCCGTCGCAAGCGGCACGCCCTGCCGGGCCTGCCATTCGCGTGGCAGGAATGGATCGGGCGCGGCAGGCGCGGGCCAGCGCGACGCATCGAGGCCGCAGACCCAGAGCGCGTCGAAATGCATGCCCGTTGCCGTGTCGGGATCGATCACGAGCAGCGGTGCCGCGATTTCCTGTGGCTCGAACGCAGTCTCCGTCGCCAGCGTACGCAGGTGACCGAGCGCCGTGCCGGCGCGCATCGGCCCGGTGACGTCGTCGCCGGCCGCGAACTCGCCGAGCAATGCCTGCCAGCGCTGCGCGGCCTGGTTCTCGGCGCTGTCCGGCGCCGCGCCGGGCCACCCCAGGTCGTGGAGCAACGCGGAAAACTCCGTCGCCCAGCGACTGGGCAGGTGCGGGCCCGACCAGTGCGACGCCCGGGCGAGCACCGCGTCGATACGACCCGCCGTTCCTTTGCACCCGTGCACGCGTGCCGTCGCCGCGACGGGCGCCAGTCCCGCTTGCGGCAGCATCGCGCGCCGCAGCCGGACGTCCAGCTCCGCCCGCGCATGCCGCTCGTCCGCCGCCGCGCCATCGAAGGCACTGAGCAGCAGCGTGCTGGCCAGTCCCGGCTCGGCTGGGTGAACCACGGCCTCGAGCCAAGCCAGGGCAGCGGCCACGACGGGCCGCTCCAGCAGCGGTCGCGCCACCGCGAGTTCGTAGGCGGTCGACTCGGGTGCGGGTCCATTGGTAAACGCCGCGACGGGCACGAGCACGCGGTCGAGCACACGTCGCACGCGACTGCGCTCGCTGTCGAGGTTCGGAACGATCAGTGCCACACGCGAGCCGGGTCGAGCCTGCAGGCCGCCGGCTGCCCAGCGCGCCGCGGTCTCGAGTTCGTCGTCGAAGTCATTGCAGACGACTGCCGATGCGGGAACCGTACCGTCATCCGCCGAGGCGTCGGGCAACGTGATCGCGACGCCCGCCGCCCGCTGCGCGGCGACGTAGGCTGCCTGCTCCGGCGTCAGGCGGTCGAAGCCACGGAACTCGAAGTGAACGTCCTTGGGCAGGGTCCCGACCAACCCGGAGGCTTCGGCCGGGTCCAGCCAGCCGCCCGTCCGCAGCCAGTCGCGGTAGGTCGCCACCCAGCGGGCAAATGCGACCGCCTCGACCGCGCCGGCGCCCTCGAGTGCGGTGTCCGGGATCCGGTACTGGTGCAGCAGTCCCCAGGAGCGATACGCAGCCTCGCCCAGGCCGCCGGGCAACAGGATGCCGGGCAGCGTGTCGTCGTCGCGTACCAGGCGTTCCCAGACGCGCCGGGCATGCGGGGCGGGCAGCCAACGGATGACAGTGCGGCCAGTCACACGCTCGGCCTCGAACTGGCGACGCAGCAGTTCCTGCCAGGTGAGGACCTCGGGAGTGCGCCAGACTGCGAGCCCTCGCGCCACGCAGGCGGCGTCGTGCCGGGCACGCAGGAAGTGAGCGAGTCGGCGGGTGGGCACGACATGGGTCGTGCCGAAGCTCAGCTCGTCCTTGAATTCAGATATTTTATCTATTCCAGTCAGTAATTTATAAGACTTTCCGAGAATTCCTATTAGCTCAGGCCTCGATCGCCCGCAGGGGTGTCGGCCGCGAGACGGGCTCGTCGCCAGCGGCGTAGTTGTCCAAAAGCTCTTCCATGCGGTGGAAAACATCGGCCAGCACGTCCGGCTCCGGCAGGTTCGTGACCCGGAAGTGCGTGTTGTAAGGCACGTTGAAGCTGGTGCCCGGCGCGATGAGCACATGCTTGTGCTCGAGCAGATCCATGGCGAAGCGGCGGTCGTCGAACGCCGGCAGACGTTGGGTATCGACTCCGACGAACGCATACAGCGCGCCCCGCGGCGGCGTCAGCGTGAGGTACTTGCTGCGGGCGACCGCGTCGATGATGGCCTTGCGCGATTCGTACAGGCGGCCGCCAGGTCGCAGCAACTCGCGGATGCTCTGGTACCCGCCGAGCGCCGTCTGCACGGCCCACTGGCCGGCGACGTTACTGCACAGGCGCAGCGACGACAGCAGCTCGAGCGCCGACAGATAGTCGCGCGAATTCTCCATGTCGCCTGAGAAGGACGCCCAGCCCACGCGGTAGCCGCAGGCCCGGTACACCTTCGAGAGACCGCTCAGCGTGCAGCAGAGAGTGTGCTGGACGAGTGTGGCCATCGGCACGAACTCGGCGCCGTCGTAGGTCATCTGGTCGTAAATTTCGTCCGAGAACACGACCAGGTGATGCTTCTCGGCCACGCGCGCAATCGCCTCGAGCGTCGCGCGCGGATAGACCGCGCCCGTCGGATTGTTGGGGTTGATCACCACGATCGCGCGCGTGCGCTTCGTGATCAGCGCCTCGATCTCCTGCGGATCCGGCACGAAGCCGTGCTCGGGCCGGCAGGAGTAATGCACTGCCTTGCCGCGGTTGAGGTTCACGGCCGCGGTCCACAGCGGATAGTCGGGGCTGGGGACCAGCACTTCCTCGTCGGCGGCGAGCAGTGCGCGCAGCGTAAGGTCGATCAGTTCGCTGACGCCGTTGCCGATGAAGACATCGTCGGCCGTGACGCCGCGCACTCCCCGCTCCTGCTGCTGCATCACGACGGCCTCGCGTGCCGGGAAGATGCCCTTCTGATGGCAATACCCTTCCGCGGCCCGCAGGTTTTCGATCATCGCGAGCCGCATCGTCTCGGGCGTACGGAAGCCGAAGGCGCCCGGGTTGCCGATGTTGAGCGAGACGATGTCGTAACCCATGCGCTCCATTTCCTGGGCGCGACGGGCGAGCCTGCCGCGGATCTCGTAGCGGACGTTGGCGAGGCCCGGGCTGGGACGGACTGAGCGGGTGGACATGGAAAGTGGCCAGTGGGTGGCAGGGACCGCTCGATTATAAGGGGCTAGGGGCTAGGGGCTAGGGGCTAGGGGCTAGCAAGAGTTGCAGACCCAGTGTCCAGTGCAACAGCACCTCTGACTAGCCGCTAGCCCCTAGCCCCCTAGTCACTTTCCCGGCGCGTCAGAGGCCCAGAACGATGCCTGCTCCGCAAAGACTCAGTGCAGCCCCGGCCAGCGCGTGGGTATAGCGTTCGGCGGCAGCCAGCGGGATGCGCTCCAGACCGCGCGTGGCCAGGTAAACGATGCACAGCATCGTCACGATCGTGGTGACGGCGAAGGCGGCCACGACGATGCCGAGCCCCCACCAGCTGTGCTGCGCCGCCGGGTACATCAGCAGCGGGATCAGCGCCTCGCAGGGGCCGAGGATGAAGATGATGAACAGCGCCCACGGCGTGATGCTGCGGATGTTGTCCGTGTCTAGCTGGATGTGGACGTGGGCATGCTCGTCGCGCGTATGGTGACCGTGGCCATGGCGGTGACGCGTGCCGTCCGCGTGGACGTGTTCGTGCGAGTGCTTGCGATTGCGCCACGCCTGCTTCAGTCCCCAGGCCATGTAGACGAGGCCAAATGCGATCAGTGCCCACGCCGCGAGGTCGCCGCGGACGCCCTCCAGCCATTGCAGGCGGTGCAGCGACGCGCCCAGGGCGACGCCCACCAGGCCGATCAGGACCGAACCCATGACATGGCCGAACCCGCAGACGGCCGTGACCAGCATGGTCTTGCGGCGCGTCCAGTTGCGGGCGGCCGACATCGCGACAAAGGGCAGGTAGTGGTCGGGGCCGATGACCGTATGGAGGAAGCCGATCGCCACCGCCGTCATGACCAGCAATTCGAGTTCCGCGTTCATCCGGGCGACAGATAATCACAGCTGGCCGGGCCTGGCTAGCGCGGGATTCCCCTAAGGCAAGCAGGGCGCTGCCCGATCTCCGGCCCGCCTGGTCCGGACCCGCGTCCGGACGATATCGGGTGGTTCCCTATGTTCCCTGCCGCTTCGCCGGCAGCCGGGGTACCGCGGCCAGCAGGTCGCGCGTGTATTGCGACTGCGGCGTGGCGAAGATCGCATCGCGATTGCCCTGCTCCACCAGCCGGCCTCGCTGCAGCACCGCGACGTGATCGCACAGGTGCCGGACGACCGCGAGGTTGTGACTGATGAAGAGCAGCGACATGGAGTGCCGCTCGCTCAGTTCGTGCAGCAGGTTGACGATCTGCGCCTGCACCGACACGTCGAGCGCGCTCACGGCCTCGTCGCACACCAGCAGCCGCGGCCGCGTCACCGTGGCGCGCGCGATTGCGACGCGCTGGCACTGGCCACCGCTCAACTGGTGCGGGTAGCGGTTGGCGAAAGCCGCGCCCAGCCCGACCTCAGCGAGGGCTGCCACGATGCGGTCCTGCGCCGCCACCGACGGCACCGGGCCCGCGAGCGCCTGCAGTGCCTCACCGACCGCCTCGCCCGCCGTCATGCGCGGATCGAGGCTGCCAAACGGATCCTGGAACACCACCTGCAACTCGCGCCGCAGCCCGCGCATCGCTTCCGGCTCGTCGTAGGCGATTGCGCGGCCCTGCCAGTACACGCGCCCCGCATCCGCGCGTACCAGTCCCAGCACCAGGCGTGCCAGCGTGGACTTGCCCGAGCCGGACTCGCCAACCACGCCCAGCCTGCCATCCTCGGGGATTTCGATCGACACGTCCTGCAGGGCCTGCAAGTGACGCACGGGCGCGAACAGACCGCGGCCCCGCAGCACGTAGCGCACGCTGGCCGACTCGACGCGGAGCAGCGCGGTCATGGCGCAGCCTCGCCGGCGGCAGCAGCGTGCAGCGGACGATAGCAGGCAACGGTGCCGGCGGCCGCGCTCCCCGAGACGCCCACGGTCCGCAGCTCCGGCCGCTGCGCGGAACATTCATCGAGCGCGAATTCGCACCGCGGCGCGAACGCGCAGCCCGGGAATCGCATCGTCGGCTGCGGCGGATCGCCCGCAATCCCCGGCAGGCGCGACTGCGCACCGTCGTCGAGGCGTGGCACGGCTGCGAGCAACGCTGCCGTATAGGGATGGCACGGAGCGCGGAAGAGCTCGGCCGTGGTCGCCGTCTCGACGATGCGCCCGGCATACATCACGGCAACGCGATCGGCGAGCCCGGCCACCACGCCGAGATCGTGCGTGATGATCAGCACGCCGAGCCCGCGATCGCGTACGCCGGCCAGCAATTCGAGCACGCGCGCCTGCACGCTGACGTCGAGCGCGGTCGTCGGCTCGTCCGCGAACAGCAGGCGCGGCTCGCACATCAGCGCGGTCGCGAGCGCGACCCGCTGCCGCATGCCGCCGGAGAGCTCGTGGCTGTACTGGCGCAGCCGCGCTTCCGGGTCGTCGATGCCCACTTCCCCAAGCGCGCGCAACGCCCGTTGCCGCGCCTGCGCGCGCGTGGCGAGGCCGCGATCGAGCAGGCCTTCCGTCAGCAGGGTCTCGATGCGCAGGTGGGGTGTGAGCGAACTGAGCGGGTCCTGCGGCAGCAGCGCGATGCCCGTGCCGCGCACGGCGTTCAGGGTGCGCTCGTCCGCGCCCAGCAGCTCGACGCCGCCGAAGCGGACCGAGCCCCGTGCCGTGCCGTTCGCAGCCAACAGGCCGAGGCAGGCCAGCAGCAGCTGGCTCTTGCCGGAGCCCGACTCGCCGACGATGGCGAGGCATTCACCCGCGCGCATCGCAATCGACACGTCCTCGACGGCCTGCACCGTGCCTTGCGCCGTGGCGAAGCGCACGCCGAGGTCGCGCACCTCGAGCAGATTCGCGGGCGTCGTCGTGGTCGTCATGGGGACCGTCATGCGCGCTGCCTCGGATCGAGCGCGTCACGCAGGCCGTCACCCAGGAAGTTGAGGCACAGCAGGATCGTCGCCAGCACGGCCGAGGGCACCAGCAGCAGCCAAGGCGAGCTCTCCATTTCGAGCGCGCCCTCGGCAACCAGGCGACCGAGGCTCGTCAGCGGCTCCTGCACGCCCAGGCCCAGGAAACTGAGGAAGCTCTCGAACAGGATCACCTGCGGCACCGTCAGCGTGGCGTAGACGATCACCGTGCCGAGCACGTTGGGCACGATGTGCCGAGCGATGATCGTCGAGGTGGGCAGGCCGAGCGCGATCGCGGCCTCGACGAACTCACGATTGCGCAGCGCGAGCGCCTGGCCGCGCACGATGCGCGCCATCGTCAGCCAGCCCACGGCGCCGATTGCGAGGAAGATCAGCACCAGGCTGCGGCCGAACACGACCGTCAGGATGATCACGAAGAACATGTATGGCAGCGCGTAGAGCACGTCAACGAAGCGCATCATCCAGTCGTCGACACGGCCGCCGAGGTAGCCGGCCGTCGCGCCCCAGGCGACTCCTACAGCCACGCTGACCAGCGTGGACAGCAGCGCCACCAGCAGCGACATGCGTGTGCCGATCCAGACGCGCACGAACAGGTCGCGTCCGTTCGCGTCGGTGCCGAACCAGTGGCCGTTCTCGAGCGAAGGCGGCGTCGCGAGCGTGGCCTGCGACCAGTCGACCTGCTCCACCGTGTAGGCGCTGAGCCACGGCCCCGCGATCGCAAGCACGATCACGAGCAGCAGCAGCGTTGCCGCCACGATGGCCGCGCGGCTGCGGCGCAGGCGCTGCCACGCGTCGGTCCACAGGCCCTGCGCATGCGCCGCCGCGGCCGTTGCCTCAGCCATGGCGGATCCTGGGATCGAGCCAGCCGTAAACGAGGTCGACCGCGAGGTTCAGCAGCAGGATCAGGCTGGCATAGAAGATCACCATGCCCATCACCAGCGTGTAGTCGCGGTTTATCGCGCCCTGCACGAAATAGCGGCCGACGCCCGGCAGGCCGAAGACCTGCTCGACCACCAGCGATCCGGTGAGCAACGCGGCCGCCGCGGGCCCGAGGAAGCTCACGACCGGCAGCAGCGTCGGCTTCAGGGCATGCCGGCGCAGCAGTGCGCCGCGGCCGAGGCCCTTCGCGCGCGCGGCGCGCAGGTAAGGGGCCTGCAGGACCTCGAGCAGGCTGCCGCGCGTGAGCCGTGCGATGTAGGCCACGAACGGCAGCGCCAGCGTGACCACCGGCAGCACCATGTGGCGCACACTGCCTGGCTCCCAGCCGGCCACGGGCAACCAGTCGAGCTTCACGCCGAACACCAGTGCGAGCACCGGCGCGAGCACGAATCCCGGCACCGCGATGCCGGTCAGCGCCACCGCCATCACCGCGTGATCGACCGGGCCGTCGTGGCGCAGGGCCGCGATGATGCCGAGCGGCACGCCGAGCGTGACCGCGAATAGCAGCGCGAGTACGCCAATGGTGACGGTGACCGGCATGCCCCGGGCGATCAGCTCGGCGACGCTGTAGTCCTTGTACTTGAACGACGGCCCGAGGTCGCCGTGCGCGAGGCCCTGCAGGTAGCGCCCGTACTGCACGACGATGGGCTGGTCTAGCCCATAGGCCGCCTGCAGGTTCGCCTCGATCTCGGGTGGAATCGCCTGCTCTTCGTCGAATGGACCGCCGGGCGCAAGGCGCATCACGAAGAACGCGGCAGTCACGATCACGAACAGGGTCGGCACGATGCCGAGCAACCGCCCCAACGCGTACCTCAGCATGAGACGTGCCGCGCAGCGCGCGTGATCTTCGTCATCACGCCTCCTGCAGCAGTTGCAGGAATCCGGCCTCATCGACGATGCGCACGCCGAGGTCCTGCGCCTTCCTGAGCTTCGAGCCCGCCTCGGCCCCGACCACCAACAGTGTCGTCTTCTTCGACACCGAGTCGGTGACGGCGGCGCCCGCCGCGCGGGCGCGCCCGCGTGCGTCCTCGCGCGACATCGTCGAGAGCCCGCCGGTGATCACGACGACCTGCCCGCTGAGCGGCCCCGCGGCCGGCGCCGCTGTCCGCGCGATCACGGGCCAGCGCACGCCCGCGGCGCGCAACTGCTCGATGACCTGATGATTGCGGGATTCATCGAAGAACTCCCGCACGTGCGCGGCAACGACCGGGCCCACGTCGCGCACCTGCTGGATCTCGTCGAGCGTCGCGTGCTGCAGCGGCTCGAGGTCGCCGAAATGCTCGGCCAGCGCAAGGGCAGTCGCTTCGCCCACGTCACGAATGCCAAGCGCATACAGGAAACGCGGCAGCGTGGTCTGCTTGCTGTGCTCGAGCGCGGCCACGAGGTTCGCGGCGGACTTCGGTCCCATGCGCTCGAGCGCGCCAAGTTCCTCCAGCGTCAGCGTATACAGGTCCGCCGGGGTCGTGACCCGACCGCTTTCGACGAGTTGTTCGACGAGGCGCTCGCCGAGGCCGTCGACATCCATCGCGCGCCGCGAGGCGAAGTGCAGCAGCGCGCCGAGGCGCTGCGCCGCGCAGACCAGGCCGCCGGAGCAGCGCGCCACGGCCGCGCCTTCCGTGCGGTCGACGTGCGACTGGCACACCGGGCAACGCGCCGGCAGTTCGACCTCGCGC
>Ga0114939_10001532_pt1 | contig 18100 bp, 19 predicted proteins | sample AshMeaCrysSpring_FD_87196 | JGI IMG/M metagenome (GOLD analysis project Ga0114939, IMG submission 87196) | Groundwater microbial communities from Big Spring, Nevada to study Microbial Dark Matter (Phase II) - Ash Meadows Crystal Spring | ecosystem: Environmental > Aquatic > Deep subsurface >...
CCGCTGGGGCATCGAGGCCAATTTCCTGGTGGAGAAACACCAGGGCTACCACGACGAGCACGCCTTTGCCCTGAACTGGAATGCCATGCAGGGCTACCGCTGCCTGATCCACCCGGCCCACCCGTTCAACGCCCTGGCCCGCCTGGCCCGCCACCTGCGCGACCTGTATCGAACACACGGCGTGCGCGGCGCCCGTGCCTTCATCCGCTCCTCCTGCGCGGCGCCCTGGCTCGACCCCGAGCGGATGCGCCGCCGGCTCGCCGAGCCCCTGCGCCTCCAGCTCGAATAGCACCAGTCTCGCCCAGCCAACCGGACGCGACAGGACTCGCGCGGGGTACCCCTTGCCCGGCGCTTTGCCCCACCGTGCCGGCGCCCCAAAAAGTTCTCCAAGGACTCCCAGAACCTCCACCGCGACGGTGGGTTCGGCCCCATCTGGTCCGGGCAAGGCCGCTGCCGGGTTGCCTCGGCACCCTCGGCCGCCCGATGACAGCGGGGTGCCAGGTTGGTGCGTCAGGGCTGGCCGCTCTCGGTATAGGTGGCCAGCGCAGCTTTCAGCTCCTGGGCGGGACCAAGGTAGTCCACCACCAGCCCGCCCGGCTTGTCCTTGAACACGCGGTTCACGCGCGCGATCGCCTGCATCAGCCCATGCCCGCGCATCGGCTTGTCGATGTACATGGTGTGCAGGCTTGGCGCATCGAACCCGGTGAGCCACATGTCGCGCACGATCACGAGCCTGAACGGGTCTTTCGGGTCGCGGAAGCGGTTGGCCAGCGCCTCGCGCCGCGCTTTGCTGCGGATGTGCCGTTGCCAGTCGGGCTGGTCTGCGGCCTGCCCGGTCATCACCACCCTGAGCGCACCCACCTCGTCAGACCGTCCGTCGTCGGTGCCGTCCCCGTTGTTTCCCCATTGGGGCCGCAGCCTGGCAATCTCGCGGTACAGCTCCACGCAGATGCGCCGGCTCATGCACTCGTCGGGGTCTTCGGGGTCGGCGCCCTGGTCCTGCTCGGCCAGCAGCGCGGCGTGCTTCTCCTCGAATGCGTCGGAGATGTGCTTCAGAAACAGCAGGCCCAGGCAGACGTGCTTGTACTCGGCGGCGTCCATGCTGCCGCGCAAGGCACCGGCCATCTGCCAGAGCTGGGTCTCGTAGCCGATGGTGGCGCTCGTTTTCGGTGCCGCCCCGTTGTTCTTCCGTTTGGCCAAGCCCTATCTTTTGAGAACACCCGGCGATGGGTGTCCGTCGGGGGCGCCCAACGCCGGCTAGTTGGCCAGCTCCAGGTCCTCGGCCACCTTGTCAAGCCCGGCCTTGGCGCACTCCTCGTCCGTCGCGCCCTCCGGGGCACCGCTGACGCCGACAGCACCGATCAGGGCCCCGCCGACCTGGATGGGCACCCCGCCCGGGGACATCACCAGGCCCTCGATCCTCCCGATGGGGGTGTCGGCCCGGGCGGCCATCGCCGAGGTGGCGGCATTGAAGTTGGCGGCGGTGAAGGCCTTCATCTTGCTGATGGGGGCGGTTATGGGCGCGGCGATGGTGTCGCGCAACTGGACCTGGACGGTGCCGTCGCGGTCCACCACGGTCACCCCGATCTGGATGCCCTTCTCGCGACAGGCGGCGATGGTCGCCTGGGCGAGCTTTACGGCGGTGTCCATGGACAGGCGCTTGACGGACACCACCAGTGGCTCGTCGGCGGCGACCGGGGCACAGGTGAAGGCGGCCACGAGGGCCAGGGGGATCAGCTTCGGTTGCATGTCGAGTCTCCTTTGGGCAGTTGGCAGTTCGTGGTGGGCAGGACAGGGCGCAATGTCAGAGCGGATGAGGCCGGGGTCACATGGCCGCAGGTGGTCACCTGGCTGCTGTGCGCCGCCTAAGGCTCCCGGTCTCCCGCGGACGCCTGGCGACCAAAGCGGGTGCGGACATAGTCGTCCACCATGCGGGTGAACTGCTCGGCGATGCCATCGCCGCGCAGGGTCGCAACCTTGTCGCCGTCCACGTACACGGGGGCTGCGGGGTTCTCGCCGGTTCCCGGCAGGCTGATGCCGATATTGGCCTGCTTGCTCTCCCCAGGACCGTTCACCACGCACCCCATGACCGCCACCTGCATGGCCTCCACCCCGGGGTAGCGCTCACGCCATAGCGGCATCTGGGTGCGCAGATGGGCCTGAATGTCCTTGGCCAGTTGCTGAAAGGTCGTGCTGGTGGTTCGACCGCAGCCGGGGCAGGCGGTGACCATGGGGGCGAAGGAGCGCAGCCCCATCGTTTGCAGGATCTCCTGGGCGACCAGGACCTCGCGGGTACGCCCCTCCCCCGGCTCCGGGGTCAGGGAGATGCGGATGGTGTCGCCGGTCCCTTCCTGCAGCAGCACGGCCAGGGCCGCGGTGGAGGCGACGATCCCCTTGGAGCCCATGCCCGCCTCGGTCAGCCCCAGGTGCAATGCGTAGTCGCAGCGTTGGGCCAGGGCGCGATAGACAAGGATCAGGTCCTGGACCCCACTCATCTTGCACGAGAGCACGATGCGATCACGCCCCAGACCCAGATCCTCCGCCCGCCGGGCGCTCTGAAGGGCGGACTGGACCATGGCCTCGCGCATCACGGCCTCGGCGTCCTGGGGGGCGGGGGAACGGGCATTCTCGTCCATGAGCCTTACCACCAGGTCCTGATCCAGGCTGCCCCAGTTGACCCCGATGCGGACGGGCCTGTCGTAGCGGCAGGCGATCCCGATCATGGTGGCGAACTGGCTATCGCGCTTCTCCCCGCGCCCAACGTTGCCCGGATTGATACGGTAATTGGCCAGGGCCTGGGCGCACTCGGGGTAGTCCGCGAGCAGCCGGTGGCCGTTGAAGTGAAAGTCCCCGATCAGTGGGACGCTGATCCCCTGGGCATCCAATGCCTCGCGGATGGCGGGTACGGCCTGGGCGGCGGACTCGGTATTCACCGTCAACCGCACCAGCTCCGAGCCGGCCCGGGCGAGCTCGGCGACCTGGGCGACGGTGGCCGCGACATCGACGGTGTCGGTGTTGGTCATGGACTGCACGACGATGGGGGCATCGCCGCCCACGAGGATGTCGCCTACGCGCACGGCGACGGATCTGCGGCGTTGAATCGGTGGGACGCTCATGTCGATGGCCTCCGGTCGGGGCTTGGGTAATGGCCGGTGCGGCGGGGGGAAGGATGGCGGCGCGGCCTGCTCAGGGCAGGGGGTGCCGCAACCCCTGCACAAGGTCCAGGTAATCCGGGGTGTCGGGGCCCAGGTAGCCGTGGCGAATCAGGAAGTCCGTAATCACCAGGTTGCAGTTGAGCTTGAACTCCCGGGTGTCGCGCACCGTCTCCATGACCTGCTCCACCGGCCAGAGGTAGAAGGCCTCCACCTCCCCGTCGGTGCATCTGGGCTCGAACCCTTCCGGCAGCTCCAGGTCGTAGCAATACATGACATCGGGCTTGAGCCCTGGCCCAGAGGCACGGCAATAGGTGATAGCGCCGACGGGCACGGCACGGCCCGCGAGCTCGGCGTCCATGCCGGCCTCCTCGCGGCACTCCTTACGAAGATTCTCCGCCAACTCCAGACCCCAGGGGAGGCCGCCGGCCACTAGGTTGTCCAGGTGCCGAGGGTAGACCCGACGGTCCGCCGCACGCCGGCCGATCCAGAGCTTGAGCCCATCGCCGCCGCGGACGAAGCCGTTGAGGTGCTGCCCGAAGGCCCGCACGCCGAAGTAGGGGGCGCAGGCGCGGTCGATCAAGAGCCTTGCCTGGCCGCGACTGCCAGGGGTGACGGGATAGGATTCACCGTGCAGGTAGTCGATGTCCCCCTCCTCCACCAGGACGGCGACCACCTCGGCCAGGGCCTGGGTACGGCCGTGGAAGTCCGCGGCCGGCGGCGTCCAGTGGACCGCCTGCGGGGTGATGCGAAACTGCCGGGGCCAGCGCCTCAGCCCTTCGGCGAAGCCGTGCCGCAGCAGCCCCAGACGCTCCCCCGCCAGCACCCAGGGGACGAAACCCGCCGGGTCCCAGTCGTTGCAGGCGCGAATATGGTCGAGGAAGCTCATGGGCCCGGATTCCAGTAAGGCGTGGCGGCCAGGCCTATTCCGCCGCCTTGGCGCCTTCCCACAGCCGCTCCATGTCCTCGCGGACCTCGACCCCGGGGGCCTTGCCCTCCGCGGCCAGCCCGGCCTCCACGGCGGCGAAGCGCCGCTCGAAGCGGTGATTGGCGGCTCGCAGGGCTTGCTCCGCGTCCACGCCCAGGTGGCGGGCCAGGTTGACGCAAGAGAAAAGCAGGTCGCCGACCTCGTGGACCCGGCGGGTCGGGTCATCCTCCCCGACCACAACCTCCCGGCACTCTTGGAGCTCCTCCTCGACCTTGGCGAGGACCCCATCGACCGAGTCCCAGTCGAAGCCGACCCGGGCGGCCCGGCGCTGGAGCTTCTCCGCCCGCACCAGGGCCGGCAGGGCCTGGGCGACACCGGCCAGGACACCTCGCGTCGCGCCCGCCCTACCCTTCCCCTTGCGGGCCCGCTCTTCGGCCTTCTCCCGTTCCCAGTTGGCACGCAGCTCCGCCGCATCCCGCACATCGGCTCCCCCGAAGACGTGGGGGTGGCGACGCAGCATCTTGGCGCAGATCCCGGCTACCACGTCGGCAAACCCGAAGCTGCCTCGCTCCTCGGCCATGCGGGCGTGAAAGACCACCTGGAAAAGCAGGTCGCCGAGCTCGTCGCGCAGCTCGGTCATATCGTCCCGCTCGATGGCCTCCGCCACCTCGTAGGCCTCCTCCAGCGTGTAGGGCAGGATGCTGCGGAAGTCCTGCTCCAGGTCCCATGGACAGCCGCCCACGGGATCGCGCAGGCGGGCCATGATCGCGAGCAGGTCGTCCATCGTGGCCGGGACCGGGGCCGTCACATGCGCCTCAACTGAAGACGATGCCGAGGAGGATGGCCCCCAGTCCACCCCACATCCAATAGGCCCGGGGGATGCCGATGACCTCGTCCGGCCGGGCCTGGCCAGGGTCCTTCACCACCGCCCAGAGGTGCGGACCGGCCATGATCCAGGGTATGAAACCAAAGATCACGGGGACCGCAAGCCAAAGCGGAACAGGCTCGTTGAGGAGCAGGGCGACCCCGAGCACAGGCCATGACAGTATGTAGGCGGCGGTGAGCTTGGCATCCAACGATCGCTCGCTGGTCTTCATGAAGGCGAGCACCGCGGCAATGCCCCACAGGGCCGCGAAGATGACGATGGCGAGGCGCATGGCTGCGCAGCGCGGCGAACACGGACCCCAGGGCCTGCCCCTTCGTCACTTCCTGATGAAGCTGACGTGGGGGCTGGATGCAACCTCGACCCGCTTGAGGCAATCGCCGGGCTTGGCATTGAAACGACCCAGGTCGTCCATGGTGCAGCGGCCCGCGTCAGACACCTCGACGCGCTCGATCTCGGCGCAGGTGACGCCGTTGAAGGTGATCTCCCGATACTGACGATCCGTGGGGTTGAGATCGAAGAAGTTGCGGGTGACCTGGTTGTAAGCCACGCCGCTGCGAAGGTAGACCGTGAACTTGAAGGCGATGTCCTTGATCTTGTAAGGGAGCGTGTTGGCCAGCGTCAGCCCGAACATGCATGCATCCGCGTAGGCCTTCTTCATGTGCAGGCTCAGCACCGCCCGGTTGGGGCTGCTGCTCTGGGTCACCGGCGGGGTTCGGTCCACCTTCGGACCCGTGGCCGAGGTATCTACCTGGGGCTCACCCACCTTGGCACAACCGGTGGCGAGGGCGGCAACGAGGGCGCAGCAGACGGGCACAAGGGTCTTTCTCATCGTTATCGACATCGGTAGTTGTGGGTTTTCAAAGGATACACGACTCGCCAGGCGAAGGGGTCGGCCGCCGCCAGACCCGGCGCCAGGGCCCGTCCCTGGCTCAGAATTGTCGGCTACGCAGTAGTACCAGGGTGCAGGCCCGCTCGTGGGGGATCCGCGCATCCGATAGGGCGTTCTCCAGCTCTCGGGACTCGCTGCCCGGGTTGAAGATGACCCGCCCCGGCACCAGGGCCAGGATATCGTCGATCATGGTGCGGCTGCGCTCCTCGCCCACGTAGACCGTCAGGGTGTGCACTGGGGGGCGCACGGCTCTGAGGTTCGCAACCACCGCGATCCGCTCGATGCGATGGGCCTTGGGGTGGACAGGGATGACTTGATACCCAGCGCTGGCGAGCATCTGCACCGCCTGGAAGCTGTAGCGCGTCGGCTTCGGACTGGCCCCCAGGACCACGACGCGGTGATCCTCCGGCTTGAGGTGCTTATGCATGGCAGCCCTTCGAATACGACGCGAGGCGCGTGGACGGCCATGTTAGCCAACCCTGGGGGCCGGGGTCCATCCAACCGCCCTGCCACCGGGAAGAGGTTCCGCCTCGCAGGGCAGCAACCCCGAAGCCTGTTAGCCCTGGCCGCGTCCGTTTGCGAGCGCATCCTCAGTTGCCGATCATTCACCAACCTCACCACCCCGGACCCCACCACGCCATGTGCGGCCGCTTCGTCCAATACTCCGACCCGGACCTCTACGCCGAGCAGTTCGACTTGGGGCGCATCTGCCCGGCAGCCCCGCGCTACAACCTCGCCCCAAGCCAGGCGGTTCTGGCGGTGCGCCAGGCAGAGGACGGGGTCCGAGACCTCACGCCGTTGCGCTGGGGCCTTATCCCCGCCTGGTCCAAAGGCCCGAACAGCCGCTACAGCATGATAAACGCCCGTGCCGAAACCGTCGCCGACAAGCCCGCCTATCGCGCCGCCTTCCGCCAGCGTCGCTGCCTGATCCCATCCGAGGGCTTCTACGAGTGGCGCCAAACGCCGGGCGGCAAGCAGCCCTGCCTGATCCGGCGCACCGATGGCGCCCCCTTCGCCATGGCCGGGCTCTGGGAGCTCTGGCAGGGCGAGGGCGCCCGGATCGAGACCTGCACCATCATCGTCACCGACGCCAATACCGCCGTCGCCCCCATCCACGACCGCGTGCCCGTGATCATCCAGCCCGCCGACTACGGCGCCTGGCTGAACCCTCACCACGGCGACCGAACCGCCCTCACCGCCCTCCTCCGCCCGGCGCACCCTGCGGACTGGCTCGTGAGCCCCGTCTCCCGCCGGGTCAACAATCCCCGCAACGAGGGCCCAGATCTGATTCTGCCAGAGCTGCCTCCTGACCACGCGCCCATCTGAGCGTCATGGCGACGCCCGCGACACTGGACCTCCGGGAGGCAGGGGACTTGGAGGGCGCAGCAGGCGCCTACCCAGTTTACCCCGCCCTTCCCCACTGACTCCGCATGCCTTGACCCAGATCCAGAGTCTGGGACCTGGCGAGGACGCTTGGGCACCCGTACCTCGGAGATCCGCCCGCGTGGTAACTTAGGGACTATGAGCAGCCGTCACCCCCTCGTCTGGGTCCTCACCGCCTTCCTAGCGGGCATGGCCAGCGTGCTCGCCGGGCTCTGGCTGGCCCCGCACATGGTCCCCTTGGTCCCCTCCCCGACCCAGGGGCGAGCCGCCGAACGCACGGGGGGTCCTGCGGCCACCTCCTTCTCCGAGGCGGTTGCGCGCGCCGCCCCGGCGGTGGTGAACGTCTTCAGCACCGTGACGACCACGGAGCGTCATACCCAGACCTTCAGGGATCCACGCATGCAGCGGCACTATGGGCGTCTGGCCCCTGAGGTCGAGTACAAGCGCCGCGGGACCAGCCTGGGCTCCGGGGTCATCCTCTCCCCCGATGGACTCATGCTCACCAACCGCCACGTCGTAAAGGACGCCACGCGGGTCCAGATCGAGTTGGCCGACGGGCGGCGGCTGGGCGTGCGTGTGGTGGGTTTCGACCCGGAGACGGACCTGGCGGTACTGAAGGCCAGCGCCACGGACCTGCCCACCATCCCCCTCGGTCAGCCGCGCGACCTGCGCGTGGGGGATGTGGTGCTGGCCATCGGCAACCCCTTCGGCGTCGGTCAGACCGTCACCCTGGGGATCGTCAGCGCCACCGGGCGCACCAACCTGGGGATCAGCAGCGTCGAGCATTTCATCCAGACGGATGCGGCCATCAACCCGGGCAACTCCGGCGGGGCCCTCATCGACAGCCGCGGCACCCTGGTTGGCATCAATACTGCCATTTACTCCGAGAGCGGGATCTCCGAGGGCGTGGGTTTTGCCATCCCCTCCGACCTGGCCCAAGGCGTCGCCCGCGGCCTTGCGAGTTCAGGGAAGGTCAGCCGCGGCTGGTTGGGCCTCGCGGGTCGAAGCGTCACCCCGACCCTGGCGGCCGATTTCGGCCTGCGTACGGACCATGGGGTCCTGGTCTCCTCCACCGTCGAAGGCGGTCCCGCCGACCAGGCCGGGCTTCGACCCGGGGACGTCATCACGGAGGTGGACGAACGTCCGGTCGCCGGGACCGAGGACCTCTTCGATCGGATCGCCGAGACGGGGCCGGACGCCGCGGTCAGCCTGGAGGTCTGGCGCGGCAGCGAGCGCATCCAGGCGCGACCCACCACTGGGGCTCGACCCCTGGCGGCCAAGGACTAGCCAAACAGCCCCTCTTCGGAGGCGCGGCCCCAAGCGGATATGATGGCCGTCCACATCCATACAGACGCGGTTCGCAAGGGATACCATGAAAGCCAGTGACATCAAGAAGGGCATCGTCATCGAGGTGGACGGCGCCAGCATCTTCATCAACGAGGTCCAGGTGCAGACCGCCTCGTCGCGCAGCGGCAACACCCTGTACAAGGTGCGGGGGCGCAACGTGGTCACGCGGCAGAAGTACCAAGGGAGCTTCAAGGGCGACGACGTGGTGCAGACGGTGGAGTTCGAGCGCCGGCCCGTCCAGTTCCTGTACCAGGACGCCGACGGCTGCACCTTCATGGACCGCGAGACCTTCGAGCAGCACGGCTTCGACCTGGACGCACTGGAGGCCGAGCGTCCCTACCTCACCGAGGGACTGGAGGGCATCTTTGCCCTGGTGGTGGACGGCAACGCCGTCGGCATAGAGCTGCCCGCCACCGTGGTCCTGGAGGTGGTGGACTGCTCGCCGGCCATGAAGGGCGCCTCGGCATCCGCCCGCAACAAGCCCGCCACCCTCAGCACCGGTCTGGTGGTGCAGGTCCCCGAGTACCTTGCCGCCGGCGACACCATCAAGGTCAACACCGTCACTGGGGAGTTCATGGCCAGGATGTGAGGGGCCCCCCGACCGCGCCGGCCATCGCCCTGGCCGCCTTCCCAACAAGATCCTGAATCCATAGGCCGTAGCCGCCGATGGCGCGGGGCCCGACACGAGACCACGGGCCATCCCTGCTCCTCTGGGGCGGGGCATCGGCGGGCAGGTCTCAACGCTTGCCCTTGGCGAAGCGCCGCAGGCGCTCGCGGCTGCGCTCCTGGCGGGGGGTGAGGGTGTTGCGGCGCCCCTCAAAGGGGTTGGTACCGGAGCGCAGCTCCAGGCGCAGGGGGGTACCGTGCAGGCGCAACGCCTCGCGGAAGCGGCCGATGAGATAGCGTCGGTAGGATTCCGGCAGGGCCTCGGTCTGGTTGCCGTGGATGACGATGATGGGGGGGTTGCGCCCGCCCTGGTGCGCATAGCGCAGCTTGATGCGCCGCCCATTGACCGTGGGCGGTTGGTGCTCCTGGACCGCGGCCTCCAGGATGCGGGTGATCTGGGGGGTGGGCAGGTCGCGGGTGGCATTGGCGAAGGCCCGATCCGCCTCCTCCAGCAGGAGCCCAACCCCGCTGCCGTGCAGGGCCGAGACGAAGCGGGTCGTGGCGAAGTCCAGGAAGCCGAGACGCCGGGCCAGGGCGGTCTTGACCGCGTCGCGCTGGCTCGCATCCAGCCCATCCCACTTGTTCACCGCCACTACCAGGGCCCGCCCGCTCTCCACCACGTGGGCCGCCAGGTTGGCGTCGTGCTCGCCTATGCCCTGCTTGGCGTCCAGCACCAGGACGACCACGTTGCACGCCTCGATGGCCTGGAGGGTCTTGACGACGCTGAACTTCTCGATGGCATCCTCGACCCGGGCCCGGCGCCGCAGGCCGGCGGTATCGATCAGCGTGTAGTCGCGCCCGGCCCGCTGGAAGGGGATGTAGATGCTGTCGCGGGTGGTGCCGGGGGCGTCGAAGACCAGGACCCGCTCCTCCCCGAGGATGCGGTTGATCAGGGTGGACTTGCCGGCATTTGGGCGCCCGACGACGGCGATCTTGACCCCCTGGCCCTGTGCCGCCCCTTCGTCGGGTCCAGCGGCAGGTGCCAGGCCGGCGAGGACCCGCTCCATCAGCCCCTGCACCCCACTGCCGTGGACGGCGGCGATGGCCACCGGCTCCCCCAGGCCAAGGACATGGAAGTCCGCTGCGGCGATGGCTGGATCGCGGTGGTCGGTCTTGTTCACCACCAGGGTGAGGGGCTTGCCGGTGCGGCGCAGGCGCTCGGCCACCTCCTGATCGTCCGGGGTCAGGCCCGTCTGGGCGTCCACCATGAAGAGGACGTGGTCCGCCTCCGCGATGGCGCGGCGGACCTGACCCTGCATCAGGGCCTCGACCCCCTCCACCTCAGGGCTGATCCCCCCCGTGTCGACGACGATATAGCCGGCGGGGCCGACCCGCCCCAGCCCGTATTGGCGGTCCCGGGTCAGCCCGGGGAAGTCCGCCACCAGGGCATCACGGGTGCGGGTCAGGCGGTTGAACAGGGTCGACTTGCCGACATTGGGGCGGCCGACCAGGGTGATGACGGGCAGCACGGCGGGTCAGAGGGCCGCCCCGCCGGTGGGTGAGACGGGCTTGGGCAGGTCGGGGGCGCTGACGACGCCCGCGGCCCCGCCGCCTGCTCCGGCGCCGGCCCCGCCGGCGGCGCTGCGGTCCTCGGCGGTCAGTCCGCCTGGGCTCAGGGCGGCCAGGGTACCGTCATCTGCATAGACGAAGATGCGCCCGTCGGCAACCACGGGGCGGGCGGTGATGGCACCCCCGGCAACCTTGGCACGCCCGGCAAGGGTGCCATCCCTGCGGGAGATCCAGTGCAGCCAGCCCTCCAGATCACCCACCACCAGATAGTCGCCGAGGATGGCCGGCGCCGTCAGCAGGCGGTGCCCAAGCTGCTCCTGCTTCCAGCGCCCGGCCCCGTCCTCCGGGGCCGCGGACCAGATGTTGTCCGCAGAGTCCGTGACATAGAGGGCGCTGGCATCCGCCGCCAGGCCGGCATGGGACGACAGGGTGCGCCGCCACAGGATGTCGCCGGTGACCAGGTCCACCGCGGCGAGGTCGCCGTTGTAGGTGCCCACATAGGCCGTGGAGCCCACGACGACCGGGTCGGCGTCGATGTCGGCGATGCGCTCGAGCTCGGTGCGCCCGCTCGGCAGGGTGACGGTCACCTCCCAAATCGGGACGCCTCCAGCCAGGTCGAGCTTGACCAGCCTGCCGCCGGACAGCCCCACCAGGGCGGCAGAATCGGCCGCCACCGGGCTGCTGCTGCCGCGCAGGGTCAGGATCGGCGCCGGATAGAGGAAACGCCAGCGCTGGGCGCCGGTCGCCGCCTCCAGACCATAGACGCTGTCGTCCAGGGTATGCACCACCATCAAATCGCCGGCGACGAGGGGTACCGAGAGGACTTCGCTATCCACCGAGGCGCTCCAGAGCTGGCTGCCATCGCTGGCGGACAGAGCGACCACCTGGCCGTGGCTGGTGCCCAGCACTAGCGCCCGCCCGTCGGTGCCGGGTCCGCCGCTGAAGGGGAGTTTGGTCTGGCGCTGCCACTGGATGCGTCCATCCGCGGTGGAAACGGCAGCGACCCCGCCGTCATTGTCGGCGACGAAGACCCGCCCACCGCTCAGAGCCGGGACCAGGGCCAACTGGCGCTTGCGCGTCCCGGTCCCAACCTTGGTGGACCACAGGGTCCGGACCCCGACCTGGGGTGCGAAAGGAACCAGCTTGGCCGGGGGGGTGGGGTCCTTCTCCCCACCCAGCCAGGGAAAGACACTGCACCCGCCAAGGCTCAGGGCACCGACCAGGGCGGCCGACAGGGTCCGGGCGGTGCGCCCTGGGGTGCGGGGGACTGGATGTCTCATGGAGTGCGCCTGGTGACTGGGGAGGGGGGCTGGACTAGGGCCGTGGGGTCGGCGCCTAGCCCGCGGCGGGGAGATTGTCGAGCTTGAGCCGGAGCAACTGGGACAGACCGGCCCCCGCCGCCAGGGCCCGCTCGTAGGCCTGGCGCGCCTCGGCATAGCGGCCCTGGCTGGCGGCGATGTCCCCCTGGACGGCGGCAAAATCCCCGCCGAAGCTGCCGGTGTCGGCGTACTTGGCGGCGATGGCGCCCGCCCGGTCCAGATCGCCCTGGTCCAAGAGGATGCGAGCCAGACGCAGCGCCGCGATTCGGGACAGGGCCGGATCGGGGGCCTCGGTCATGACCCGCTCCAGGGCCGCGACGGCCCCCGCCGGGTCTCCGGCCTTGAGCTTGGCCTTCGCCTCCATGAGGTCTGCCAGGCTGGCGTAGGCGGTGGAGGCAAAGCCGTCGCGGATGGCCTGTGCCTGGGCCAGGACGGCGGCGCTGTCCTCGCCCTCGGCGGCGACCATGAGCTGCTCGAAGGCGGTGGAGGCCCTTTGGCCTACGGACTCGCGGTAATCGACCCAGTAGCGCCAGCCAAAGACCGCCGTCAGGCCGATGGCCAGCCCCGCCGCGACGGAGACGCCATTCTCCCTCCACCACTTCTTGATTGCCTCGACCTTTTCGTCGTCGGTTTCGTAGTCGGCCATGTCTGCTCCGGCAGGAATTGTGTCAGTTGCGGATTGATGGAGCCGCCAGTCGCAAGCGGCCAGCTACGGGTTGCCCGCTGGCGACTCAGGCAAGATGCACGCAGCCAGATGCTTGGCCAGCTCTGTCAGGGGGACCTCGGCCTGCTCGCCCTCGGCGCGTAGGGGCTTGACCTGGATGGTGCCGCGCTCGACCTCGCCGTCCCCCAGGACGAGGGCCACCTCAGCCCCGCTGCGATCGGCCTTCTTGAATTGGTTCTTGAAGTTCCCACCGCCGCAGTTGCACATCAGCCGCAGGCTCGGCAGGGCATCGCGCAGCCCCTCGGCGACCTGCAAGGCGCGGGCCTGCGCCGCATCGCCCACGGCCACCAGGTAGGCATGCACCGGCGGGACAAGCTCGGGCGGGGACTGCTCCAACAGGTCGACCAAGCGCTCCAGCCCCAGGGCGAAGCCCACCGCCGGTGTGGGGCGGCCGCCGAGCTGCTCCACCAGGACATCGTAACGCCCGCCGGCGCAGACTGTCCCCTGGGCACCGAGGGCCTCGGTGATCCACTCGAACACGGTGCGATTGTAATAGTCGAGGCCGCGTACCAGTCGGGCATTGACGCTGTAGGCGACGCCGGCGGCATCCAATCCGGCGCTAAGCTGGTCGAAGTGGTCCCGCGACGCGTCGCCCAGGTGATCGAAGATGCTCGGTGCCGCGGCGACGATCTCGGCCATCTCCGGGTTCTTCGAGTCCAACACCCGCAGCGGATTGGTGTAGAGGCGGTTGCGGCTGTCCTCGTCCAGGCGATCCCGGCACCCCTCCAGATAGCGGACCAGCTCGGCGCGGTAGGCGGCACGCTCCTCGCCGCTGCCCAGGGTGTTGATCTCCAGACGCAGGTTGGTCAGACCCAGGGACTGCCACAGGCGCCGGGTGATGAGGACCACCTCCAGGTCGATGTCCGGGCCGGCCAGGCCGAAGACCTCCACCCCGATCTGGTGGAACTGCCGGTAGCGCCCCCGCTGGGGGCGCTCGTGGCGAAACATTGGACCCCGGTACCAGAGCCGCAGGGCCTGACCCAGAAGTCCGCCCTCGATGACGGCGCGCACGCAGGATGCGGTCCCCTCGGGGCGCAGGCTCAGGCTGTCGCCGTTGCGGTCGGCGAAGCTGTACATCTCCTTCTCGACGATGTCGGTGACCTCGCCGATGGACCGTTTGAACAGCTCCGTCATCTCCACCAGTGGGGTGCGGATCTCGCTGTAGCCATAGGCCTCGAGGACGGCACGGGCCCGGTCCTCTATCGCCTGCCACAGGGGACTGCGGTCCGGCAGCAGGTCGTGCATGCCGCGGATCGCCTGATAGGCTCGCGGGCGAGCGACCGTTTCCGATTCGCGGTTCTTCGCCATGGGGTGGTCCTTGGGCTACTCGGATCCCGATCCGCTCAGGGGAGATTGGCCGGATCGAGCTTGAACCGCGCCACGCTGCCCTTGGCGACGGCGGTCAGATCGAAGGGCGCACCCCGGACCGTGATGGCCACCGCGGTGGCGTTGCCGAGGATGATGGAATAGGGGGGGGTCCCGCCGAGGACCCGGCGGTCGCCCTTACCCATCTCGCCGGTTAGGCTGAAGGACTTGGTCGCGTCGCGCACGTCGACCCAGCAGGGGCCGCGGAACTCCAGGACCACTTCACCCTGCTCCAGGCCCTCCGCGGCCGGGGGCTGCGGTGCGCCCGCGGCCTCCGGGGTGCCCGCGACCGGTGCGACCTCGCCCGCCGTACCGGCGGTGGGCCCAGGTCCGGGCGCGGCCCCAAACTCAGCCGGGGACTCAGCCGGCGCCACGCCTTGCGGCGTTAGCGAGGCGACCCCGGGTACCACCGGCGTCACGGTGCCTGCTGGCGAGGCGGCATCCGGCGCCTGGGGGACTGTGGCAGTCGTCGCACCTTCGCCACCGGTGGAGGTACCGGCACCCGTAGCCGGCGTCTCATGCCGGGCATTGTGTGCATCTTGGCCACCAGACGGAGGTGCCGGCGGCAGGACATCCGCGGTCGCGGTGGTGGCACGCTCGGCCTCGCCCCCAAGCCCTGGGGCCATGCCCCCGGCCAGCTCGGAGACCAAGGGGGCACGCCCCTGCCACCACTGAGCAAAGAGGTACCCCAGCCCCACAACCACCAGGACAGTCATGAGGCGCACCAGCAGCCTGCCGCTGCCACGGCCAACCTGGTCCCCCGCTTGGGTCCCCGCCCAGACCCGGGCCCGGGCGGGCTGGGCTCGTCCCTGGGCGGAACGATAGGCCGCGAGCAGCGGCTCGGGCTCGATCCCGACCTCGCGCGCAAAACTGCGGATGTACCCGGGGATGAACGCAGGCCCAGGCAGCGCCTCGTAACGCTCCGCCTCCAGGGCATCGATCAGGGAGGGACTGAGGTGCAGGCGCGCGGCAATCTCTTCCAGGTCCAGACCACACTCAAGCCGCGCCGCGCGCAGGCGCCCACCAACGCCGCCGCCAGACTGTTCGGGGCTGCCGTCCTTGTCGTCGCTCAGGGGTGGCCGGGGCATGGACTCGACTCGTCAAAGGGACCTGGCTTCGGCCGTCTCCGGGAAGCGCTGCTTCAGCAGGGCCGCATAGCTCGCCGCGGCCTTCCTGTTTCCAAGCTGACGTTCAGCTTGTACACCCAGGGCCAGGGCTTGAGGTGTGGGCGCGGACGTCCTGAAGTAGCGCTCAAGCAGCGTGCTCGCCGAGCGCGCATCGCCCTGGGCCAGATCGAGGTCGGCCAACGCCAGGACCGCCGGGCCGAAGTTGGGGTTGACGGCCAGGGCCTGCCGGAAATAGCCTCGGGCCTTGGACCGATCACCGGCGGCCTTGGCGCAGAGCCCGGCGTTGGTCATGGCGGTCCAGGGTGTTGCGTAGAGAGGATTCGCCAGGGCCTGCTTGAATTGCTCCTCCGCCTCCGCGTAGCGCCGCTGGGCACAGTGGTAGGTCCCCCAGGCATTGCGGAGCGAGGGATCCTTGGGGTCCAGCTCCACGCCCCGCTTGAAGTGGGCCTCGGCCTTGGTGGTCTCGCCCAGGCGCTGGTAGATGAGGGCATTGACCAGGTGCGCCTTGGCGCTGCCGGAGTCCTCCTCCAAGGCCTGATTCGCCCGCTGCAAGGCAATATCCATCTGACCCCTGGCATAGTACTCCCCGGCCAGGGCGACATAGATGTCCGCCGGGCTGGCGGGTACCTCCGTGCCCAAGGCACCCGTCGCATCCTCGCCGCGGATGGCCTGCTTGCCGCAGCCGGCCAACAGCAAGGCGGCAGCCATCAGGATGAACCGCCCCGTGATGCGTCGGACAGGGGCGCCGATCATGATCCGCGGACGGCGATGGAGGGCGGGAAGGCGACGCGCCTGGTGCGATCCTGCACGCGACCCACCAGTTGCCCGCAGGCCGCGGCGATCTCGTCGCCGCGCGTCTTGCGGGTCATGGCAAAGAGCCCGGAGCGCATCAGGCGCTGGCGGAATGCCTCCACGCGCTCCGCGGGCGTGGTGCGCAGCGTACTGCCGGGGAAGGGGTTGAAGGGGATCAGGTTTATCTTCGACGGTATCCCTTCCAGCAGCCGAATCAGGGCCTTGGCATGGGCCAGGCTGTCGTTGACCCCATCGAGCATCACATACTCCCAGGTGATGCGCCGCCGCTTATCGGAGGCGATAAAGGCCTTGCAGGCGGGCAGGAGCTCCTCGAGCGGGTACTTTCGGTTGATGGGCACCAGTTGGTCGCGCAACGCATTGTCCGGTGCATGCAGGGAGACCGCCAGGGAGATGTCGCTCACCTCGCGCAGCCGGTAGATGTTCGGGACTATGCCGGAGGTACTCAGGGTCAACCGAAACTTCGAGACCATATAGGCGAGGTCGTCCTGAATTACCTCGGTCGCCTTGACCACGGCGTCGAAGTTGGCCAGGGGCTCGCCCATCCCCATGAGCACGACATTGCTGGGGGCCCGGCCCAGATAGCGGGTTACCTGCCAGACCTGACCGACGATCTCGCCGACACTCAGATTGCGGTTAAACCCCTGGCGTGCGGTTGAGCAGAAGGTACAGGCCAGGGCGCAACCGACCTGGGACGAGATGCAAATGGTATCGCGCCGCTCCTCGGGGATATACACGGTCTCGATGCGTTGCCCGTCGGCCAGATCCATAAGCCATTTGACGGTGCCGTCGGCCGACGGCCGCTGCAGGGCGATGGCCGGGGGCCGGACCTCGTAGCCGGCCTGCAAAGCTGCCCTTAGGGGCTTGGCCAGGTCCGTCATTGCATCGAAGTCGGTGACACCGTGCTTGTGAATCCACTTGAACAGATTGCGGCCGTGGAACGGTTTGTGGCCCAGGCCCACGACCAGGGCCTCCAGGCCCGCCAGGTCGAAATCCAGGAGATTGATCCGGCTCATCGCGGCGAGGCACTCAACGGGTACGCTCACAGATCCCCTCGGGGAAGAAGAAGGCAATCTCAGCCGCAGCGGTTTCCGGGGCGTCGGATCCATGCACGGCGTTTTCTGTCACCGAGGTGGCGAAATCGGCACGGATGGTCCCCGGCGCTGCCAGGGCGGGGTCGGTCGCCCCGATCACCGCACGATTGCGGGCGACGGCGTCCTCGCCGCGCACCACGATCGCCAGAATCGGCCCCGACACCATGAAGTCCAGGAGCGCGTCGAAAAAGGGCTTGCCCTGATGAACGGCGTAGAAGGCAGCGGCCTGCTGGCGGCTCAGATGCAGCATGCGCGCCGCGACGATCCGCAACCCGGCGGCCTCGATGCGTGCACAGATGGCCCCGATGGCGTCGCGGGCCACCGCATCCGGCTTGATAATGCAGAGAGTACGTTGGATGGGCATGGGCAATGGTCCGATTCTAGCGTCACCCGCTTGGGACCAAACGGGCGGCAAATATCGGGTCTCAGGCGGCTTGGATCGATCGGGCGTGACCCGCGCCCAGGCGCTCCGTGCGACCGGGGCGTGGCCGCTAAAAAGTGTGGCATGGTAACCAGGCAGGGCCCGCTGAGCAAACCCTAGCTGGCCTACCGGAACCCGGCAGCCCTGAAGCATGACCCAGCAGCCGCGCCGCCCGGGTCTCCCGGCGTGGAGCGGCACCGAGGCGTTCGTTGCACGTCGCGATCGCGTGCGCGCGCGGCTGGCGAAGCGGGCCAGGGTCCCGAGCAGATGGGCCAGGCGCGTGCGGTCGCGGTTGGCATGGTGTTTCTCCAGCAAACGGCTGGCCTCGATGCCCCTGCTACGGCGGGCGCCGAGGTTGCAGCGCTGGCAGACAGTCTCGGGGTTGATCGGTTGGCTGGAGGCCCAGACGTGACTTGCCGATTTGGTCGGGCGATGGCCTTGGTCATCGGCGACCACCCGGGTCTCCCACAGACCACCACA
>Ga0114939_10001533_pt1 | contig 18099 bp, 7 predicted proteins | sample AshMeaCrysSpring_FD_87196 | JGI IMG/M metagenome (GOLD analysis project Ga0114939, IMG submission 87196) | Groundwater microbial communities from Big Spring, Nevada to study Microbial Dark Matter (Phase II) - Ash Meadows Crystal Spring | ecosystem: Environmental > Aquatic > Deep subsurface >...
ATGCCAGAAATGGATGGTTATCAAGTTTGTGAACAACTAAAATCTGACCCAGAAACTCGCGATATTCCGATAATTTTTATCAGCGGAATATATAATGTATTCGATAAAGTTAAAGCTTTTAAATCGGGAGGAGTAGACTACATTACTAAGCCTTTTCAACTGGAGGAAGTCATAGCTAGAATTGAAAATCAATTAACTATCCAAAGGCTATCAAAACAACTCAAACAGCAAAATCAACAACTACAACAGGAAGTTGAAGAACGCCGTCGAGCGGAGAAACAAGCAGCGGCGGCATCTCAAGCTAAAAGTGAATTTTTGGCTAATATGAGCCACGAACTCCGTACACCATTAAATGCTATTCTTGGTTTCACACAATTAATGAAACGTTATCCTTTGTTAACAATAGAACAGCTTGATTATCTGCGAATAATCAGTGGCAATTGTCAACATTTGAATTCCCTAATCAATGAAGTTTTACAATTATCTAAAATTGAATCTGGCGTAATTGATATAGATGATAAAATTGTTGATTTGTATCAGTTACTTGATAATTTAGAAGAAATATTTATTTTCAAGGCTGAATCAAAAAATATTTTTTTAAACATTATCATTCAACCTAATGTTAGCCAATACATCAAAACTGATGAAACCAAACTGCGTAGTTGTTTAATTAATTTATTAGAAAATGCTATTAAATTCACCGAACATGGAAGCATTACTTTGCGGGTCTGGCAAGATAATAACGAAGATGCAGAAATAGTTAATTCTCGTTTGTGGTTTGAAGTGGAAGATACAGGTAAGGGAATCGCTTCTGATGAGATTGATATACTATTTGATGCTTTTGTACAAACAGAATCTGGCAAACAATCTGCAGAAGGTACTGGGCTAGGTTTAGCTATTACTCGGAAGTTTGTCGAATTAATGGGCGGAAATATTACGGTAGAAAGTGTTGTTGGTCAAGGGAGCATTTTTAAATTTTCTATCCAAATTGTCCAGGCAGAACCATCGGAAATTACTTACCCATCAATACGAAAGGTCGTTAGTTTAGCACCAGAACAACAATCCTATCGGATTTTGATAGTTGATGACACAACAGATAGCCGTTTGTTATTAGTGAAGTTATTACAACCCATTGGTTTTGAAGTCCGGGAAGCGGAAAATGGAGAGCAAGCTATCTCAGCATGGCAGAATTGGCATCCTCACCTGATTTGGATGGATACTAGAATGCCAGTAATGAATGGGGTTGAGGCGACTTCTTCAATTAGAGCAACAGAACGTAGTCAAGAAGATATCTCTAGCTTAGCACCTAGCCGCACTGTGATTATTGCTCTGACTGCTAGTACTTTTGAAGAACGGAAAGAAGATATTTTGACTGCTGGTTTCGATGATTTTTTGCGTAAACCTTTTGACGAGCAGGTACTTTTGGAAACAATGACTAAATATTTAGGTGTGCGTTATATTTATGAAAACTTATATGAAAACTTGCCACAATTACATACTGCGTTACCAAGGAGGGGTTATGATGTCAATGAATCAGCCGCCAGCATTTTTCTAGAAGAATTTGCCAAAATGCCTAGGGAATGGGTGCAACAATTATATCAGGGCTGTTCGGAAGTTAATGAAGATTTAATTGCTGATTTAATAGCACAAATTCCTGAAAGTCAAGCATTTTTTATGAAACAATTGCAAAGTTTAATTAATGATTTTCGTTTAGATATAATAGCAAGTTTAACTGAATCATTCCTGAACCAATCATAATTTTTTTATACATCAGGAGATGGTGCATGGTGGAACATAATCAGCGAAATATTAAAATTTTACTCATTGATGACCGTCCAGAAAATCTGCATTTTTTATCTGATTTATTAATATCTCAAGGCTATAAAGTTCAAAGAGCAATTTCTGGTAAATTGGGTTTAAATGCAGCTTTGACTTCTATACCGGATTTAATTTTGCTAGACATCCTTATGCCAGAGATGAATGGCTATGAGGTCTGTAAACGACTGAAAAATGACGCAAAAACCAGAGATATTCCGATAATTTTTATCAGTGCTTTAGATGAAGTTTCTGAAAAAGTCAAAGCTTTAAAATTGGGTGGGGTTGACTATATTACTAAACCTTTACATGCGGGGGAAGTTTTAGCACGGATTGAGAATCAACTCACCATTGCAAAATTCCAACAACAATTAAAAGCCAGAAATGCCGTACTACAACAGGAAATTCAAGAACGCCAACGGGTGGAAAATGAGTTAAAGAATCGCAATCAGTTAATTAAATCCATATTAAATTATACTCCTGTGGGAATTTCTCTCACAGATAAAAGCGGAAATATACTGGAAGTAAATCCCGCTTATTGCGATATTTATGGCGTTCATTCTTCAGACATAATTGGTCAAAAATTTCCCTTAGAATCGTTGATTTTCAACGGTCAACAAAATCCCCATCTAACAAATGCAGGGATTTATCAAACAGGAGAATTACCCCTTCAGCATCCCAATGGTAATCAGTTAATTGTTGATATCCAGCGAGCTTTGTTCCAGCAGGAAAACGGTGAGTCGTTTGTTGTGACTACCTTAATGGATATTACTTCCCGCAAACAAGCAGAGGATGGGCTGAAATTCCGCGAACGTTATTTATCCGCACTCGTGGAAGTTGAACGCCAACTATTGGAGTTTGATGGCAGTCCTAGGTGCTACAGGTCGATTTTGCAAACCTTGGGGGTAGTCACCAGAGCCAGTCGGGTTTACGTTTTTGAGAACCACTCAGGAGCTAATGGTAGCTTGCTGATGAGTCAACGAGCCGAGTGGTGCGCTCCTGGTATCCACCCAGAAATTGACAACCCTAGCCTGCAAAACCTTTCCTATGATGACTTTTTTCCCCGTTGGGCTGCATTACTTTCCCAGGGAGAAATTATATCAGGAATAGTGGCGGACTTTCCAGAATCAGAGCGGGAAATTTTAGCACCCCAGGAGATTCTTTCAATTTTAATCCTCCCGATGGTTGCCAAAGGTCAATTTTTGGGCTTTATCGGCTTTGATAATTGTAGTGAGCCTCGTCCTTGGGAACCATCAGAAGTAGCATTATTACAAGCAGCCGCCACTGCTCTTTCCCTAGCTCACGAGCGTCTAGCCGCAGAGAGACAACTGCAAGAGCAACTCAACCGTAGCAATTTATTGCGTAAAATTACAGAAAATATCCGTTCAAACTTAGACAGTAACCAAATATTTGCCACCGCCGCAATAGAAATAGGTGAAGCATTTGGTGTCAGCCGTGCTGTGATTCATAGCTTGATTGGCGACTGGGGACAAGGGGAAGGGGGACAGACAATTAATAATCACCAATCCCCGCAAATCCCCATTCTGGCAGAATATCTGGCGGCTGGTTATCCTTCGTTGCAGAATGAACATATACCTGTGCTTGGTAATCCCCATGCAAAGGTGGTGCTGTCCGAAGATGCGGCGATCGCCTCCCCCAATGTGGAAGAAGAACCACTGTTACACAACGCTCTCCCTATTTGTCAGCGCTATGAAATTAAGTCGATGCTATGCGTCCGTACTTCCTACCAAGGACGTACCAATGGCATAATTGGTTTGCAACAGTGTGACCGGACTCGTGAGTGGACACCAGAGGAAGTGGAACTACTAGAGTCCTTAGCAGCGCAACTGGGGATTGCTATTGCCCAGGCTAGACTCCTAGAGCAAGAAGTCAGCGCCAAACAGCAACTAGATCAGCAAAATAAACAGCTACAGCAAGAAATTTGCATCCGCAATCTGACGGAGGCTGCCTTAAAACAAAGTGAAAACAAGTACCGCACTTTAGTAGAAACATCCCAAGACTTGATTTGGACGGTGGATACTTCCGGACGATGTACCTTTGTGAACTCTGCTGTACGTCATATTTACGGTTACGAACCAGAAGAAATGATTGGGCGGTACTTCACTGATTTTATGCCCCCAGAACAAGTTGACCAACAGACATCAATTTTCCTGCGGGTGTTAAATGGGGAGTCCATCTTTCAGTATGAGACTATCCATCTTGCTAAAGATGGCAGTCCGATTTATTTCATGACAAATGCCGTCCAGTGGCGGGATGAGCATGGTGCAGTGATTGGTCTTACAGGTACAGCTAGTAATATTACTGAGCGAAAACGCGCCGAAGAAGCACTGCGGTTGAGCGCCGAGCAACTGCTCAATCATAATCTCGTGCTGACGGAACTGGCAAAAAATCCTGTAATTTATCAGGGAGACCTCTGGGGAGCATTTCGGGAAATTACCGCTGCGGCTGCAATTAACCTAGGGGTAGAACGAGCCAGTATCTGGCTATATGACGATAGCTTTAGCAAGATTCGCTGCGTAGATTTATTTGCCCTCAGTCGCAACCAACACTCTGGAGGATGGGAATTACGCGCTGCTGATTACCCAGCATATTTCCAAGCTTTGCAGCAAAACCAACCCATCGCTGCTGATGATGCCCATACTGACCCGAGAACGGCGGAATTTTCTCAAGATTATTTAACACCCTTGGGTATCACATCGATGCTGGATATCCCAGTGCGATTGGGGGGAATAACGGCGGGAGTGTTATGTCTGGAACACACTGAGACCCTCACCCCAGCCCTCTCCCCAGGGGAGAGGGGGAATCTCCGTCATTGGACAGCAGAAGACCAGAATTTTACCCGTTCCCTGGCGAATTTAATCTCTTTGACTTTGGAAGCTAGGGAACGCCAAAAGGCACAAGCAGCCCATCTGGCTTCGGAACAAAAACTGGCATCAGCTTTCTTGCTGTCTCCTGACCCCTTCGCGATTAATAGTCTTCCCGATTGCAGATACATCGAAGTTAACGACAGCTTCTGCCGCTTGTTTGGTTATCCTCGCTCGGCAATAATTGGTCGGACACCGGAGCAACTAAACATCCTCGCCAATTTAGCAGAATTGCCAGTTATGGGGGAAACAGTGCAAGAAACCAGGGCAATTCGCAACTATGAAACAGATTTTCGCACTCGCGACGGTGAACTGAAAACTATGTTGCTCTCGGCACAGGTAAGTGAAATTGATGGGCAACCATGTTTAATTTCCACAATGAAAGACATTAGCGATCGCATACAAGCAAGAGCAGAGCTAGAAGAAAAAGAAAGACGTTTCCGTGCCATCTTCAACTCTAGTTTCCATTTCATTGGTTTAATGCAACCCGATGGGACGATGCTGGAAGCAAATCAAACTTGTCTGGCATTCATGGGTACCACAATGGAACAGATGGCAGGAAAGCGCTTGTGGGAATTACCTTGCTGGACTAACTCCGGGGAAGCTCAAAATCTACTACCACAAGTCATCCAAACAGCCTCATCTGGTCAGGAAGTCCGTTTTGAAGCTACAATCCTCAGTCCAGATAATACACCCCTTACCATTGACTTTTCCATTAAGCCAATCCGCGACGACAGTGGAAAGGTAGTATTACTAGTGCCGGAAGGCTACGACATCACCGAGCGCAAAAATCTAGAGAGAGAAGTCCAAAGACGAGAAGCGCTGCTCAATGCTTTCTTCCGCTGGGCACCGATTGGATTGAAGATTGTCGATGACCAGATGCGCTTCGTGCAAATTAACGAAATACTAGCAGCAGACAACGGACTACCGATACAGGAACACATTGGTAAGCATGTCAGGGACATTTTACCAAATATTGCCCCTGGCTTAGAACCCATTTACCAGCAGGTATTGGCGACAGGGGAACCGATTATCAATTTAGAAATCTCCGCAGAAGTACCGAGCAATCCTGGTGTTATGCGTGACTGGTCTTTGTCCTACTTCCCCATTCCAGGGGAGGAGGGACGTCCCACAGGTGTGGGGGGAGTGGTGATGGAAATCACAGCACTCAAACAGGCACAGCGGTCTTTACAGGAGCGAGAAGAAGAATTTCGTGCCATTTTTGAGAATGCGGCTATCGGGATGGCTCAGGTAGGCAAGGATGGTAAATTCATCAAAGTTAACCCTGGATTTTGCAAAATTTTGGGGTATTCGTCAGATGAATTATTGCAAATGTGGTATCAGGATATATCTCATCCCGACGACTTGCAACTGGATAACCGCTATTTGGAACAAATCTTGGCAAACCAACTGGATGCTTACTCTCTGGAAAAACGTTTAAGCCGTCCAGATGGTAAGTATGCTTGGACTAATTTAACCGTATCTGTAGTCCGGGAAGAATCAGGGGAATTCAAGTATGGAATTGGTGTAATTGAGGACATTAGTGAACGCAAGCAGGCAGAGTTAGATTTGCAATTAGTAAATCAACGATTGCAACACCTGCTCACTTCTACCCCAGCGGTGATTTATAGCGGCAACCCAAACCAGAATTTTGTCGCTACTTTCATTAGTGACAATGTTACAGCCGTTTTTGGCTACCAAGCCGAGAAATTATTAGCCGATGGTGGTCTGTGGATGAACTTGATTCACCCGGAAGATCAACAGCGGGTGATGGTGGAGTTAGAGCAAAGCTTGTTGACGGCAGATAGTTATTGTGGGGAATACCGCTACCTGCACAAAGATGGGAGCTATCGCTGGATTTCCGACCAGTCGCGGTTAATCCGCGACGAGGATGGCAACCCGATGGAAACTGTGGGTTATTGTATCGACATTACTGAACGCAAGCAAGCGGAGCTAGCTTTGCAAGCTTCCCAAAGACGCTATCAAACCTTAACGGAAGCCTCACCAGTCTGTGTCTTCCACTGTGACCCCTATGGTAACTGTTTCTATATCAACCAACGCTGGACGGAGATTACTGGCTATCCCACACAACAGGCGATTGGCAAAGGTTGGTTTAGAACTATCCATCCCGATGACCGCGATCGCGTCCTGGAAGAATATACCCAAACCTTATCCTTTGGGGATGCATTTAAATCGGAGTTTCGCTTCCTACGTGCTGACGGTACTATAGCATGGGTGATTTGTCAAGAAGTACCAGAGTGGGGCGACCAGGGAGAAATTCTCAGCTACATCGGGACGATAATTGATATTACCGAACGCCGCAGAGCCGAAGAAGCTTTTGCCGCCAGCCAGCGTCGCTATCAAACCTTAGCGGAAGCCGCACCTGTGGGTATATTTCATTCAGGTGCTGATGGTTATTGTTTCTATACAAATCAGCGTTGCGATGAAATTACTGGACTGTATGGGGAAAACGCCCTAGGGAATGCTTGGGCTACTGTTGTCCATCCAGAAGACCGGGAATTGGTGTTTCAGGAATTTTATCTAGCAGCCGCTGAGAAAAGACCCTATAGCTGTGAACATCGTTTCCAGCGTCAAGACTGTAGCATAGCTTGGGTAATTTGTCAAACAATGCCGGAATTTGACGAAGACGGCGAAATAAAAAGCTACGTCGGTACAATCACGGATATTACCGACCGCAAACAGGTAGAGGAAGAACTGCGGGAAAGTACCCAACGGGAAAAGGCTTTAGCGCAGGTAATTACCAGAATGCGCCAAACCTTAGATATAGACACAATCTTCGCTGCGACCACCGAGGAGTTGCGTGAAGTACTAGGGAGCGATCGCGCCGTAGTTTATCGGTTCAACCCCGATTGGAGTGGGGAATTTGTCGCCGAATCAGTGGGGGATGGCTGGGGTTCCCTGATTCAAGAGGTGCAAAACAGCCCCCAGCTAACAGACAATGGGTTTAACGATAGTGGTTGCATAGTCCACGAGTGGGAAGGTGAGGATAACTACGTCAAAGATACCTACCTACAAGAAACTCAAGGAGGGCAATATAGCCAAGGTGTTCCTTATCTCGCGGTAGCAGACATATACAATGCTGGTTTTGAGGATTGTTATCTTAATCTCTTAGAAAGATTTCAGGCAAAAGCCTACATTACCGTCCCGATTTTCTGCGGTAATAAACTTTGGGGATTACTAGCAACCTATCAAAATTCTACACCCCGCCAGTGGGAAAATGCAGAAATCAATATTGTCGTCCAAATTGGCAATCAGTTGGGTGTTGCATTGCAACAAGCAGAATTACTCTCCCAAACGCAAAAGCAATCTGCTGCACTCCAACAAGCTGTCTTAGCTGCTGATGCAGCCAACAGGGCTAAGAGTGAATTTCTCGCCAATATGAGCCACGAATTGCGAACACCATTGAATGCGATTTTAGGGTTTACGCAAGTCATGAGCCGCGACCATTCCCTGGGAGGGGAAAACCGGCAATACCTGGGAATTATTAATCGTGCGGGTGAGCATTTACTCAATTTAATTAGCGACATTCTAGAAATGTCTAAAATCGAAGCAGGCAGAACCACATTTAACGAAAGCAGCTTTGATTTAATTCACCTGCTAGACAACCTCAAAGAAATGCTTCAACTAAAAGCCGCCTCCAAGGGATTGCAACTCATGTTTGAGTATAGCAATAACATTCCCCGTTACGTAAAAACCGACGAAAGTAAATTACGTCAAGTTTTGCTTAACCTCCTAGGTAATGCCATTAAGTTTACTCAAGAAGGAGGCGTGACATTGCGGGTCATGGCTAAAGAGGTTAATGGACAAGCAGGACTTGGAAGCAATATGTGTCCGTTGTCCTCCTCCTGTAGCGAATCCCTAGACCCTAATCCCTCTTACCTACACTTTGAGGTAGAAGACACAGGACCGGGGATTGCGAGCGAAGAAATTAATTTACTATTTGAAGCATTTGGACAAACAGCAACGGGACGCAAATCTGGACAAGGAACGGGGTTAGGTTTACCCATTAGTAGCAAATATATTCAACTGATGGGGGGTAATATCAGAGTCAAGAGTACCGTCGGTCAGGGAACCCTGTTTAATTTTGATATTCAAATCACTCCGGGAGAGGAAACGGAAATTCAGACTACCCAGTCTAGAACCAGGGTAATAGCTCTAGCACCCAATCAAAGCGAATATCGGATTTTAGTAGTTGAAGACCGTCCTGAAAGTCGGTTAGTACTAATGAAATTATTAACATCTATCGGCTTTGCTGTTCGGGAAGCCGAAAACGGTCAACAAGCTATTGACTTGTGGGAAAATTGGCAACCACACCTAATTTGGATGGATATGCAAATGCCTATCATGGACGGATACGAAGCTACGAGAATGATTAAAGCCAGGGAAAGGGAACTAGGGACTGGGGACGGGGAAAGAGATTCTTCCCAACCCACCAACCCTCATAAAACCATAATTATTGCCTTTACTGCTAGTGCTTTTGAAGAACAGCGTCAAGCAATTTTACAAGCAGGGTGTGATGATTTTGTCCGCAAGCCATTTCGCGAAGAAGTGCTGTTAGAAAAATTAGGTCATTACTTGGGAGTTAAGTATATATACGCAGATGATAGCAACCAGCAACAAGAAACTCAACTAGGAGATTCATCCTCAACTCCAGAGGAATTGCGCTATTTATTATCTCAAATACCTGGAGACTTAGTATCCCAAATTCACCATGCTGCTGCGAGTTGTAGCGATGACTTGATTTTAGAATTACTAGAAAAAATTCCCGGAGAACAGAATAATTTGTTAACAACTTTAAGAGATTTTGCTAATGATTTTCAATTTGAAAAAATCATGGAAATCACAAGTGTTTCATGAATCATTAGTGATTAGTCATTAGTCATTAGTAGGCAAATTTCTGGCTGTTGACCCTTGACTCTAGACGCTTGACTCTAGACGCTTGACTCTGGACTATTGACTTATGAATCATAATGTTTTTTGGAGACGATTACTTAATTATCTTTATTCCCATGTTTCTTTGCGAAATGTGCTGATAGTACCATTCGTCTGCCAAACTTGTGGAACAGTAGGTTTAGTTGGCTATCTTTCCTTTATCAATGGACAGAAAGCTGTCAATGATTTAGTGATTCATTTACAAAACGAAATCAGCGCTCAGGTTGATCATCACCTAGATACTTACTTAAATACTCCTAAACAAATTAATCAAATAAATGTGGATGCTATTAACTTAGGAATAATCAATCTGCAAGATTTTAAAACTACTTCTCATTATTTTTGGAAACAAATGCAGGTCTTTAATGTCGGCTACATTAACTTTGCTAATCCCCAAGGAGAATTTATTGGTGTTGAACGTTTAAATGATAACAGTTTGCTCATCCAGGAAACTACCAAAAAAAATGGTATAAACAAACAATATACCTACAGTACTGATATTCAAGGAAATCGCCGTCAATTACTCCAAATCGAAGACAATATACCAATTGTTAACAAAGAAGATTGGTATGCCGATGCAGTTAAAGCTGGTAAACCTGTTTGGAGTCAAATTTATCAATGGGATGATAAACCAGTTTTATCAATTTCTAGCAGTTACCCACTTTATGATGCTAATAATAATCTTAAAGGAGTAATTGGAGTAGATTTAATTTTATCACAAATTAAGGATTTTCTTCACGAGATAAAAGTTAGTCGTGCTGGCAAGATATTTATTATTGAACGTTCGGGACTAATTGTGGCAAGTTCTACCGAAGAGTTACCATACACAGTTATTAATAATCAGCTACAAAGATTATCAGCGTTAAATAGTCAAGATAATTTAATTCGGTTAACTGCACAATATATATCAGAAATCCAGGGAGATTTCCAACACATAAATACTGAAAAAACCCTGAATTTTAATACCAGTTTAGGACGGCAATTTATTCAAGTCAGACCTTGGCAAGATGAATTGGGCTTAGACTGGCTAATTGTCGTTGTTGTTCCAGAATCTGACTTTATGGAGCAAATAAACGCTAATACTCGTACCACTATATTGTTGTGTATAATAGCATTTTTAATTTCTACGATTAGTGGGATTTTCACAGCTAGATGGGTAACAACAGCCATCTTGATATTAAATAAATCAGCTAAAAAAATCGCTCTAGGTGATTGGTGTGCAAGAGTAGAACTTAAACGCCGAGATGAACTTGGAGAATTAGCCATGTCTTTTAATAGCATGGCAGAGCAATTACAAGCATCTTTTACTGTCCTGCAATCTAAAAATACTAAATTGCAAGCTTTAAATACAGCCCTTGCTGCTAGTGAAAATCAACTGCAACAATTTTTAGAAGCTATGCCTGTAGGGGTATTTGTTTGCGATGCGGATGGTAAACCTTACTATGCTAATAAAGCTGCTATATCTATCTTAGGTAAAAACTTGATACATGCAGCTATCATAGAGGAATTACCGGAAATTTATCAAGCTTATTTAGCAGGAACTGAGCAAATTTATCCAGTTGAGCGTCAACCTATATTTAAAGCTTTGCAAGGAGAAAGTGTGACGGTTGATGATATGGAAATTCGTCGTCCTGAGCAGGTGATACCCATAGAAGCTTCCAGTAGACCAATTTTTGATGAATCGGGGAATATTGCTTTTGCAATAGTAACTTTTAGGGACATTACGCAACGTAAACAAGCAGAGCATTTATTAGCAGAATACAATCGCATTCTAGAAGCAGAAGTGGAAGAACGTACACGAGAATTATCACAAGCTCTGGAGCAACTTAAATCTATCCAAGAAGAACTAATTGCATCTCAACAAATAGCAGCGCAGGGACAAGAAGCTGCTGAACGCGCTAACCGCGCTAAAAGCGAATTTATTGCCAGCATGAGTCATGAGTTACGTACTCCCCTCAACGCTATCCTCGGCTTTACTCAGATAATGAATCGTGACGACTCCCTATCTGTAGTCCATCAGCAACACTTAGAAATTATCAACCGTGCTGGGGAGCATTTACTAAACTTGATTAACGAAATTTTAGAAATGTCTAAAATTGAAGCAGGAAGAATTACATTAAATGAACAGAGCTTTGATTTACAACCCTTGCTGTTGAGTTTATATGAAATGCTGCAATTACGTGCTGATTCCAAAGGGTTAAAGCTAATTTTTCAAACCTCTCCAGATATTCCCCAATTTATCAAATCTGATGAATGTAAATTACGTCAAGTGTTAATTAATATCCTAGAAAATGCCATGAAATTTACAGAAAAAGGTAGTGTAACACTGCGGGTTTCAAGAGGACATGATCGATTAATTTTTTCTTCCTTATCTCCCCCATCATCCTTCTCTAAAGACCCTAATAAAGAGTACCTATTTTTCGAGGTTGAAGACACAGGAGCGGGGATTGCGAGCGAAGAAATTAATTTGCTATTTGAGGCTTTTGGACAAACAGAAACTGGACGGATTTCGGGACAAGGAACAGGCTTGGGATTACCAATAAGCCGCAAATATGTACAATTAATGGGAGGAGATATTAGTGTTAGTAGTACACCAGGAAAAGGTAGTCGGTTTGCTTTTAATATTCAAGTTAATACTGTCGATAAAAGTGAAATTAAAACCAGCCTGACGAAACGCAAAATTATTGGTTTAGCACCAAATCAAGGTGAATATCGCCTCTTGGTGGTGGACGATCGCTTTGAGAGCCGTCTATTACTAGTTACAATATTTACATCTGTGGGTTTTGCTGTCCGGGAAGCAGAAAATGGTCAACAAGCTATTACACTGTGGTCAAGCTGGAAACCACACTTGATTTGGATGGATATGCGAATGCCGATAATGAATGGTTTTGAAGCCACTAAACAAATTAAAGCTACACCCGAAGGACAAAAAACAGTGATTATTGCTTTGACTGCTAGCGCTTTTGAAGAGGAGCGACAGATGGTGTTACAAGCTGGTTGTAATGACTTTGTTCGCAAGCCTTTACAAGAAGATATATTACTGGCAAAAGTCAGCGAACATCTGGGGGTAGAATATATATTTCAAGAGGAAGGTAAGAGTTCAGAACTTACACAAGAACTTACAGATAATCGGTCTGCATCTACTGACTTAGCAGATCACTTGTCGGAAATGTCACCTGCTTGGTTGGCTGAGTTACATTATGCTGCTGCTAGCTGCAGCGATGATTTAATTTTCCAGTTGATTGAGCAAATTCCTGCCCAAAATGCTCCCTTAGCCCATAGATTACAAGATTTAGCTCATAATTTCCAATTTGAGCAAATTATGCAATTATCTCAGCAAGTCATTAACCAAGAATCTCCAGTCAATGATTAAGCTTCCAGCGTCAACATTAGAGAGATTATATTTAACTTTTGACCCTTGATTCATAATTCATAACTCATAACTCATAACTCAGAATTCATCTAAAATGATTAAAGAAACATTCGCAGCTAATAAAAAAGATATTCTCATTATTGACGATACCCCAGATAACCTGCGCGTTTTGTCCGCTATGCTGACTAAGCAAGGCTATAACGTCCGTAAAGCTTTGAATTGGCAAATGGCTCTCACCGCTTGTCAAACAGTTTTACCTGATTTGATTTTACTAGATATTATGATGCCAGATGTCGATGGCTATGAGGTTTGTCAACGACTGAAAGCTGATACAGAAACGAGTAAAATTCCGATTATCTTTATCAGTGCTTTAGATGATGTTTTCGACAAAGTAAAAGCCTTTAGAGCCGGTGGGGTAGATTATATTACTAAACCATTTGAATTTGAAGAAGTGTTAGTGCGCGTGCAAAATCACTTAGCATTAAGAGCAGCAGAACTAAAAAACGAGCAAATTAACGCTGAATTAGAAGACCGAGTAAAAGAGCGGACGATACAGCTGCAAATGACCAATCAAGACCTGATTAGGGAAATTGTTGAACGCAAGCAATTGCAAAATAAACTGCTGCATATGGCGCTGCATGATTCCTTAACGGGATTACCAAATCGTTCTTTGTTAATAGAGCAACTAGAAAAAGCTCTCAACCGGATGAAAGAAGATGAAAATTATCAGATTGGCATACTATTTTTAGATTGCGATCGCTTCAAAGTTGTCAATGATTCCCTTGGTCATTCTGTTGGAGATGAATTACTGATTGCTATTGCTCGTAGACTAGAAGAAGTAATTAGTGAAGTTGATACTTTAGCCAGATTAGGTGGAGATGAATTTGTCATTCTTTTGGAAGAAATATCAGATATTAATATGGCAACTTCCGTTGCTAAACAAATTCTCAATCAGTTATCAATTCCTTTTAAATTATCTAGACATGAGGTGTTTATAAATGCCAGTATTGGTATCGCACTTAGCAATAGAACCTATGACAAACCCGAATATCTCCTCCGGGATGCTGACACAGCTATGTATCGCGCAAAAGCATTAGGAAAAGCTCGCTATCATGTCTTTGACCCGGCAATGCATCAGCACGCACTACAGCTTTTACAATTAGAAAATGACCTACGACGGGCAATTGAACGCAAAGAATTAGTAGTTTATTATCAGCCAATTATCTGTTTAAAGACCGACAAAATTGCCGGATTTGAAGCCTTGGTGCGTTGGCAACATCCAACTCGTGGTTTGGTTTCTCCTGGCGATTTTATTCCGGTAGCAGAAGAAACTGGATTAATTAGTGCCATCAATATTTTTGTATTAAAAGAAGCTTGCCGACAACTACATATCTGGCAAAATATTCCCGGCATTAATCCATTTATTAGTATTAATGTCAACCTCTCAGCTAGGTTATTTTCTCATAAACAACTAATTACAACAATCGATACAATCTTACAACAAACAAACTTAAATCCAGCAAAACTAAAATTAGAAATAACCGAAAGTACTATTATGGAAAATAGCGACTCTACAACGATTTTACAGGAAATTAGAGACCGTAACTTACATTTAATGATTGATGATTTTGGCACTGGTTATTCTTCTTTAAGTTATCTGCACAGATTTCCAGTAACTGCTGTCAAAATTGACCAATCGTTTATCAGACGGATGCATGAAAATCCTGAAAATATGGGCTTAGTTCCTGCCATTATTGGCATTTCTCGCTCTATGGGTATGAATTCTATTGCGGAGGGTGTAGAAACTCCGGAACAATTAGCAAAATTAAAAAGCTTAGGCTGTGATTTTGCTCAAGGTTTTCTATTTTCTAAGCCCATACCCAACCACGCAGTTATGGAATTACTTGCATCCTCACCTCACTTATAATTCATTATTGATGATCTCTGGTAAGGGGGAAAATTATTAATTCCCCTTTATAGCTCTTGAAAAGAATATTTTATGTGGGTATGAAATTTAGCTATGATTTTGATAAATAGCACTTTAAATTCTATAACCAGAAGAACACAGAAAATGCAGCGGTCAACGCAATCACTCAAGATTGTCCATCCTGCTGCTGGTGTCAGCATATTTAGCACCATACAATTTCCGAAAAGTTTTCTTAACTCTTTGATGCCAAAAAATGAGAAAATAATTAATGTTTCATCTCTAGTGCTGCATTTATTATTTCTAATAAAGAGACAGCTTTTCTCACTTACCCTTTGCTCTCAGTTAAAAATGTAGCTTTGAGAGACTGATTTAGGAAGGGTAGGTCTGGGTTACACATCTGCGAATTCTATTCGCTAAGTACATTTACTCCTATGACTTTCAATCAAGCTAAATCTTATACTGCAAATATTTTGGTTGTTGACGATACACCGGATAACGTGCGTCTTTTAGCAGCCATGCTAACAGGTGAAGGGTATGAAGTTCGCAAAGCTCTAAATGGTAAAATGGCTGTGACTGCTTGTCAAAGACTTTTGCCTGACTTAATTTTACTGGATATTAATATGCCAGGGATGGACGGTTATGAAGTCTGTCAACTTCTAAAATCTGATGATAAAACTCGCGAAATTCCGATAATTTTTATCAGCGCTCTAGATAGTGTATTAGATAAAGTAAAAGCTTTTGATGCCGGTGGAGTAGATTATATTACTAAACCTTTTCAAGGGGCAGAAGTTTTATCCCGAATCAAGAGTCAACTACATTTACGTTTTCTCCAAACTCAGGTAGAAAAACAAAATCTATTCTTGCAAAAAACTCTAGATGAACTAAGAAATGCCCAAACACAGTTAATTCAAACCGAAAAAATGGTAGGTCTAGGTCAGTTGGTGGCTGGCATAGCTCATGAAATAAATAACCCTGTCAGCTTTATATATGGTAATCTGAAATACGCCGAAGAATATATTAATCAACTTACAGAAATAGTCCAATTATATCAAGAACAATATCCTAATCCACCAGCGAAAATTCAAAAAGTTATTCAAGATATAGATTTGCATTTTTTAATGCAAGATGTGCAAAATATTATCGATGCTATGCACAGGGGTAGCGAGCGAATTCGCCAGATTGTCATGTCCCTGCAACAATTTTCTAGACAGGACACAGGCGAAATGAGGCGTGTCAATATCCATGAAGGTATCGAGAGTACTTTGCTGATTTTACAGCATAAGTTACGAGAAACTAAAATTCGTCCGGCGATTGAAATTATCAAAGAATATGGCAACCTACCCTTAATTAGCTGTTATCCTACCCAATTAAATCAGGTTTTTATGAATGTGTTAAATAATGCTATCGATGCTATAGAAGAAAAAAGTTTAAAAAATATCCTAGACAACTCATACGTGCCAAATCCTCAAATTCGGATTTCTACAGAATTGCCAGAAGAAAATATTGCTATTATTCGGATAGCTGACAATGGTACTGGTATTGATGAGTCAGCTAAATCCCGATTATTTGACCCATTTTTTACTACTAAACCTGTAGGTAAAGGGACAGGATTAGGACTAGCAATTAGTTATCAAATAGTCGTGCAAAAACACCAAGGAAACCTGACTTGTTTCTCATCCCCAGGAGAAGGAGCAGAATTTGTGCTTGAAATTCCAGTGAAACCAACTCAGTGATGAGTCCAATGTCCAATTATGGTTTGGTGAAAGATTGTACTAAATCACATATACAGATGATTACACATATGGGCGCCGCTCATCCTACCCAAAGGTTAATTATAGATTTCTTTGTGAAAAATCTGTCAATTCCTCAAATTCGTAATACCAAAGGATGCAGATGCGATTATCAGCAAGCATTTCATCTCTCTATTAACTCACAATCTGTCCTCCGCACTTGTCAAGGGAGCGATCTGCGCGGAGCGCAGCAGCGAAGCTATCGCTTATAATTTACACTAGCGCCTAAGCATTTGATAATTGACCCTAGGCTCTACAACTTTATTTGCTTGGGCACTGGGTACTAAAGTCCAGCCTGCTTTTAAAAGTTTTTGGTATGTAGCCCAACCCTTGGAACCGCCAGGAATCCGGTAGTCTGGTACTGTAAAGTGAGAAAATGTCGTGTAGGGACGCCACGGTTCGTGGGATGCAGTCCGCAGGTGTAAAATTTTCTCTCCATCCGTACCAGAAGCAGATAACCAGCACATTTGCTTATGCATGGGAAACTCCTTTGCCTAAAAGCAATAGTCTTTAATGCATAATGGCAAACTTTTGTCAAGCTTAACAGCACCCTTAAGGGTAATATTTTAGGACATGAGGAATAGGTAATGGGTAATAGGTAATGGGTAATTTTCTGCCAATGCCCAATGCCCCATGCCCTATTCTCTAACGAGCGAGTGAATTTCTGCAACTAGATGGTTGTAGGTAGAGTCTGACAACACTGGTTGTGAATTTACTAAAGAAAAGGTTTCGGCTAAATCAATCCATGACTTGCATCCCCCGTATTCGCTGCGGTAGGGAATTTCATGGAAAGTGGGTAATTTGAAAGTCCGCAGCAGCAGCACATACAGTGGCTGACGGGCTTTCCATTGCAAGCGATCGCTAATAAATTGCTGATTCCAAATATGGAAAGGTAGCAGCCTTTGGACAATTGACTCGTCACTCACGGGCAAAATATGAGTAATTTCAGCCCAACTGCCAATATTTATGTTTTCTGGATGCCAACCAGATGTTACAGGTTGCACAGAAGTAGCATACTCAGTTTTAAGTAAAAAGGGCTGTTGATGTTCGTAGGTAGGATAGAGCAAAACTTGTGCGTGGGCTACTTGGAAACGCCCACCAACTTCATGGATACCGCCTTTGCGAAGCAACATAATTGTTTTGCCCGCTTCTAGGGCACTGACAGCAACCGCCCATTCTTTGAGGGCGTGGATAGTGGTTAATACCATAAACTGATAACAGCGTCTTGATTACAGGCTAACAGATTGTCAAAGAATATCTAAAAGGACACCTGATATCTTCTATATATTCTCTATGTTCACGCTAAAATTGCTGTGGTTTGTAGAGTCCTCTTCGTTAATCGTTTCATCAGGTAAA